>Ga0065721_10050377_pt1 | contig 20763 bp, 19 predicted proteins | sample Mesricmetagenome_FD_59108 | JGI IMG/M metagenome (GOLD analysis project Ga0065721, IMG submission 59108) | Mesophilic microbial community from rice straw/compost enrichment Sample: eDNA_1 v2 (version 2) | ecosystem: Engineered > Solid waste > Grass > Composting > Bioreactor | place: USA: Davis... | reverse complement strand
AAACAAACAACGCTTTCTGGATGAAATGCTGGAGCTTCTTCGCATTCCTTCTGTAAGCGCAAAAAGCGAGCATAAGAATGATATGCGCGCCTGTGCAGAACTTGTAAAACAAAGATTGCTCGACTCGGGTGCCGACAAGGCGCAGGTAATGGAAACCGCCGGTCACCCTGTGGTATATGGTGAAAAAATCATCGATCCTTCCAAACCTACCGTTCTCGTTTACGGACACTATGATGTGCAACCGCCGGATCCGCTGGAATTGTGGCACAGCGGTCCCTTCGAACCCGTGATCAAAGACGGAAAGGTTTACGCGCGCGGAAGTGCCGACGACAAAGGGCAATTCTACATGCATGTGAAAGCCCTTGAGACCATGGTAAAAACAAACAGTCTCCCAACCAACGTGAAGTTTTTGATTGAAGGTGAAGAAGAAGTTGGCTCACCCAACCTTGGAAAATTTGTTGCAGACCACAAAGACCTGTTGAAAGCCGATGTAATATTAATTTCCGATAGTGCCATGATCAGCATGGACACACCTTCTCTTGATATTGGTGTTCGCGGACTTTCGTACATAGAAGTTGAAGTAACCGGTCCTAACCGCGATCTGCACAGTGGTACTTATGGTGGTGCGGTTGCAAATCCGATTACGATACTTTCCAAAATGATCGCTTCCATTCATGACGAAAACAATCACATCACGATCCCGGGTTTTTATGACGATGTAGTGGAAGCTACTCCTCAGGAAAGAGAGTTGATGGCGAAAGCACCATTCGACGAAAATGAATACAAAAATGATTTGGGTGTGAAAGAATTGTGGGGCGAAAAAGGGTTTACCACCAACGAAAGAACAGGCATCAGACCCACACTTGAAGTAAACGGTATCTGGGGCGGATATACGGGAGAAGGTGCAAAGACTGTTCTTCCTTCAAAAGCCACTGCAAAGATTTCCGCGCGACTGGTTCCGAACCAATCGTCTGAAAAAATTACCGAAATGTTGTTGTCGCATTTTGAAAAAATTGCGCCTCCATCCGTAACGGTTCGTGCATTTGAACATCATGGCGGTGAGCCTTACATGACACCAATTGACAGCAAAGGTTATCAGGCAGCGGCAAAAGCAATTGAAACTACTTTTGGGAAGTCGCCCATTCCCGTGCGCGGAGGGGGAAGCATTCCCATTTGTTCGATTCTTGAAAGGGAATTGGGCATCAAGATTGTGTTTATGGGATTTGGACTGGATAACGATAATCTTCATTCGCCCAACGAGAAATTTAATCTCGAGAATTATTATAAAGGCATTGAAACCATTCCTTATTTCCACAAGTTTTTTGCAGAATAAGGTGAATACATTTATGCAAAAAGCCAAAATCTTCGGGTTTTGGCTTTTTTATTTTCACGTCATGCAGAACAGATTGGAGAAGCACGACAGAGGTTAAGTTTAAAACAAACAATTTTTTACAGGCAGAGACGCGATCCGTCAGCGGGCGGAAGCAACAAAACATTTTCAAACTGGAAATAGTCTTCGAATTTAAAGACACCCTTTGCGTTTTCTTCGCGGTCCTTTGCGGTCTTGGCGGTTAAATTATTGCGCTCTCAGGTTTGACTTTATAATTTTGATTTTTGACTTTTATTCTACCTTCATTTCATGTCCGAAAAAGAAAAACTCCGCATTGACAAATACCTCTGGTCAATACGCATTTTTAAAACCAGAAGCGCTGCCGCGGCAGCATGTGACAGTGGTAAAGTGCGCTATCAGGGTTCGGCAGTGAAAGCTTCAAGAACAGTTGCTATTGGAGATGAATACGAGGTAAAAACCGAAGCCCGCAAGTGGGTGATCAGGGTAACAGGACTACTGCACAATCGGGTTGCTTACCAGGAAGCGATCAAATATTATGTAGATATCACTCCGGAAGAAGAACTGGAAAGAATCCGTTTTCAGGCCGCTTCATTTCATACAGGCAAACGTCAAAGCAAGATCGGCCGTCCAACAAAAAAACAAAGAAGGGAGCTGGATGATTTTTGGGGAGAGTGAGTGAAAGCGTGGTGTTTGGTGTGCGATATGTAGCGAGGTCTGCTTTGACTTTTGAAATTTGATTTCTGAATTTCGCAACCACTACTCCAAAACGAAAACTCCAAACATCCTCTCACCTCCTGCTATTCTTCCCCCTGATCTCCTGCCGAATGGAATCCGGGCAGTGATTGATAAATTGTTCGCAGATTTTTTCCATCTGTGAAACGTCCAAAGGTTTGGTAACAAATCCGGCGTTGTGTTGTTGCGCGAAGTGTTGGTCTTGCGGCATGGAAGATGTTGTAAACAATACTACAGGAATATCTTCAAGATGTTCAATGGTCCTGATTTTTTTCAACACTTCTTTTCCATTGAAGACAGGCATGTTGATATCGAGAATGATGAGGCAGGGTTTTGGATCGTCCTTACCAATTCCCTGAAGCCACTGCAGTGCGCGACTGCCATCACGGGCCGTAATCACTTCCACATTGCTCGAAAACCTTGAGAATGCATCCTGCACCAGTTCCAAATCATCCTGATCATCATCTGCATAAAAAATGATGTTCCGAGGCGTCGCTGATTGCGTCATATGGGTAGCTTGTTTTTTGTTTCCGGTTAACCATCCGGATCATATATCCGGATCTGGTCAAGGTAAGGTTCCAGGATATCAATGGTTTCACTGGCGCGGATCGAATGAATGAACAATCGATAGCTTCGATATCCAATCTCGATATAAAATCCTTCAATCTGATATAAAAGGACCGACCGATCTTCCTCGAAACGCTTTCCAAGGTAGACGCCTTCATGATACAAAAGGTCGACTTGCAGCCGGACCGGCATTGACATAAATTCCCTCATCTTCATCCTCATTTTCCTCCGAAGTCATTACCGCAAATTCCGTGCTGTCGGCCATGTTGGACCAAAGGTCCGGAAACCAGAAATTAACAGGATCATACAAATGTAGCAGAGTTCGGGTAAGCATTCAAATTAAAATCATACGTTCATGCGCCAAAATCACCATTTCACCGATAGTATTGACCCTTCTACCCGATGAACCTGCTCACTGGCCTCATTGAATTTAACTTTATCGATACAGAATTCACTGACCCAAACTCTCATTTGATGATTCGAAATTCGATATTGTGGGCTGATGATGACACCGACGACCTGCAAATGATGCGCGAGATACTGGACAAATACAATCGCAACTTCGATATCATTGAAGTGGGAAATGGTCATGAAGCTATTCAATATCTGGAAAAACAGCCCGATGAACACCTTCCGCGCCTGATCATCCTCGACATCAACATGCCTATCCTTGATGGTAAGGAAACACTCACACTGATCAAACGCAACCAGCGATTCGTTCATATTCCCGTAGTCATCTTCACTACTTCAGAAAGTGAACTCGACAAACTATTTTGTAAGAAAATGGGAGCAGAGATGGTTTCGAAGCCCCCCAGCTTCGGTCATTTTGAAAACGCCATCGTTCGCATCCTGGAATCACATCGACTCTGAAGAAGAATCTCTGTTTTTTCTTGTTGGCACTTCAGCAGGATTACTATCACGCATCATTCGCTTGTGAAGCGCAATAGACAATTCAGTAACCAACCTCCGCTGATCCTTCATTTCTTCCCACGATGCACCATTTAGCAATGCCCGATTGAGATCCGACTTTTCTTTTTCATACATGGAGCGCAGAACAGACAGGTCCAACTCCCACAATTTGCTACTCATTTCGCAACGATTTTCAGGTGATCATCCAGCCGCAAAGACTGTTCCTTCATTCAGAGAAACACCATTTGGCACGGGATCGTGTGGAAAAATATTTCTTAAAGTTTTCTAAAGGATCGCGGCCATACCTACAAAACGCCCCTTCAAATCTGCATTCCGCCATTGTTCCGCATCAATCATCTGACTCACCACAATTCATGCTTTCTTTTATTCATTTCATCTACCATGCACTTTACCGCCCGACTGATCACAATAATTTCGCCTCGTCAAAGAACCGCCATGCCAAAACCATATACCCTTGCCGTTTTTATTCTGGTGCTTCTCAGCGCCGCCGCAAAAGCGCAGACCAGCGTAAAGGGAAAAGTTATCGATGCCGTAACGAAAGAACCACTGCACGGTGCCAGCATACGCTGCAGTCACACCACCTGCAACTGCGCCTGCGTTTCGGGAACTACCGGTGAATTCGAACTCATGTGCGAACATTGCGAATCCGTAGAAGTAAGTTATCTCGGTTACCAACAACAAATCGTCACCAAACCTGCAACAGTTCCACTTATTGAACTCACTCCTTCTTCCAATCAATTGAACGAGGTGATTGTCTCAGCATCACGTGGAGAAAAAACAAAACGATCTGAAGCTCCTGTTGCCATTGGCATCATTAATCAAAAAACGCTTCAGGACGCAAAAGCTGTTTCTTTCGATCAGGTGTTGAACAAAGTGAGTGGTGTTAACATGGTCAACCTTGGGAATGAACAACACCAAATGAGCATTCGCCAACCCATGACCACTAAAAGTCTCTTCCTTTATCTCGAAGATGGCATTCCGGTACGCACAACAGGTTTGTATAACCACAATGCTTTGCTCGAGATCAATATGGCCGCCGTAAAAAACATCGAAGTAATCAAAGGCCCGTCTTCTTCTCTTTATGGCAGCGAAGCCATTGGTGGTGTTGTCAACCTTACCACACTATCTCCAACAGCAACTCCTCTGCTCAAACTTTCATTGCAGGCAAACGACAACGGCTACAAACGCACCGACCTGCAGGCCGGCTTCACCACAAAAAAATGGGGCTTCGCATTGAGTGGTTACTATGCCGACAAAAGAAACAGCTTTATTGAATACACAGATTTCCACAAAGGAACCATCACCGCAAGAGTTGACTATCGCTTTAGTGAAAAAACATCTGTTGCAACAAGTCTCACATGGTTGAAATATCACAGCGATATGGCCGGTGGTGTAGACAGCACCATGTTTGCCACAAAAAAACTGGTGAATCCACAAACATTTACTTACCGTGAAGTTGATGCACTGCGTATCCGATCAACACTTACACAATCATGGAATCAAAGAAGCAAAACAACTGTTTCGCTGGTGTATCGCGATAATACCATCGGACAAAATCCTGCATATCGTATTAAAGATGATTATCGCAAACAGGGAAATGCGTGGATTGGGAAAAAAAATCTCGCTCATGGAGAGATCAACGAGAGTAGTTTCAATAGCTATGGACTAATCGTTCAGCATCGTCAGCGACTTCCCTGGAAAAATGCAGTATTGCTCGGCGGAGCAAGCATGGATTTGAGTCCATCAACCTACAACGCACGTTACATCAGCATCACAAAAGACACCATTGCAAACAAATACACTTCTTTCGATCGTACAGACAGCATTCTTACAAACTACAGCACACGCATCAACAACTATGCGTTGTTCGCAGGCTTTGAATTTGACCTCGTGAAAAATCTGAAATGGGTGATGTCGTTGCGATATGATCGTTTTGACTATGATTTCAACAACCACCTTCCTCCTTCTGCATTCAGTGGTTCGGCGGATACGGTTACACGTTTTGAAAGATTTAGTCCCAAAGTTGGTTTCACCTATCGTCTCAACGCCCGCATAGGATTTTATGCCAATTATAGCCAGGGATTTGTACCTCCTCAGGTAACAGAAATGTTCACAGGTGTAAAAGTTCCTGATTTGAAAGCTGCTACATTTTTCAATTATGAAACAGGAGGCTGGGCAGAGATCATTCGCAACCGTTTTAGCATAGACTGGAGCATCTATCAACTTGACGGAAGCGATGAGGTGATTTCTGTAAAACTGAATGATGGTTCATTTGAAAATCGTAATGCAGGTAAAACACGCCACAGAGGAATTGAATTTGGAATGAATATCACACCAGTGAAAGACGTTACCGTTCGTTTCAGTGGTGCATACAGCGTTCACAGGTTCATTGATTTTGCAGAAAAAGGACAGGATTACTCCCGCAACGAAATGAACAACGCACCACGCTGGCTTCACAATACAGAGATCTGGTACAAACCATCGTTCGCAAAAGGTTTGCGTATAGGTGCTGAATGGCAAAAGGTCGGATCATATTACATGGATGCGAAGAATACCGTGAAATACAAAGGATATGATTTGATCAATCTGCGTGCAGGCTATCAGCGTGGCCCGTTTGAAATCTGGCTGAATGTGATGAATGTAGCGGACAATTATTTCTCGTGGATTTCTTCCAAAAGCAATTCCGGCCATAGCTATCAGCTTGCTGACCCCAGAACTTTTAATGCTGGTATCAGTTATGATCTTGGCAGGTTCTTCAAAAAATCCTGATATGAAATTTTTCAGATACATCCGTCAGCGCGCGTACAGGTGGCATCGTGTAACAAGTCTGGTTGTTGCTCTTCCTATCCTGCTCTGGACGGTCAGTGGTTTTTTGCATCCTGTCGTCAATTCAAATGCATTGAAGCCAAAGGTGATGAACAGTTCGTTGCCTCCTGCGGTTCTTGATACGGCCAAAATGCGTTTGTCAATTCGTGAAGCACTGGAAGCACATCGCATTGAAAGGATTGAAAAATTTCGCATCGTAAAATTGTACGGCGGCTTTTATTATCAGGTCAAACTGGAAGGCAAGGACACGCTCAGTTATATCAGTTGTTACAATGCACAATGGTTGCCCAAAGGTGATGAACAATACGCCGGCTGGCTCGCAACAAGATTTCTGTCTGATCCCAACGGTAATGGAAACAACGGAAGCCACCACGGTAGTCCTGTCGCTGCCGATGTCACAGCACTTCTCAATCGCGAAGCAACCGTACATCATGATCGTCCGAATATTGGCGATATAAAACTGATAAAGTCTTTCGATCTTGAATACAAGAAATCAAATGTGTTGCTGCCTGTGTATCGTGTTGAATTTTATCGTTCAGATAATATTCGTTTGTATGTAGAAACTTCTACTGACAAACTCGCGGCTTCAATAGATCAAAAGAAAGCATGGTTCAACGTCTTCTTTGCACAAACACATAGCTGGGCCTTCCTGGACGGTCTGGGTTGGGGAAAGAATGTTATTGTTGGATGCTTTTCATTATTATGTTTCATCAGCGCAGTGCTTGGCTTTTGTGTGTACAATATTCTGCCAAAACATCGCAGGCGTTCCGGTCAACCTAAGCGAAATCGTCACAGAAAACTGGGGAATGTATTTGTGCTGACCACGGCACTGTTTGCATTGAGCGGTGGCTGGCATGCTTTTCATAAACTGTCTCCCGAAGCAGAAAAAAAATCTCTCGCCACTGTATTTGAAACATCTCGTCTTAATCTCGATCCGTCCGGCTTGCATCAGCTTGTGGATGCAGAAGACACCATTACTTCCGTGTCGGCTGTTCGAATTGGAGAAGAAGAATACTGGCAGGTTTCGTCTATCGCCAATAAAAAATTTAAAAGGTCATATGTGCACATGATGACCGGCGAGAAACTGGAAAATGGTGAAGACAAATATGGTCGATATCTCGTTGCAGCATTGTCGGGACAACCTGAGACTGATATCATTCACAGTAAGCAGATACGTTCTTACAACAATCGATACAGCATGATGCAAAGACGTTTGCCTGTGACGGAAGTAAGTTTCGACGGAAAAACTTTTTACTATGCTGAAACATCCACGAACACGCTGGCGGCTGTAGTGGATCAGTCGGATGAGGCCGAACGATTTAGTTTTAGCAATCTCCATATGCATCATTACTGGGAAGACTGGTTAGGGAAAAATGTGGGCAAGACTGCAAAAAATATCGTTTTGATTAGCAGTACGCTTGGTCTCCTGATGCTGGCACTGACCGGCATGATGATCTATTGGTCTAAAAAAAGAAAAGCGAGGGTCTCACATTAGTATTCACTTCCAACACGCGCAGCTTCTATCTTTGCTTCATGCGAATTGATGTGATCACTGTTCTTCCCGAGCTGTTGCAAAGTTTTTTTGCCCATTCCATTATGAAGAGGGCGCAGGACAAAGGATTGCTTGAAGTACATACACACCATCTGCGTCAGTGGGCGGTGAATGATTATGGTCAGGTGGATGATTACCAGTATGGTGGTGGTGCCGGCATGGTGATGATGTGTGAGCCGCTGGCAAAAGCAATTGAACAGCTGAAAAGTGAAAGAGATTATGATGAAGTGATTTATCTCACTCCCGACGGCAAAACGCTCAATCAGGGTATGGCGAACATGCTTTCTCTGAAGAATAATCTGATCATGATCTGTGGTCATTACAAGGGAATTGATGAACGCATTCGCGAACATTTTGTGACCATGGAAATTTCCATTGGTGATTATGTGCTCAGTGGTGGTGAACTGGCAGCGGCGGTGTTGACTGATGCCATAGGAAGATTGATTCCTGGCGTATTGAATGATGAAACTTCTGCACTCACAGATTCGTTTCAGGATAATTTGTTATCGCCTCCCGTATATACTCGTCCAGCGGAATTCAGAGGCTGGAAAGTGCCTGATGTTTTACTGAGTGGAGATCCTAAAAAAATTGACGCCTGGCGTTATGAGCAGGCGGTTGAAAGGACAAAGGCAAGAAGGCCGGATTTGTGGAGGGAAAGTTAGGCGGGCGTGAAGTTTGGGTGCCGGGCTTTAGGCGGACGTTGAAGAGTGCGACGCAACGGAAGCCGGGCGGTGTACTGTGGCTGGGAACATAATATTCAAAGTCAAAAATCAAATGGTAAAAAGTCAAAATCCTGAAGATATTGAGGATGATTTTTTGTTGAGGATTTTTTTTAACGCAAAGAGATTTTCCGGAGGCAGCAAATCCACAAACTTTTGTACCGCATCAAATTCAAACCACCTCTCCAAATCCAATACCCCAAACTCAAAACAAAAAAGCCTCCTGTAGAAACAGGACGCTTTGATTAGGACATTGCTTCCATCAAGGTTATGGCCTTGAAAAAGGAAGCCCTGTAAACTCTTATGTAGTAAGAAAAAAAGTGCCCCGCTTAGACAAGCAGGGCTTCACCCTTAACCATACGAAACCAAGATCTTGAATCTCTTTATGTAGAATTAACTATCGATCTATTTTCTATCAGAAGGCGAAGTAAAATTATAAACGTTTTTTTTTCTAACCACCTCCTTTCGATGAAAGCCTTTAAACTATCGGTAAATGTTAAGGTGTGAAACCACTTATAAAAGACAATCATTATGCCTCTTATTATAAAAACACTGTTAAACACTACCGTTCTCCAGCAGTGTCCTCACTTCTTCGGCAGCCTGTTCGCACTTGTCTTTTACAAATCCGAAGTGCTGGTAGAACCTCCGGTTGTCGGAAGACATGGCATCTTTTTCCAATTCTTCCAGAGCCGGATGCAAAAGATCTGCAAGTCCTACATAACCTACTGTGGATTTGAGGCTGTGCGCAACCCTTCTTACCTGATCAAAATCATTGTTTAGAATATTTTGCTTCAATTGATCCAGCTCACGCGGCACCTGTTCCAGGAACTGATTCAAAATTTCTTTCTCAAAAGCCGGGTCATTTCCCGAAAGCTGATGCAGGTAACTTAATTGAACCAGTTGCGGTCCGAACGCGCCGGGAATGCGCTGGGCGTGACGGGCGATAATATTGTATAACAGTGTTTCTTTGATCGGCTTCGACACATAGTCATTCATCCCGAGCTGCAAACATTTTTCTTTTTCCCCCACCATGGCATGTGCCGTCATGGCAATGATCGGTACATCGGAAGACAGCTCTTTCCGGATAATGCTCGTGGCAGTATAACCATCCATCTCCGGCATCTGGATATCCATCAGCACGATCGAATAATGATCTTTTTTTATAGCTTCTACAGCTTCCCTCCCATTGCTGACCATGACATGATCGATAGACCAGCTGTTCATGAGATGTCGGACCAAATGCTGGTTCATGGGATTGTCTTCGGCAATCAATACTTTGATCTTTTGTAGAGGAACCTGCTCTTCCTGTTCGGCCAACGCTTCGGAATAGATTTGTGCAAGATCGGGAAGCTGGTAGGGGAGTTCCACAATGAACTGACTTCCCTTACCCAATTCACTTCTGAGATCGATGCTGCCATGCTGGAGTTCTACCAGTTGTTTTACAATGGAAAGACCGAGGCCGCTGCCTCCATAACGACGGCTCGTTTCTGTTTCAGCCTGCTGGAATCTTTCAAAAACCGTTTTTTGTTTTGAACGCGCGATGCCGATTCCGGTATCAGACAAAGTAAATCGAACGCGCACCGAACTGTCAGTACTATTTACCAGATCAACTCTCAGATCAATACGTCCTTCTTCGGTAAACTTCACGGCGTTGCTTAAGAGGTTCACAAGAATTTGTGTGAGACGTACGGCATCACCTACCAGGATGTCGGGAAGTTCTTTATCAATCTGAACTTCGAAATTCAATTTCTTCTCATTGATCTTTTCGGCGAACATTGCGCCTACCGAACTGACCATGCTGCGGAGACTGAAGCGGCTTTCCTCGAGATGCATCATACCCGCTTCGATCTTGGAAAGATCAAGAATATCGTTCACCAGCGTCAGCAGATTCTCGCCTGCGGAATGAATGTTCTGAACATATTCACGTTGAATGTCGTTGAGTTCGGTGCGACGAAGAAGGTTGGTAAACCCCAGAATGGAGTTCATTGGTGTGCGGATCTCGTGACTCATGTTCGCGAGGAACTGCTCTTTCATATGCGCCACATCTTTACTTCTTCTTTCTGATTCGTTGAGCGCCTGAATCATTTTTTGCTGTTGTCGGCCCTGACTGGTGATGAACCAGAATGAAAGAATCAAAGCAAACAAAGCAATGCCGGTGATCACAAAGCCCCACATGCGGGCGCGGTTGCCAGTTGATTCAATTGAGCGAACGATGGAGCTAAGTTCAGACTGTCGGGTATGTTCAAGATCAGAGATGAGTGCAAGGATGCTGTCGCGAAGTATTCTGCCGCGGTTGGTAGTAACAAGCTCCCGGGCTTTGTCGGGGTTGTCTGAATCAAAAGCCGTAATGATTTGTTTGTTGAAGTCTTTTTTTCTTGCAATCAGGATTTCCAGTTCTGCGATTTGCGGAGGGATGTTGCCCTGAAATCTGTCTTTTACGCGCAGGAGTTCGGTCTCTACAGCCCGGTCGGTGGTTTCGATATTGCGAAGGTGGCTGGCGTTATTGGTAATGACGGCGCCTCTCACATCGCTTTCGGCTACCATTACGTTGGAAGCGAGTCTGCGGAGCTCGGCCTGCACCTGTAGTTCGTTCAGCAGACTTTGGTTGCCTTCGCTCAAACGCCTGATGTTGTAGCCCGACAGCACCTGCAGGAACACGATGATGATGATGCCAAACAAAAACAGCCACAATACAAGGTATCTGAAATCAGGTATTAACATCTCCAAATCTGCTATAACCGAAAATACGAAATTCAGTTATGGGCATTGGGATGTTTTCCAGGCAGTATGAATTTTTTGAAGAATCTGACGGAGAGATACATGAAGAAGAGTGTGGAAACCAGACTCAGAAGTACCACAACAATTCTTCTCTCAAAGAAAACCTCGTTGATCAGAAAGTATTCTGAGATGATGAGGAGAGCCAGGAAGAGAACAAAAACAAAAAACTTTTTCATAACCAATTAGAAGGCTGCGAGACTACCAATTATCCTGGCCTGGTTTCGCCTGGTCTCAAGCCGGCTGAGTTAAGGATGTTTGGTTCTCAATTCAGCACACTCATTCAAACGCGGGCTTCAGGAGATATTGAATGCATCTAAAAATATAACAGTGTTCTGAGATTTTCCAGTGTCTTAGTTTAAAAACAGGTGGTGTTCGGTGAAATGGCTTTAAGAAACGTTGAAATCAGAGAAGATTAAGACGTTTATTCAGGTTGGTCTTATGAGTGTCGGCAACTGGTATGGATGTTTTTCCAATATTGATGGTTCCTTCCTGGATGTAGTCAATCTTGTTGATAGCCACGATATAACTTCTGTGAACTCTGAGGAATTTTGATACGGGAAGTTTTTCTTCAATGGATTTCAGTGTAGCGTGTACTACATGAAATTTTTGAGGTGTGTGCACTTTCACATAGTCACCCATAGCTTCCAGAAACTGGATGTCGTCTATGCTTATGCGTTTGAGAATGCCGTTATCTTTTACAAATACAAATCCCTGTTCTTCTACTTTCACTTCCTGTTTGTTGCTCTCGAGAGCTTCCGTAGCTTTTTCAATTGCCTGGCGGAAACGCGGAAGCGTGATGGGTTTGACAAGATAATCAACCACATTCAGTTCAAAAGCTTCAACAGCATAATCAGTCTTGGCAGTGGTGAAAATGATCAGTGGACGGCGGTTGCCCAGTTTTTTGATCAGGTCTAATCCAGACATTCCCGGCATTTCAATATCCAGGAGCAGAAGATCGACCTGCATTGAATTGAGGGCTTCCAGGGCTTCGTTTGCATCACTGCATTCAGCTACGAGTTCGAGTGGGGACACCTGACTTACCAACTGCGCCAAAGCCATTCTAGCCATCTTATTATCGTCAACTATGATACATTTCATGGTAGGGGTGTGATGATTAAGTGGTAAACAAATATAATGTCTTATTAATAAAAAAAAGCAGAAGTAACTTCTGCTTTTTGAATGAGAACGAAATCTTTTATTCAACAGGGGCGCCCCACTCTCCTGCTTTCATGATGACTTCATAAGAACCCTCTTCGTTTTTCGACAATTCAACCCACACATGAAAGTGTTGATAAATGTTGTCGATATCCGATGGAAAATCGAAGCGCGATACGGTTGTTGATGCTGCATTTGGAGCTGTTACAGTGCCTGTCAGTTTTACTCCGTTGCGGATTACATCATTTTTGATCGTCGTTTGTTGAACCAGTTTCGCAATTTCGTTGTATTTCGCTTTGGCTTTATTAAAATCTTTGGTTTCTATAAATTTCGAAACATAGAAGTTATTGTCATAAAAATTCAAAGCCAGCTGGTCCTCTCCTACACTGCCCGGGAAAGAAATCATACTGGAATAGACATCCACATCCATCGCGCCTGCATAGTCAGTTTCAATCATTACATTTTTCCCTCTTACCAGATAGAAAAAATCTTCGAAGTCTGAACTCACGAAGTTCAATGCATCACTAAATGATGCAGGTTTTGCAGCCACTGTTTTTCCTTCTCTGTTTGTAATGGAAATGACTTTGGTAGTGACACCATTCTCCCAGATACCTTTTACACATCTTCCTTTTGAATCGAGCATCCAGCCTTCACCGGTGAATTTTCCCCTGACAACATCACCACAATAAATTGAATTATCGGATGCAAAGAAGTAAGCTTTGCCTGTGAAATAACCCTGTTTTGCACCACCATAGTAAACCGACAAATTGGTAAGACTGATATCAACAATCTCTCCGTCGAGAAGGTCATTCACAAAATTTCCTTCTGAATAATATTGATCCAGTTTGAGTTCGTAACAATATCCCGTAGCACCATTTTGATCGAATTGTCCGATGAAGCGGGAACTGTCGCCGTACATAATACCATTTCTCAGGAATCCTCTTTCGTAGTGTCCAAAATAACGTTTCTTCTTTTTGAGATCATAGTAAAATGAAGTGTCTGTCAGTATACCATCGGACGTGGTAGAACCCATGAGAATGTGATTGTCTGTTATCTCTGAGACGAAATCGCCTTTGTTCAAAAAACTGGCGAAGTTGGCTGCAGTAGCGCGTACCCATTCGTCATCTTTCCATTCGCCTTCATATAATTTTTTAGAAGCTGACTCATATTGGTATCCGGTGCCATTTCGCACGTCGTTGGCATATTGTATCTCGCTGATATTTTTTCCTTCTTTCCAAATGTAAACGCATCTGCCTTCCATTTTATCATTCACAAAATTTCCTTTCACCATGGAATTGTCTTTCCACACCAGGGTGCCTTTACCATGTTTGAGACCGTCTTTCATTTCTCCAACGTAGAATACACCTTTACTGTTCACAAAGCTTCCTTTGCCATTCATTTTACCATTCGACCACATGCCGGTTTGGAATGCACCGTTTTTAAAGAGCATTGTTCCGCGTCCGCTGAACTGGCCATCAACAAAATGTCCAACATAGCGAATGGCATTGTTACCTGAAGCGTATTTGGCAACACCCATTCCATGCGGCCTGCCGTTTTTTATTTCCCCGATGTAGGTATAAGAAATTCCCCAGGCGTCTTTTTGATTTTCCAGAATGCCTGTTGTTGTTTGCGCATAGCCTTGCAGGCTCACGACGAGCGCAAGCAATAAGAACCATTTCATAATGTTAGTTTTAGCTGTGAATGCATACTGAGTATAGCAGACCCAAAAATGAAATTTGGCGGGTTATGTTCATATACCCAGAAGGGGGTATAATGGGCTGTCGGCTTTGCGGTTTGGCGTATGGGGTATGGATGTGACACTCCGGCAATAAAGCACTTCTCCAAACACCAAATCCCGGAACCCCTCAAACCCCTAATTTTGCCCATGACCTCACGCACCATACACGGCAAACTGGTTGATATTCACCAGTCAAGAATTTATCCCGCAACCATTACCATCGAAGGAGAAAGAATTGTTTCGATAGAAGAAAATGCGGAAGCGCAAAGCGAAGCATACATTCTTCCCGGCTTTGTGGATGCACACGTGCACATTGAAAGTTCCATGCTCATTCCTTCGGAATTCGCGCGACTGGCGGTAGTACATGGCACCGTGGCCACAGTAAGTGATCCGCATGAAATTGCCAATGTGTGCGGAATGGAAGGGGTTGAATACATGATCACAAATGGACAATCGGTTCCATTCAAATTCAATTTTGGTGCGCCGAGTTGTGTGCCTGCCACCACATTCGAAACCGCGGGTGCTGAAATCAATTCAACACAAATTGAAGAACTGCTGCAGCGGAAAGACATTCTCTACCTCAGTGAAATGATGAATTTTCCCGGAGTGCTCAACAACGATCCTGAGGTCATGAAAAAAATCGCGGCAGCAAAAAAATTCAGCAAGCCTGTTGACGGACATGCACCCGGACTCTGTGGTGATCTCGCGGCACAATACATTGCTGCCGGCATCTCCACCGATCATGAATGTTTTACCGCCGAAGAGGCATTGGATAAATTGAAAAAAGGAATGAAGATCATCATCCGCGAAGGAAGTGCTGCCAGAAATTTTGAAGCGCTGATACCATTGCTCAATGAATACTCCGATATGATTATGTTCTGCAGCGATGATAAACATCCTGACAGTCTGGTCGAAGGACATATTAACCAGCTTTGTGCAAGAGCCGTTGCCAAAGGCATTGATGTTTTCAAAGTACTAAAAGCTGCCTGCGCCAATCCTGTAAATCATTACAAATTAAAAGTTGGGCTGTTACGACAAAATGATTTTGCAGATCTGATTCTCGTGAAGGATCTCAAAAATTTTGAGGTATTGCAAACCTATGTAAATGGTAAACTTGTCGCGGAAAACGGAAAGTCACTGATCGAAAAACAACGCGCATCTGTCATCAATAATTTTCATTGTTCACCGAGAAAAGCATCTGACTTTCAACTGACAGAGGAAGAATTACAACTTCCGGTGATTGAGGCGCTGGACGGCCAGCTTATTACCGGAAAGATCACGGCAGATGGTCCAGATGTTGAAAAAGATATTTTGAGGATTGTTGTTGTAAATCGTTATCGCAATGCACCTGTAGCGAAAGCACTGATCAAAAATTTTGGATTAAAAAGAGGCGCTATTGCATCTTCAGTTGCACATGATTCGCATAACATCGTAGCTGTAGGGGTTGATGAAGAAAGTCTGGCAAAAGCAGTCAATCTGGTGATCAAAGAAAAAGGCGGCATTAGTTGTGTTGACGACCAGAACGAAATGGTATTGGGTTTACCTGTTGCCGGGCTCATGACAACCGAAGATGGTTATGCTGTGGCGGAAAAATATTCGGCAATGGATAAAGCTGCAAAGGAACTCGGCTCTACGCTTGCATCACCTTACATGACACTTTCCTTTATGGCTTTATTGGTGATTCCTCATTTGAAACTCAGTGATCTCGGATTGTTCGACGGTGATGAATTTCGTTTGCTGAATCACGCTTCCTGACCATTCCACAATGCGCCTCCAATACTGTCCCTTGATGCGCCAGTGACACTGGAAAGAACATTGTATTCCTGTCTCCAGCGAAGCACACCAATCAATGCCATGATCAATGCTTCTTTGTATTTCACAACGGCATCTTCCGGCACAACTACTTCTATTTCGATTGGATTGAATACTTCATTCAATCTGTTCACCAAAAATTTATTAAATGCGCCACCACCCGTCACAAGCAGTTTGCCTGGTCCTCGCCCCTGAACAGCAGATTGCAATTGCATAACAATATGTTCCACATAAGTGCGCAGTGCATCTGGTGTTGTCAATCCTTCTTTACGAATCATTGGATAGATTTCATCCGTACCAAAACTGTTCGCGAGTGATTTGGGATAAGGTCGCTTATAATATTCGGGTGCATTTAATTTTTGCAACAATTGTTCATGTACTTTTCCTGTGGCAGCCATTGCACCATCTTCGTCGAATTCTTTTCCGGCATCTGCGGCAAGAAGATTGAGTACTCTGTTGGCGGGACAAACATCAAAGGCAATCACTTTGTCTGCTTCATGAAATGAAATATTTGCAATGCCACCGATATTCAAAAAGAGCGAGTAATCAGGGAACAGGAGTCGTTCTCCTATGGGAACAATAGGCGCTCCCTGTCCTCCAAAAGCCACATCAAGCGCGCGAAGGTCACTAACAACAGGGAGTCCGGTTTCCGCAGCAATTGCAGCTCCATCACCCAGCTGCGAAGTCATTTTTTGAGCAGGCAAATGAAAGACTGTATGCCCGTGAGATGCAATCAGTCCCACTTTAAAATCCAGTCCGTTTTCCGAGATAAAGCGGTTGACCTGTTGCCCTAAGAAATGGCCATAGTCAGAATGCAATAACAAATAATCGCGGGCTGAAAGCGAGGTTGCGTTGCGCAGTCTGTCGGACCACTCATTGTTATATGGATAGCAATCGGCAGCTTCGATGGAGAATGTCCATTTGCCGCTGGTTTCGTGGAATTCAGTAAACACGATATCCAGTCCGTCAAGCGAGCTGCCACTCATTAAACCGATTGCCCTGTAGATCATAACTCATTTTTAGAGCGGCGAAGTTAGCACTTGATGACCTGTTATCAGTTTGCTGTTAACAGTTACCTTTGACCACATGGTGATCAATCTCAGCAAAGAACACTCACTGGTGAGCAACTGGGTGGCGGAGCTTCGCGATGTGGAGATCCAGAAAGATCGCATGCGCTTTCGTCGCAATCTGGAGCGGATTGGCGAAGTAGCTGCCTTCGAGATCAGCAAGCAGCTTCCTTATGAAGATAGAGAGGTGCAAACGCCGTTGGGCACTGCGTATTGTCAGGTGTTGAAGGAGCAACCTATTCTCACCACCATTCTCCGCGCAGGTCTGGCCCTGCACCAGGGTTTACTGAGTTATTTCGACAAGGCCGACAATGCTTTCGTTTCGGCTTATCGCAAACACAACCAGGACGGGTCATTTGAGATCGCGCTGGAGTACCTTTCCTGTCCCGAAATCGACGACCGAATTCTCATCATTTCTGATCCCATGCTGGCCACGGGAGCCTCGCTGGTAAAGACCATTAAATACCTCAAGGAAGAAGGGTCTCCCAAGGCCTTCCATGTTGTGGCAGCCATAGCCTGCACGGTGGGAATTGAACACCTGCAACTGCATGTTCCTGAGGCCATTATTTGGTGTGGTGCCATTGATGATGAACTGACCGCCAAGGGCTATATTGTGCCAGGTTTGGGTGATGCCGGCGATCTGTCGTACGGAGCGAAAATCCAGTCATAAAATAATCTTTGCCGGGCAAACGTTTATTTGTAATTTTCGACACTAACTTTCGTGAGAATGAGAAAAGTCATTTGCACTGCGTTCATCCTTTCCGCCACCCTTTTGGGCAAGGCTCAGGATCCCAATTTCTCGCAGTTTTTCGTATCCCCATTGACGTTGAACCCGGCGTTGACAGGTAAGTTTGATGGCGTTGTGCGGGTTGCTGGTAATTATCGTAATCAGTGGCCTACGATCAACAATGCATTTACTACATACACCGCATCCATTGATGCCAGTGTTCTTCGAAATCGCATTCCGATCAACGACCAGTTTGGCGTGGGTCTGATGGCTTTTTCCGACAAGAGTGGAAATGGTGTTCTTCAAAACAACTATCTCGCTTTATCAACTGCTTATCACAAAGCATTGGATGAAAATGGTTATCACCAGATTGGCCTTGGCTTTCAGGGTACATACGTTAGTAAAATGCTGAATGTGGCCGGACTCCATTTTGAAGACATGCTGCAATCAAATGGTTTTACCGGTGTAACCAGTGAAGATTTTGGAGGAAAGACCAAACTGAGTCTTTCTTATTTCGACATGAACCTCGGTTTGTTTTACAATGGAACTTCCAACGGTGATAATAATTTTTACCTGGGAGCTTCCGTGTATCACGTAACCAGACCAAAAGAAAGTTTCCGCGATGGTTTCTACACACTTGATCCACGCGTTACCATCCATGCCGGTGGTATGATTCCTTTGGGAGATTACAATGGCATTCACTTCAGTGCTTTGCATAGCCGTCAGGCAAATGCTACCAACACACAAATTGGCGGCGCTTATATGTGGAATCTGAATGGTGACATGAGCCTCACACCTACCAATCTTTATCTGGGTGCATGGTTCCGTTTGGGCGATGCAGCAATCCCTTATGTTGGACTTGAATTTGGAAGCTTTCGCCTCGGAGCTTCTTATGATACAAACATCTCGAGTCTGAAGCCGGCCTCCAACATGAGAGGTGGTGCGGAGTTCTCTCTGATCTATATCAAAAAACCTTCGGATCCCGACGCGAAGAAGTTGAACTGTCCGAAGTTCTAATTATCAGTCCTAATCATTTTGTTAACCGCCGATCACTGGCGGTTAATTTTTTTTCCCACTTACGTAAGGATTTCCTTTGATGAAAAACCGATAGTGTAGTGCCGCATCTTCACCAGCATAATCAACACCAATGCGTGGCGAAGTACCGATCATTGATTTAGTGATGTTAAATCCATCATCCGCGATAAACAATTCATCACTCGTAAGCAAATGACCACATTGAGAAGTGTGAAATCCGAAAGCCTTGCCTACATTGCCTGGTCCGCGTGTGAGGGTGTAATCAGGTGATTTTTTTCCTGTTCTTTTTAGCATGATATCAATGCCTTCGATGGGTTCAACAGCCCTGATGAGGATTGCATGCGGAATATCTTCCTCGTTGGTAACAATATTGAACATCTGGTGAATGCCATAGCACAGATACACATATGCACGACCTCCCGGACCAAACATCACCTCCGTTCTTGGCGTTCTTCCACGATATGCATGTGAAGCCCGGTCCTGTGTTCCTTTGTATGCTTCGGTTTCAACGATTCTGCCTGAAGTCAGTTCGCCATTCCACCGGGTGACGAGCACTTTTCCTAACAATTCTCTCGATATCTTCTCTACATCCTTTCTTTGAAAAAAAGAGAGGGCCAGTTTAGTCATAAAGTAAAGCTAGGGAAACCAAAAATTAAAAGTCAAAATTCAAAAGTGAAAAATCAAACCGGGAGTCCGGTTGAAACGAAACAATTTTTTCAATGAGAAACGTTTTTGACTTTTGAATTTTGAATTTTGACTTCACTTTACTCCATCTTCTCGCAGTTAACAGTTAATGCATATTTTTGGCTAAATCGCCATTTTGTTAAAAGAGATCATCATAGCGATACAATCTTATGGGGATGCCCACGCATTTATCCGCAAACACAGGCTGTGGAAATGGATTCTTATTCCCGGAATCATTTACACGCTGCTGTTTATGGTGGGTATCTATTATTTCTGGATATCAACCGGAGATGCTGTGGCGTGGCTCAGCGACCGCACCGGACTTGTCAGATGGCTTCAGAAAGAAAGAAACGAATTTTACAGTTTCATTTTTATGATGATCAGCCTCATTCTCCGGCTGGTGATGATCTTCTTTTATTTTTCCTTATTCAAATACCTTTTTCTGATCATCGGCTCGCCTGTATTTGCATACCTAAGCGAAAAAACAGCGAGCATTATTGAAGGAAGAGATTTCCCTTTCAGTTTCAAACAACTGATGAAAGATGCCTGGCGCGGCAGTAAACTGGCCATTCGCAATACGATCTGGCAAACAGTATACCTCCTGGCACTTTCCATTCTTTCGCTTGTACCGTTGTTTGGCTGGATCGCACCGCTGGTCGCGTTGTTCATTGAATGCTATTACTATGGATTTTCAATGGTAGATTATAGTCTTGAGCGAAACAGGCTTTCTCCCGCCGCCTCCATCCATTTTATTAGCCGACACAAAGGACTTGCCATAGGCAATGGCCTCATGTTTTACCTGATGCACGGTTTGGTGATTGTTGGCTGGATTCTTGCGCCGGCCTATGCAGTTGTAGCCGCCACCTTAAGTTTGCATAGAATAAAAAATTCCTGATGCCTTCCATCGTTTATCTCATTCCCACCGTGCTGTCTGAAAACGGCACCAACTGTATTCCTTCTTATGTACTGGATGCAGTAAAGGAGTGTCAGACTTTTTATGTAGAGAACGAGAGAACAGCACGTCGCTATCTCAAAGCATTGTGGAAAGAAATGGTGATTGACGAATACGAATGGCAAAACATGAAAGAAG
>Ga0065721_10050376_pt1 | contig 20765 bp, 18 predicted proteins | sample Mesricmetagenome_FD_59108 | JGI IMG/M metagenome (GOLD analysis project Ga0065721, IMG submission 59108) | Mesophilic microbial community from rice straw/compost enrichment Sample: eDNA_1 v2 (version 2) | ecosystem: Engineered > Solid waste > Grass > Composting > Bioreactor | place: USA: Davis... | reverse complement strand
GCTCCACTCGCGCGGCAGCTCTCCGCCGAAAACCGCGTACCCGCAATTCAGCCGCAGCGTCAGCCCGCCGATGCGCACCGTCGCCAGCTCGCCCTGCACATCCGCCTCCACCCGCTCCAGACAACCGCCAAGTTCAAGCCGCAACCGGAAGTCGGCGGCTTCGATCTCCCCTTCGGTCCTATCGAGATTGGGGTGGGTATCGCCGCCGTTGGTGATGAAGCTGACGCCGAACAGCAGCTCGCCGCCTTCCTGAGCCGAGTACAGAATGGCCGAGCAGAAATCGTAGCCGTCGTGCAGACAGCGGAAGTGCGCATAGGTCGGCTCGCCTCCGTTGTCCGCATACAGCAGCAGCGCCCGCCGCTGGTTCCACAGAATTTCCCGGCTGAAGCTGCCCAGCGCGTACGTCTCCGTCATATGGGTGACCGCCCATTTGTCGGTCTCTCCGCCGCCGGCCGGCTCGTAGCATTCGCGAATATCCCGGACTTCCGCCGTCAGAAACCGCTCTCTGAATCGTTCCGGGCAGCTGAAGCCGATGCCATACCATCCCTCTTCGTAAGGCAGCTCCTCCCATGGGAAAAAGCTCAGGTCGCCTTCCGTCGCGAGCTGCAGGAACGCCTTGTGCTCGTCGCTCAGCAGCGTCCGATAGCTGCGGCTGTGCGGCCCCGCCCAATTTCTTGTCGCCGCATGGAAATGCTCCGCCACGCTGGCCCACGCCATATCGATCAATTCGTCCGCAAGCCGCTTGGCCTCGGGATTGCGCGTCGATGTAGACAGCTTGCTCAGCTCCAACAGAGCGATATAGGTGTATGTCGGACTGTTATACTCCTGGAACGTTTGCCGATCCCGCGTAAAAGCCGCGATCCGTTCCAGCCGGCGCATTCCGTAGCTGCTGTAGTCCTCTCGCTCGTACAGCTCTCCGGCAATCAAGGTGACCAGCGTTCCCATTACGGCGATATTCGTATATTCGGGGCCGACATTACGCCGAATGATGGCGTCGCAGGCGTTCCCGATCGTCTCTTGAACCTCTTCCCGCAAGGATGCCGGGAAACGATGTCCGTGGCGCAGAAAGGCGAGCACAAGCACCTTTCCGCAAAAATCGGCCCAGTTCCAGTCCGGCGGCGACATCTGCTCGAGCGGCTCCTCGTAAAACCACGACCAGATTCCGAATGTCGGGCTGGCCGGGTTCTTATCCTGCATCCCCGCAAGCTGCCCGATGATATCGAAGGCCCGCCGCTCATACCGTTCTTCCTCCGTATCCAGCAGTCCGAGAGCGTAAACCAGCGATTTATAAGTGGAATGAATCGTCTCGGCCTGCTTGATCGTCGTATGATAGCCCGGGCTGCTGAATGGGGAACCGAGCATGCGGATTTGCGGATTGTAGCTCCCCTCCTTCGCTTCGATCGCCCGAAGCAGCATGCTACGTTGATCTATCGTCGATTTCATCCGTTAGCGCTCCTCTCCATGCTGGGCTTCGACGCCTGCGGCCGCTTCCGTCAGCAGCATCAGGGTCAGCCCTTGACCGTATAAAGTAGGGTACTGGGGGATTCTATTATAAGCGTCGACCGAAGGCATGACCGGCGTTCCCCCGGATACCCCTTTCACTTCGCCCTTCGACGTAACGAGCGGCAGCAGCCCTTTAAGAGCAAACGCCGCGGAGGCCAAATATTCGGCGGGCAGCAGCCCGCCGCGAACCGCCTTGATGAAGCCGCAGGCGATGCCCGCGCTGCCGGAAGATTCCTTGTAGAAGTCCGGCCTGTCCATCACGGTATGCCATAGCCCGTCTTCGGCCTGCAGCGCTCTTAGCCCCTCCGCCATGCGAACATAGCGCTCGCGCAGCTCGACCGACTCCGGAACAAGCTCGCTCAATTCCGCCGCGATCTCGGGGACGGCGCACGCAATCCAGGCGTTGGCCCGGCACCAGAGCGCGGCCGACAGATGATCCGCAGCGCCGCAATCCCAGCCGTGGAACAGCGCGCCCGTTCGCTCGTCCTGCAGCAGCCGCAGATGCAGCAGCGTCTGCCGCATCGCCTCCTCCGCGACACGGCGGTCCCCGGTCAGCCTGGCGCAGCGGGCGAGGAACAGCGCCGCCATGAATACGGTGTCCGCCCACGCCTGCTCCGGGAAACTGGCCGGCTCCGTGACGGTGTGCTCGAACGCCCCTTCCCGCGTTCGCGGCGCTTCGTCCAGCATCCACGCCGCAATGCGTCCCGCCTCGCTGAGCAGCTCGGCTCTCCCCGTTCGGCGGTACAGCTCAGGATAGACGGCGAACGGGGCCATCGCGTTGACCGTCTTGGCCGACGCCGCCTTAACCCGGTTCCGCTCCACCCATTGCTCGACATATCGGATCGCGGATTCGTTCTCACTTCCGGTTCCGTATTCCATAATCGCGATCAGGCCGACTCCGGGCACCCAATCCCAATGCTCGATATCCATGCCCCATTCCTCGTACCGTCCCGCCGTCATATAACGATAGACGCGCTCCGCCGTCTCCTTCAGCAGCTCCGGGTCAGCGCAGACCGCCGGCTCCGGAGCGACGCAGGCCGCCTCCCGCAGATCCGCGGCTTGGCTCTCATTCTGCATGCGCAATCACGCTCCCCTCTCGATTACGCCTACCCACAGATGCCGATTCTCGTCCGCGAGAGTAAAACTGATTTTGCGGCCGTCCGGACTGAACGAAGGATGGGGATGGCCGGGATGCTGCGGCCACATCGGCTGTTCGCACAGCAGCCGAGACGAGCGGTCCCGGAGGTTGATCAGCACGATTTTGCTCGTCTCCCAGTCCTCGATCGTATCCGCAACCGCCCAGCATCCGTCTGGACTAAGCGATACGTGCCAGTAGGCGTAATCTCCGTTGATGAATTCCGCTTCCCCCGTCCGCTTGTGCACGCGGTAGATTCCGGTCGGCTTCAGAGGGCTCTGCGGATATTTGACAAAATAAAGATGCTCCCCGTCCGGCGACCACATCTCGTGCCCGACGTATTCCACGTGCTCGCCGGTGTCGAGCCGGGCTTGTCGATAGCCGTTCCATACTTCCCCGCTGCCGGCATCCGCCATATAGATGCGATCCGGAATATGCTCGGTTTTGCCCTCGTGCGCGAAGAACACCAGCCGCCCGTCCTCCGGATTGACCATTGCGTGATTGGCGACCGGGTAAGGCTCGGCGAACGATGGCCTGGCCGTCTCCGTCAATCGCCCCGTCTCCGTGTCGACCGTACCGATCGCCCAATCGTTGCCCTCGCGCCAGTAGATGCCCATCGTCCGGCCGTCGTTCGTGATCGACAGCGGCCCGTAGACGACGGCGTCCTCCACCAGCGTACAGATGGTGCGGCTTGCCCCCGTCCGCAAGTCGTATTCATAGATTCGAGATCCTTCATAATAGTAGAACCGGTCTTGGACCGATACGAGCCCCCGTGCCCATTCGAGCCGTTCCGCCACCGTCTCCGCGCTTCCGCTCTCCGAATCCGCCTTGACGCAGACGCCCATTTTTTCCTCGTTAATGTCCGTGTACAGCACAAGATGGCGACTGTCCGACAGCCACGTCATCGCGGTGAAATAGTTATGGCCCGTGTTGGACCCGGGGTTGCCCAAGGCGCGGATAGAAACGCCCGTATGCGGGTCTTCGAAGTTTCTTATCGTCAGCATGGCTCACCTGTCCCTTCATCCTCTTCCGAGTGAAGATGCAGCTTTCTCTCGTTCGGAAGCCGGAGAGCGGCCGACTAACGCTGCGTGCCGAACCGCTCCCGGTATTCCGTAGGCGTAAAGCCGGTCATTTTCTTGAAAATCCGCACGAAGCTGTTCACGTTGGAGTAGCCGACCTGCTCCGCGATGTCGCGGATTTTGCCATTCGTGCCGGCAAGCCGCTCCTTCGCGTGGTTCATCCGGATTTCCATCAGACAGTCGATAAAATTGCATTCCCGCTGTTCCTTGAACAGCTTGCTCAAGTGCGAGACGCTGATATGGAATTCGCTGGCCAGCAGGTTCAGCGACAGATCGCTGCGCATGTAATTTTCCTGAATGTACAGCATCGCCCTGTCGATGACGTCGTTGCGTTCCCTGCTGCTGCGCTTGTCCTTGATCCGCTCGATGAAGCTGTCCAGCGCCCCGACCGTGAACTGCTCCAGCTGCTCCAATTGCTCGTACTGGTTCAGCATTTCAACCAAATACTGCTCGGGGAAAATGCCTTCGGCTTCCACCCCGATTTCCGCGGCGGCGGTGGCGGTCTTCATCAGGCACTGCACGACAAGCTGCATGATCATCTCCGCCGGAACGCCGTTCTCGGCGATCGAGTCGAACCATCTTCGCACCTGCGCCTGCATCTTGTCGGCGTCCGGCAGCTTCACGGAGGCGACGATGCCGTCGATCATGGCGAACAGCCTGTAAAATTGCGGGGACGGATCGGTCGAGATATCCTCCCGCGTAATGATGGAGTTGCCGCCCATGACCAGCTTATACCGCAGCGCCTCCTGCGCCTGCCGGTACGAGTCATGGATGTCGTCCAGATTGTCCGCAGGGTCGCCGATCCCGATCGTAATCGTGCGGCGCAAGTATTCCTGAACGAATTTCTTCAGCAAATCCGCCACGGCGACCGCCCTCATGAAATGACGCTCCCCGTCGTCCCCGTCGGCGAAAATCATCACGACCGCGCATTTGCCGTTGTCCAGTTCGGCCGCGATGCCCCTGCTCTCGGCGTTCATCAATTCCTCGGCCACGTTGCACAAGGCGTACGCATACAGCTTCAAGTCCCGCGGAGAGGCGATCTGGTCCCGGTTGTCGAATTCGATGCTCATGGCCACGTAACGATCTCCGTCCAACCGGACGTTCAGCATATCCATATAAGGCTGCAGCACCGCCGGGTTGATTCGCCGATCGGACAGCAGCTCGCTCATCAGCCGCCACTTGATCAGCGGTTTGCTCTCGATGACCTGCTTGTGCAATTGCTGCCGGTCTTCCAAAATATCTTGAACCGTCGATTCGAAATAGTGGAATTCGTCGTTGTATTTGCGAACGCCGTGCTTGGACGGCGCCGTCAGATGCTTCCCCATCGCTTGCACGAAACGGTTGACCGGCTTAAACGTCCAGCGCCCGATCACGGCCGCGGAGACGGTCGCCACGACGAACAGCACCGCCGCGAGCACAGCCACCGCATTGCGGAATAGCGTGAGCTGGCGCGTAAACTGCGCTTCGGGCACGACCCGGACGATATGCCAGCCGGTATAATCGTCTCTGACATGGAAGACGGAGGAGGCCGTCTGCTCCACTTCGGCCACGAAATGACCGCTTTCCTCCCCGCTTTCCAGAATCCGGCCGATATAGGGAAATTCGCTGATGTCCTTCCCGGGCTTGCTCTTATCGGCATGCAGCACGACGATGCCCTCGTCGTCGACGACGAACGTCTGCCCTCCGTCGTTCTCCGCGGTGCTGCGGATGAGAGTGAACAGCGCCTCCTCCTTGACGTTGACGGCGATCGCCCCCTTGCGCGCGCCCGGCGAATGGATGAGCGGATACGTGCGGACAAGCGTGACGACGTTCCGATAGATCGGATACGAGGATCGGTTCAGCATGACCTTGCGGGTCGAAATCCATTCCGCGAACCCGTCGAACTGCTGGAACCCGGATATCCATTGAAATTCGCCCGACAGGTCCTGCTCGGTCAAAATATTGCCCGAGACGAGCCGCTGCTTGTCATAGGAGTAGATATCGATCGAAAATACGTTGTCCATGCTCTGGATCGCGTTCGTGATCTGGTTGTAGATGCGGAACGCGTTGTTGCGGGCCTCCTGCTCGTTGAGCTCGTATTCGTAAAAACGCACGATCTCGTCGCTGCTGAGCAGTTGGATGGCCGACTTGTCGATATGCTTCAGCGCGAGCTTCAGCTTATGATCCAGTTGGCCCAGCAGCTCCATGTTCGTATCTACCAGCTGCCGCTTGAGCTGCTTGTTGAACACCGAATACGTAAAGAAAAACGAGGAAGAGACAAGAAGGAACAGGACGATCGATAAAATGCCGATCGCTTTGACAAGCCTTCGATTTTTCGCCAGGTTCATGCCCGTTCCCCCTTCGTCCCGTTACGGAAGCGCCCAGCCTTCGACTAGAAGCTGCCTTTGTTCTCCTCGTACCATTGCTGGGCAATCTCTTGCGCCTTCGCGCCGCCAAGCCGATCCCATTCCTTGCGAATCTCGCCGAGCGCCCATTCTCCCGTATACTTGGCGCCCTGCGTCACCGCCGTCGCCCGCGTCTCGCGGATAAACTTATCCAGCGTCGCTCGAATCTCGTTGATTTCGTCAAAGCTCGGCTGATACGGAATGTCGCGGCGGAATTCGTTTTTGAGCGTCAGCTTCAACGACTCCACCTTGAGCGCGGCGATGCGCTGGGACAGTTCGTCGTCCGCCGCCATGGCTATCAAATCCTCGGCCTTGACGACTTGATCGCGCACGACGGCGTACTCGCCGGCATACAGCACCTCTTTGTTGAATTTATCGTCGTCCAGCCGCTTCGGCACGCCGCCCTCCAGTTTGTAATGCACGCCCTCTTCCCCGTAGGCGAGCGGGTACCAGCCTTTGTCGATGAGCCAGTCCAGGTACTCGATCGCTGCCTTCGGATTTTTCATCTCCTTGTTGAACGCGACGAGAATGTTCGGAGGAGCTTCCTGATAAGCGCCATATTTGCCGTACTGCGAGGCGACCATCTCCAGCGGCTCCGGCTTCGCGTTCGGATCGTTGGCCAGCATATCCTGAATCATAATATCGTTGGCGCCGTTGCCCCATTGGCCGAGATAAATGCCGGCTTTGCCGGTCGTCCACAACTGGGCCGCCCGCTGATTGTTGCTGTCTGTGAGATATTCCCGATCCACGAGGCCCAGCTCGTAAACCTGCTTTTCGAGAGCGACGACATCGGCGAACCGGTCCAGCGTAGCGCCGTACTGCATCTTGCCGTCCTCCAGATACCAGAGGAAGTTCATCGCGCCGAACATCGCCGAATAGATGTCGCCGGTCGTATGGCCGACGATCGGCGTGCTGTCCGGATAGCGCTCCTTAAACGCCTTGGCGACCTCGACCAGTTCCTCGACCGTTGTCGGACGCTGCAGATTCAGCTCGTCGAGCCAGTCCTGCCGAATCCACATGCCGTGGTTGGCGATGGATGTGATCGGCCGCTTCGTGGTTACGGCGTAAATCTCCCCGTTAAAAGTCATGTGCGGAAGCAGGTCGGGGTTTTCCTCCAAATATTTTTTATAAGACGTGCTGTATTTCTCGATATAATCGCCGATCGGCTGAATGACGCCCTGCGTCACCAGCTTGCCGATATAGGCTCGGTCGAACTCCCACACCAGATCCGGCGCCTGGCCGGACGCGAACAGGACGTTCAGCGAATCCTGGGACTGATTGCGCGGCACCGGAACGATCGTCACGTCGATGCCGGACTGCTCGCGAATCCATCTCACCCAGCGATTGTCCTCGTACGTGCCTTCGTCGCTGGACACCTGGCCGCGATCGAACATCGAAATGCTGATCTTTCTCGGCGCATTCGCGTACGGATCGTCGGATGCCGACTGCGACGCGCCGGCCGACGGACTGCCGCTCCCCTGCTCCGGCTTGGCGCTTGCGCTTCCCTCACCGTTGCCGCCGCTTGAGCAAGCGGACGCCAGCAGCGCCGCAAGCATAACCATGATCAGCGCCAAACTCCCCTTGGACTTATTGCTGCTTCTCTTCTGTTGCATGTTCGCCCTCCTGTTTTTTTTATTATATCAAAATGCATTTGAGAGTTTGTTCAAAAAGCCGCTCGGAATTCGGCGCCGAAAACCGGACTTGATGAACACGCTTCCAAAAGATGCATTAGATATCCCCGTTTGCTCGACTACCCTTTGACGGAGCCGAGCAGGACGCCCTTGATGAAGTGCTTCTGCAGGAACGGATAGACGCATAAGATCGGCAGAATCGCGAAGACGACGGCTGCGGCTCGAATGCTCTCCGGCGTAATGACCGCCTGCGTGACGCCCTCGCCGCGCAGCAGCTCCGAGCTGACCAGATCAATCATCTGGTACAGCTTCACCATCAGCGACATTTTGTCCGTGCTGCGAATGTAGATGAGCACGTTCATATAGGAATTCCACCAGCCGACCGCGTAAAACAGCGTCAGCGCGGCGATGACCGGCTTGGATAAAGGCAGGATGATGCGCGTTAATATCGTGAACTCGCCGGCCCCGTCGATGGAGGCGGACTCTTCAAGCTCCTCCGGCAGCCCTTCCAGAAACGCCTTCATCACGAACATGTTGTAGACGCTGATCAGAGCGGGCAGCCAGAGCGCCCAGTACGTATTGACAAGACCGAGACTGTTCACGAGCAGGAAGTTGGGAATAAGCCCGCCGCTGAACAGCATCGTGAACAGAATCGCCATCAGCATGAAGTTGCGGCCTCTGAGCCGTGCTTTGGACAGCGGGTACGCCGCCATAATCGTAAACAGCATGTTGAGCGCCGTACCGACAACGGTAATGAGCACCGTGTTCTGCATCGCGACGATCAGTTGGCCGTCCCGAATCAAATTGTGGTACGCGTCGACGTTGAATTCGATCGGCCACATGAACACTTCCCCGGCGTTAATCGCCCGGCTGCTGCTCAGCGACGTAGCGATCACGTTCACGAAAGGAAACAGCGTGGCATAGGCGCACAGCGCCAAAAATACGTTGTTCAGCCATCTGGCAGGCGAGCCCGGGCGCCCTCGTCTTGCGGATGCGGGCGGGCCGCCCTTGTCTTTAGCCATCGTTACCATAAGCCTCGCTCTCCCATCGCTTTAATGATGCGGTTGACCGACACGATCAGAATGAGGGCAATCAGCGACTGGAACAGGCCGAGCGCCGTCGTGTAGCTGTACTGCAGGCTGACCAACCCTCTCGTATAGACGAATGTGCTGATCACTTCCGCCACGCTCGTGACGGCGTCGTTGCGCAGCGTGTACACCTGCTCGAAGCCGACGTCCATCATTTTGCCGACCTGAAGAATGAGCAGGATCGCGATCGTACTGCGCATGCCCGGCAGCGTGACGTGCCAGATTTGCCTCCGCTTGCTCGCCCCGTCGATCTTGGCCGCTTCGTACAGCGTCGGGTCGATCGAGGACATCGCCGCCAAATACAGGATCGTGCCGAAGCCCGCTTCCTTCCATATGCCCGAGACGATAAAGCTGACCGGCCACCAGAACTTGTCGGCCATAAAGTAGATCGGCTCCATGCCGAACGCCTTCAGCACAGTGTTGATCACGCCGGTGGACGGCGACAGCAGTGCGATGACGATGCTGCCCAGGACGACCCATGAGATGAAGTGGGGAATGTAGAGCAGATTTTGCAGCGTGCGCTTGTACCATTCCGCCCGCACCTCGTTCAGCAGAATGGCCAGGACGATCGGCACGGGAAAAGCGAATACGAGATGGTACAAATTCAGCAGCAGCGTGTTCCTCAGCACGATGTAGAAGTCGCGGCTGGCGAACAGCTTCTCGAACTGCTCGAAGCCGACCCAACTGCTGCCCCATATGCCTTCGGACAGACGATAGTTTTTGAAGGCGATAATCTCTCCCGCCATCGGCGCGTATTTAAATAAGATCAGATAGATCGCCACGGGGATGAGCAGCGCGTACAGGAAGCGATTGCGGGAAATCTGCTTCCATAGAGTCGGCGCTCGTCCCTCGCGTGCTCCGCGTGTTCCCGAAGGCGGCTTCCCCAAGGATGTCGAGTTCGTAACCATAATTCTCTCCTTTGCTCCGTGGCCCCGGAATGGTGGATTGTTGTTGTCTCGGCCTGAGCCTATCACGGAACGACGCCGGTCCGATACGGACACTTTTTGCGAGAGTACGCCTTCCTTCCCTGCGGGGATCTTCTTTTTTTGTGACAACACTCCTTTTCGCGGATTCGGACGCAAAATGATGCTAATCGGGCTGCAAAACTCGTGGATAAGGGATGTAAATGTTCATGGACCGGGTTGCCGGTGGGGTGGATTGGGAGTTCATTATTCGCGAACTTTGGGGGCACTGCGGGAGGGGCCGTGCGGGATCATTCATCAATGCGCTGTATATCTTTTGCTGGACTGCGAGGATGGGCGAGTCAAGGATGCCGGAGCCGGGGGCGCCGCCCTCTGCGCCCCGCACCCGGGTTTATCCGCCGGCAAGCCGCGCCGCAGCCGCCGGCTTCCTGCCGATGTTCAACTGAAGCACCATCATCACGACGACAAGCGCCGCCAGCCCTCCAAGTGCGGGAACGTAGCTGTCCGCGACGTCATGAACAACGCCGACGAACAGCGGTCCGAGCGAAGCGATCGTATAACCTCCGGATTGCGTCATGGCGGACAGCGCGCTTGCTTCCTCCGCGCTCCCGGTCTCGTCGATGGGCAGCATAAGCGCGATCGGGAACAGACCGCCTGCTCCAATGCCAATCAGGGTCGCAACAAGCCAAGGAGACGACTGGGCCAGCAGCAGAAGCAGTCCGGCCAGCTCGAGCGAGGAGAAGGCCACCAGCCAGATCGCCTTTCCCCCGTACCGGCTGACCAGAAGCGGTACGAGCAGACCGAGGGGAATCTGAATGAGCGTAAACAAGGTCAGCGCGGAGGCTGCCGTCTGTGTGCCGTAGCCCATCTCTTCGATCATCGGGGCCAGCCAGGCCGTCATGGAATAGAACATAATGGACATAATGCCGAAGAAGCCGGTCAGAAGCCAGGCGCGCTTGCTGCGCAGCAGCGTTCGGGCATTCGATGTCCCGCTCGCGCGTACAGTGCCCCGGATGTTGGTCGCCCCTTGAACGGGCGGAGCTCCTTCAAGCGGCTTAACCGGCCTCCACCAGAAAAACAGAGCCAGGAAAGCAAGCGCGGCCCAAGAGGCTGCCGACGCTTGCCAGGATTGAAAAGCCGTCTGCAGCGGCACGGTCAGCCAAGCGCCCATCCCGGCGCCGATCACGAGCGACATGGAATACACGCCCACGATCGCCGAAGGATTGGGGAAATGCTTCTTGATGAAGCCGGACAGCAGCGATCCGGTCACGGCGATGCCGACTCCGATCATAAGCGCCGTCGCGAGCATCAGAGCTTCGGTGGAAGCCGCATATCTCGCCGCCGTAGCCGCTCCAACCAGCAGCAGGCTTAACGAGACGGTTCGCTCGATCCCCCAGCGCGAGCCGAGCTTGACGGCCGCCGGAGCGAAGAACCCCATGCACAGCACGGGCAGAGACGTAAGCAGGCTGGCCGCCGTCCCGCTCATCCCCAGCGACTCCCGGATCGTCCCGAGCAGCGGGGACACGGAGGAAATCGCCGGGCGCAAATTCAAGGAAGCCAGAAAAAGGGCGGCAAGCAAATAAACAAATCGCATCGTATGTTCATCTCCGTCAATCATAGTTGCCGTAGTTCAAACCAGGTGTTAACAGTGTATAGCGGAGCATACGATTGATCAATACTATTATTTCTATTATTATCATTGGTGAAACCAATGATAAAGAGGCGATTCCATTTGGAGATCCGACAGCTTCATTATTTCATGGCCGTGTGCGAGGAAATGCATTTTACGAAAGCGGCGGAGAAAATCGGCATCTCCCAGCCGACGCTCAGCCAGCAAATCCGCGCCCTGGAGGATGAGCTGAATACGCCTCTGTTCGACAGGCTGGGCAAAAGGATCGCGCTGACCGAGGCCGGCGCCATGCTGCTGCAGTACAGCTCTCAGATCGTCCGCGATCTGCAGAACGCCAAGGATTCGATCGACGATCTGCGCACAGCGCAGCGGGGAACGCTGCGCATCGGCGTGCTTCCGTCCGATCTCGACTATCGCATTACCGGGCTGTTGACGGAGTTTCATCGCCGTTTCCCCGGAATCAAGCTGCAGGTGTTCGCCTCGGTCGACATCCTGCAGCTCGTGCTGAACAACCAGATCGATATCGGGATCGACATCGGCAGCAGTCTCGGAGATTATACGGACGAACGGCTCGTGCGGATTCCGCTGTGCAAGGAGGATTACGTGCTTGTCGTATCCGACGGCCACCCGCTCCGCGGCAGGAAGGAGCCCATCCGTCTCGACGAGCTGAGGACGCTGCCGACGATTATGTACCCGGAAGGCTACATCGGACGGGATCTGGTCGAACGCTTTACCCGCAGGCGCGGCTTTACGCTGAATACGACGCTTGAGACGACGTCAGCCACTTCGGTGCTCAGCCTGGTCAAAGAAACTGCCGGAGCGACCGTCCAGCCTTATCCTCTCATTCGGCAGATCAACGATCCCGGGCTGCATTGCATCCCGATCGCAGAGGAGACGCCGTACCGGAGCCTTGAAATCCTGTACCGTTCCGACCGCTATCTCGGACAAGCCGCCAAAGCGTTCATGGAGCGGATTATCGCTTTTTTCTCCGAATAAATCCTTGTTGCCGTAACAAAACAGGGGGATGCCCCTCGCTCGCGAGCGAAGACATCCCCACCGTATCCGCATTTCCCTCTCTTAGGAGCCGGCGGCTTCAAGCAGCTTGTCCAGCAGATATTCAAGCTGATTGTCCGCCGAATAAATATCGTTATGGTAGAACAAGTCGAAATCCAACGGGATCACCTTGCCGTTCTTGACGGCTGGCAGCGTATCCCATACCGGGTTTTCGGAGATCTTGTCGACATCGCCGGACAGCAAAATATAATCGCCGGCATATTCGGGAAGCACTTCCATGGATAGCTCGCGCCACTGCTCTCCTGCGATGACTTCCTTGCGAACAACTTCCGGGGCTTGCAGGCCGAGCCCGTTGTAGACGATGTCTCCGCCCCGTCCGAAGCTGTCGCCGTAGACGTAGAGGCCGCCCCATATAAATTCCAGAATGCTGAAGGTTTGACCCTCGAAGGCGCGGTTCGCTTCCTCCAATTGCCGCTTGGCGTCCGCGATTTTGGCGTTGTAGTCGGCCAGCACCTGCTTGGCCTCCTCCTGCTTGTTCAGCACGTCTCCAAGGGCGGTGACTCTATCCTGCGCGCTTAGCTCGAAGAATGGGAACAGAACCGTTGGCGCGATTTTCGAGAAGGCGTCGTATTGCTCCTTGCTGTACACCAAGATGAGATCGGGCTCATAGCTCGTTACCAGCTCGGGATTCAGCTCCTTCCACAGGGGAACGGGCGCTGCCAGTTCCCGATACGCGATCGTATTGGCTTCATGCTCGGGAGCGGCGATCGGCGTTACGCCCAGCGCGATCAAGTCGCCGATCAGATTAGTCGTCAGCACTCTCTGCGGATTTGCGGGAACTTCAACCTCCCCCGTCGAAGTCGATACGATTCTTGTCTCGCTCTCGCTTGCCGACGGTTGGGCGGACGCCGATTGGGACGGCGAAGAGACGGGCGATGCGGCATTGGGAGACTCGGAGGCGACCGGTTTGGCCGGAGCAGATGAGCAGGCGGACAGCAGCGTCAGTCCGAGCGCCAGCGCCAACAAGGATTTGTGCTTCATTTTGCTGTGCATGGAACGTTCTATCCCTTCTTTGAGTTGAGTTATGTCTGCAGAACTAAACTCATTGTAGGGAGATTGATAATCATTATCAATGTATGGATTTCTCATCCGGAATGCAAGATTTCTTCTGAACGCGATCGGAGTTAATCCATACCAGCGCTTAAAGGCATGGCTAAGATGATATTCGTCGTAAAAACCGACTTCCCGGGCGATTTCCCTGAGCGTCACGTCTTGGCGAGTGAGCAGTTCCTTGGCTGCGTTTAACCGGACGTGCATCAGGTATTCCTGAGGCGTCTTGCCGGTTTTCTTCTTCATCAGCCGATTAAGCTGCGCCGAGCTGATATGCAGCAGCTCCTGCAATTGTTTGACCGTAATATTGGAACGATAGTGCTTGTCGATGAAACGTACGGCCTGGGCGGCGATGTCCGGTTGGAAAACGTGGATGTCCCCCCGCCCGATCGCGGAATAAACCTCGTAAAACAGCCGATGAAGCGCGGTCTTCTCGTAAAATTGTCGAAGCGGGTCCGCAGACTGCCACTGCCGGTACATGTCGGGCACATGACGTTCGAAAAACAGCGGGTCTCCCGGCGCAAAGCCGTACCTCTGCCGGAACGGATCGAATTGGTCCAGCAAACGCATAAGTTCTTGCTTATAAGCTGGCGGGAAGTCCGCTTTATATAGAAGCAAATAAATATCCAGCTCACCCTTATCGGTGCGAATGGATACCTCCGTTCCCTTGCCTCCGTGAAAAATGCCAAAGCGTTCGGCATGGTAGACAGCCTGATCAAGACTGACCTCCGCATGCCCGCCCCTTGTATAAATTAACGTGCTGGCTGGCAGCGCGTAATGAAACGGCTCTTGTTCGCCCATATGCCGGCAGCGTATGTCGACGAGTCTTACCGAAGCCAGGGCCCACACGCGCGCAACGGTCTCCAGGCGCTCGGCCGTAAACAAATCCAACGAACGGTTGCCGGCGTCCACTGCCCGCACCTCCTCATAGCTTCGATTTAGTCCCGTGTTCTGCCCATATTACGAAAAGATCCCTTATTCCCACTCGGCGTTGCGGTCGATCCAGGAAGCGGCCCTTCCCAGAATGCTCGCCTTCAGCAGCACCAGCTCCTCATAATCGTAGAAGAAGCGCACTTTGCGATCCGCCAGCGAGTCCCCTTCAGGACGAACGGTCATGACGAAATAAGACCACGACTCGGCAAAATCCTCATAGATGCTGGTCATCGCATAGTCCGTGACGTAATCTTCCTCGTCCTCGCTGACGGCCTTTTTCCAAAATTGCTTATAGAACTGGTAAATATACGAATCCGGATACGGGCAGCCCTCGTCCAGCATGTACGTATCGCATTCGTCTTCGTCCGCGTACGGATCGACCTGCTCCGCGTTCAGCGACAGCAGATGGCCGAACTCGTGAATGTCCGTCATGACGCGCTCCGTCTCGTAGGTCGATTGGATCTGGTTGGCTGCGTAGGTCCAATTCTCGTAATCCTCGTCGTCTTGAATGACGTAAGCGAGCAAGTCAGCATGATCGTACAGCTCGAAGGTCGTCACCATTTGTCTGCGGTCGGAAGGAATTATCCAGGCGAAGCGCTCCCACAACCAGGCGTAATACTCCTCGTCTTCATCGGACGGCATCAAGTCCAGCTCATTGTCCTCGACCTCATAGGAGGCCAGCACTTCCGCCTCCTTCTGACTGTCCAGCTCGTCCACGTCCCAGCCTTCGGAATACGTCAGATCGCCCAGCCACTGCTCCATTTCTTCGATCATGCGCTCGGCCCATGCCTCACACTCGTCGGCGTCGTCGCAATCGACGATATAGCTGCACACGCCCGGCTCCGCTTCTTCCTCGTAAGCCTCGCAGACCGCCCGCTCCTTGTCCGCTGCCGGATTTGCCGTTTCGGTCACTGCTTTCGGCGTCTGATCGCTCGAGAACGACGTCTCCACCTCAAAGCTGCAGCCCGACAGAGCCGCGGCGACAAGCAGCAGGAGAAGGCAAGCCAGCTTGGTCCACCCGTTTGTTTTTTTCCACTGCGCAGACTTATGCCCCATACGTTCAACCTCATCCCGTCCGTAGTTCTAACCTAATTCGGGCGACCCGGCAAAAAATCCTTGTATCGGCAGATCCGGCAGCCGCCTACCGGTCTCTGACTCCCACCAAATATACGAGCTGCTCGTTCATATATTCCGGGCTGTGGGAGAAGCCGTCCTCGTTCCACTGGATGAGCAGTCCCATGATCGCATTGGCCTGATACGAGACAAGCATCGACAGATCCTGGATGCCGGGCGGATAACGCTCGGAATTGTCCAGCATCAGGCTTTTGATTTTTCCGAACAGCGAATAGTAGTAAGACAGCGAGGAGTTTTTGTCGAACACGATTTCGTAGAACGACTGGTACTTCTTGACATGATGAAAAATACGGATCGTCGAAGGATCGAGCAGACTTGGCACGAGCTCCGGCACGAGACGGTAAGGCTCGTAATAGGATTCCTCCAAGTCCTGAAGCAGATGGCGGAGGTGCTCGTCGAACAGGGCGCTTACGTCCTTATAATGAAGATAGAACGCCCCCCTGCTGACTTCCGCTTTGCGGCACAGCGTCGATACCGAGATCGATTCGAGCGGCGCATTTTTGAGCAGCGCCAGCAACGCTTCGTGCAACGCCTTCTTTGTATTGATGACTCGCAAATCGTTCGGATTCATATCTCCCATTCCCCGCTTGTTATCCCGTTTATAGTGAACAATTCTTTCAACATATGTCTAATATCCAGATGGCAACCTGTATTATATAACGGGATCGGGGAAATGTAAAAAGGCTGCAAGAAGATTCGCTCTTCTTGCAGCCTTCCGGCCGACCGTAACTTAGAAGCCCGCCGTCCAGCCGGCGTCGGCCGCGATCACAGCGCCGTTCACGAAGCTGGACTCGTCGGACGCCAGGAACAACGCCACTTGCGCGATTTCCTCCGGTTGTCCGGCGCGCGGAATGACGCCTTGCGTCACTTTCGTCCGCGACGCTCCGAATTCGTTGATGTTGGTCATCGTCGAGGCGATATTGGTGATCGTCGCGCCCGGAGCGATCGCGTTGCAGCGAATGCCCTTCTGCGCGTACATGAAGCCCGTATTTTTCGTAATGCCGATGACGGCATGCTTGGAAGCCGTATAAGCTGCGCCCGCATGAGCGCCGCTGAAGCCGCCCGTGGATGCCGTATTGATGATAACGCCGCTTCCCTTCTCGAGGAAGATCGGCAGCGCCTTGCGGATTGCGCGCATGACGCCTTTCGTATTCACGTCGAAAATCAGATCCCATCTATCGTCGTCTACATCTCCGACGGGCGCCATATTATCCATAATGCCGGCGTTGTTAACCAGAATATCAAGCGTGCCGAACTCGCTGACGGCTTTGTCGATCATCGCGTTGACGTCGTTCAAGTTGCCGACGTTCGTCTTGATCGCGACAGCTTCGCCGCCGCTTGTCTGAATGCCCGACGCGACCAATTCCGCGCCTTCGACGTTCAGGTCCGATACGACGACTTTGGCGCCTTCCTTCGCATATAACTCCGCAATCGCTTTGCCCATACCCGAAGCGGCGCCGGTGACAACCGCTACTTTGCCTTTTAATCGCATCATGAATCCCTCCGCAATTTTAATGAACAACTGTACAATAAAATTATAAGGAATAGACGCGCTGCTGTCAAACGAGCCTCTCCAACCGGTGCCGCGGCTTCGTTGCAGTCGTTAGAGGATACGCGTACGGCGGGCAAAGCTTCCGCAGATTCTAGCCGTACATAGACAGATCCTGCAGCCGGATCAGAACTTTGCCGAAGCGGCCGCCCTGTCTGACGGATACCGTTCCGGACGGGCAGGTGCGCTCCAGGTAATCCTGAATCGTGCGGCGAGTCTGCTCATCGGAAGGCAGGCCGCGGCCGCGCAGCAAGTTCATCGCCTCCTGAAGCGCCGCTTCCGTGGACAGCTCGGCCGTTTTCGTCTCCTGCGTGACAATCGATTGGTAGGAGTAGCCTTTGAGGTACAGCAGATGCAGCAAATACCCCATAGCCGTAGGCGCCGGCTTGAATGGCTGTCCGACAATGAGCGGCCAAATCTCGCTTGCCAGACTATGCTCCGCCGAACCGACAGGCAGGCTGATGTAACAAAACCGGCTTGCGCAGCCCAGCACCTTCTCCACACTCTCCCAATCGCGTATGACCGGGCACATCGAGACGAAAACCAAGTCGAACTTCCCGCTCCAGCCCCGAGCCTCCACGTCGACGTTCTCGAACGGCTCCGCCACGATGTTCACCCGGTCCGGGCCGAACCCGGCCAGATTGGCGTTCAGCAATTCGACCAGCGGGGGAGAGGACTCTACGGCCGTAACGATAGCCCCCCGCTCCGCGAACGGCACCGAGAATACGCCGGAGGCGGCGCCGACGTCCAGCACGGAGGCTCCATCGAACGCTACGCCTTGAACTTCCAGCCAGTTCATAATTCGCGCGGTCCGCCTTCTTCCCTCTTCGTTAAAAGACTGCTCGTTGAACGTCTTCGCCTTGGAATCGAAGGAACGGGACGGATCGACGCCGGCGCCTGCCAGCTTGTTCGCGACCGAGTCTCCGTGATCCTTCCACTCTTTCTCCCACGCCGCCTCATCGTAAAAATGATTCATTCGCTTCTCCCCCAAGCTTCGGCGTTCAGCTCGCCGTTTATCATCGCTGCGGCAACCGCGCCCATCGAAGCGGCGGCAATCGCCTGATGCATCCGCGAGGCCGCGTCCCCCGCGCTGTAGACACCCGGCACGTTTGTTTTCCCGAAAGCGTCGACCGCCGCCGTTCCCATTTCCGTCATCGCGCATCCGAGCGCTTGCGGCAGATCCGATCCCAGTGTTAGCTCCGGTTTAAAAAAGATACCTCTGCACGGAACGACCGTCCCGTCCGCAAGCACGACCTCGCGCACGATCCCGTCATCGGATTCGATGCGGCGAATCGGCAAGTCGAGCAAGGGCACCCGGTGCCGCCGAAGCTCTTCGCGCTGCTCGTCCGTCAGCTCGTCGGGGCCATTCGTGCAGATCGTAAACCGGTCCGTCCAGCCGGAGATCAGAGGCGCGAAATGCATCAGCTCGGCTCCCTTGTTAATGATAACCAGCGGCTGATCCCGTAATTCCCACCCGTCGCAATACGGACATACGAACGCGCTCTTCCCGTAAACGTCCGTCAGTCCGGGGATGTCCAGCGGACGATCCTTCATGCCGACGGCAAACAGCAGCTTTTTGCTAAGCAGAGTGACGCCTTGTGCCGTCGTGATTTGGAACCGTCCGTCCGCGCCCTCGATCGACACGGCTGTATCCGCCAGGAAGGACACCGACGGATAGGCGCCGATCTGTTCCTTGGCGATTCGCCGAAATTCGCCGGGACTGACTCCGTCGCGGGTCAGAAACCCGTGGGTCTCGTGCGTTACCGCGTTGCGGGGACGTCCTTCGTCGATCACCGTCACGTTTTTCCTGGCTCTCCCCAGTACAAGCGCGGCGTTTAAGCCTGCCGGGCCGCCGCCGATAATCGCCGCATCGAGCAGTTGTTTTTCCATTTTTCTAATCAACCTCCATGGATCTTTAATGTCCATAATTAGCGTACAAGAAGCTCATCGCTTCTTGGCTGCTTGAAACCCGCCGCGCTGCAGCGCCTCATCCAGTACCGACTGGATCGTGTGCTTCCGCAAATACTCGTGAAGCTGCTGCTCCGCGCCGTTCATCACTTTCTCGACCAAACATTCGCTCCCTCTGGATGGCGCCGGCTCCCGCCCGTCCTCTTCTTCCGCCAACAGCCGATGCTGCCGCGATCGCGAGTTCGAGCATTCGAACATCTGCTGCCTGCCTTCGATGACTTGGACTACATCGAGAAAAGAGATGTCCTTGGCCGGTCGCGCCAGCTCATAACCGCCGTTCGCTCCCGGCACCGCGCGCACGAGTCCGTCCTGTCGCAGCTTGGACATGATCTTCGACAGATAGCTCTCTGAAACTTCCAGCATTCCGGACAACTCCTTGATGCCGACGTTATTCCGAAGCTCCGGACGAGCGAGATGAAGCAGGGCGTGCAGGGCGTAATCCGTGCTTTTGGAATATTGCATGCTTTCCTCCCCTCCGCAAACCTATTATGGACCTGTGATGTCCATAATATCCGATTTGCCCTCGAATGGCAAGTCGATTGCTAAAATAGATCGTGAGCGCCCCCGTTGCCGGACTTTCCAGCCCCGCGCGTGAAATACTCGTGCTTGCCGAATCCGGACAGCGCTTCGCGGTCGGATCGCCACACCCACTCATCGATCTCGGTCTGGCAGCGATGGGCGCGGAAGGCGGCAAGCTTTGCCTGCAGGTGCCTGCTCACGTCGACCCGGACGACGTCTTCACGGGAATAGCCGTAGCGCTCGGGCTGCGCCATCATGTCTCCGAAGCTGATAAAGTAGAGCGAGCCCCGGACCGCTGTGCGGCGAAACGCGGCCGTCGTCGCCTTCCCGATCGCGCAATGGTCGGGATGCCCGCCCAGCTTCTCGTGGAAGGTCAGCACGACGTCCGGCTCCAATTCCCGGATAAATTCCGCTACCCGCTCCGTCAGCACGGCCTCGTCGATAAATTCCACCGTCTTGTCGCGGATGTCCAGAAAATGCAGCGAGCTCACGCCCAGATGCGCACACGCTTCCCGCAGCTCCGATTCGCGGGCGACTCCCATCGATTCCCGGTTCAAATACGGCGGATTGCCCATCCGGCGCCCCATCTCGCCGCGCGTTGCGCTGACCAGCGTAATGTCGACGCCTTCGGCGGCGTATTTTGCCAGCGTCCCTCCGCATATGAAAGTCTCGTCGTCCGGATGGGCGAACACGGCAAGCAGCTTGCGCTGCGTTTTCGAATTTTTCATTCCGGGAACGGCTCCTTTCCCAAGTGAAGCGCGACGTTCATCCGCCCTCTGTCGTCATACCCGGCAAGAAGCAGACGGCCTTGCTCCTCCGTCTCATAATGGGTGAGCGACTCCATGCGGAGCCAGCCGTGTCCGTCGAATCGGAGGGCGGCGCGATACGGCCCTTCTCCGGCGACGAAAGCCTCGGTAATTCTGACCTTGAAATTACGCGCGAAAACATACGATGTCGCTTCGCTATGGATGTACGTATCGGCTCCTACGAACTTCCGCAGTTGGTATTCCGCATCGGATCTAATAATCGGGATCATGGCGGTCTCCTTTCGCTTGACCATCCATAGATGGCCTTATGGACACTTTTAACAACTCTATTCATTGTACCTTAGCTTTCTTGAGAATGTAAAAAGCTCTTGAACCGTCGCCGGGACGAATTCAAGAGC
>Ga0065721_10050375_pt1 | contig 20783 bp, 15 predicted proteins | sample Mesricmetagenome_FD_59108 | JGI IMG/M metagenome (GOLD analysis project Ga0065721, IMG submission 59108) | Mesophilic microbial community from rice straw/compost enrichment Sample: eDNA_1 v2 (version 2) | ecosystem: Engineered > Solid waste > Grass > Composting > Bioreactor | place: USA: Davis... | reverse complement strand
CGCGGCCTATATTTTGTGTCAGGCCGGCTTCGATGTAGTTGTGGTCAAAAATGCCGCCGCTCTCGAGTCGCCGGAGCATCTCGCCGCCGTTTCCTGAGGCGGAAATGCCAGGGACTGGCGCCTTTGACAGGCAGATACAACTCTGTATGATTGCCGAATTTTGCAATTAGCAGACCTGTCATGAGCCGCAAACGCATACTTACCGGTATCACCACCACCGGCACGCCTCACCTGGGTAATTATGTCGGTGCCATACGCCCAGCCATAGCCGACAGTCACAATACGGACGTGGAGGCTTTTTTCTTCCTTGCAGATTTGCATGCGCTGATCAAATGTCATGAACCTGAGCGCATTCATCAATCCACCAAAGAAATAGCGGCCACTTGGTTGGCGCTGGGGCTGGATACCAATAAAGCGGTGTTTTATCGCCAGTCCGATGTGCCGGAAATCACCGAACTGTGCTGGATTCTCACCTGCCAGGCCGCCAAGGGCTTATTGAACCGCGCCCACGCCTATAAGGCTGCCGTGGATCAGAATATGGCCGAAGGGGAAGATCCGGACCACGCCATTACCATGGGGCTGTTCTGTTATCCGATCCTGATGGCTGCGGATATTCTGATGTTCAATGCCACCCACGTACCTGTGGGCAAGGACCAAACCCAGCATCTGGAAATGGCCCGCGACATAGCCCAGCGCTTCAATTTTCATTTCGGCGAAACCTTTGTACTGCCTGAGACTGTGGTGCAGGAAAATGCCGATGTGCTCCTGGGACTCGACGGCCGCAAGATGAGCAAGAGTTACAACAACACCATTCCGCTGTTTCTGGAAGAAAAGGCGCTGCAGAAGCACATCAATAAAATCGTGACCAATCTGCAGGAGCCTGGCGAACCGAAAAATCCTGATGACTCCACCGTGTTCCAAATCTGGAAAGCCTTTGCAACGCCAGAGCAGACGGAGGAGATGCGGCAGAAATTTGCTGCAGGCATAGGCTGGGGGCAGGCGAAAAAAGAGTTGTGCGCCCTGATCAACGAAGAAATACGGGATGCGCGAGAGCGTTACAACGCGCTTATGGCGCAACCGGAGCAAATAGAAGCCGTTTTACAGGCCGGTGCCGCCAAAGCGCGCGCTTATGCCGCGCCTTTGCTGGCGAAGGTGAGACGCGCTGTGGGGCTTTATTCGTTGGGCTAACAGGCGTTTCCAGTTAACTCAATTCCAGGCAGAGCTTATTGATGGCAGCAGTAATGCGGCTCAGTTGCTCAGCGGTGATGGAGTAGGGCGGCATGGTGTAGAGCAGACGGCCGAATGGCCGCAGCCATACACCCATGTCGACCAGTCGCGGCACTAGCTTTTTCATATCCACCGGAGCGTGCAGCTCCACCACACCTATGGCGCCCAGTACGCGCGCTTCTTTCACCGCCCCGCACTGCTTAACAGGTTCCAGTTCCTGGCGAAGTTGTGTCTCCAAATCCTGTACGCGCCGCTGCCAGGATGATTCCAACAGCAGATCCAGGCTGGTGTTGGCCAGGGCGCAGGCCAGCGGATTGCCCATAAAGGTGGGGCCGTGCATGAACACCCCGGCTTCCCCTTCACATATGCCTCGAGCCACATGTTCACTGCATAAGGTTGCCGCCAGCGTCATATAGCCGCCGGTGAGCGCTTTGCCCAAACAGAGTATGTCCGGACTTATGCCCGCGTGTTCACAGGCGAACATGCGTCCACTGCGGCCGAAACCTGTTGCGATTTCATCGGCGATCAATAGGACTCCCCAGGTATCGCAGAGGGCGCGCGCCCGGCGCAGATATTCGGGGTGGTAGAAGTACATGCCGCCAGCGCCCTGGACGATGGGTTCCAATATGAGCGCGGCCAGGCTGGCGTGATGGCGCTCGAGGATTTGCTCCAGAGGGGCTATGGCGGTTTCATCCCATTCCTGGTCGAAGGCTACTGCCGGCCGTTCGATGAACAATTGCTGTGGCAATACACCCCGAAACAGCTGATGCATGCCGGTAACGGGATCGCACACCGACATGGCGCCTAGGGTGTCTCCGTGGTAGCCGCCGCGCAGGGCTAGAAGCTGACTTTTGTCGGCCCGCCCCCGGGAACGCCAGTATTGGATTGCCATCTTGATGGCGACTTCTACGCTGACAGAACCCGAGTCCGCCAGGAAAACCCGGGTGAGTCCTGGCGGCGCTATGTCCACCAGTCGGACGCCGAGACGAGCGGCTGGGGAATGGGTCAGACCACCAAACATCACATGGGCCATGTCGTTGATCTGGTCGATCACGGCCTGATTGAGCTGCGGATGGTTGTATCCGTGTATGGCGCTCCACCAGGAGGACATGCCGTCCACCAAGCGCCTGCCGTCGCACAGAATCAGTTCGCAGCCTTCGGCCCGCGCCACCGGGAAGAGGGGCGCGGTCGGGTCTATGGAAGCGTAGGGGTGCCAGAGATGAGCGCGGTCGAGCGCCAGTATTTCGTCGCCGGTGAGCTGCTGCATGGGCCGCCTGAGATCGTGTGGATGGGGGCCGTATTATAGGTAAGTCCGGCTCAATGGGTTTGTATAGCGTTGCCCGCCAGGGTTTCGTAGGCGTGGATAAATACCAGCAGCTGTTCCTGTGCCTTCAGGGGCAGCTGCTGGAAGCGGGTTCTGAATACCATGTGGCGGCAGGGTTGTTTGTGAAAGCGCACCTGGGCGACCTGTATGTCCGCTGTCAGCACGAAGGCATCGCTGAAGTGGATACGACACTGTCCCCGGCGACTATAGAGCTGCGGCTTTTGTGGCCCGAAGCATTGCACGGCGCCGCCCTTGGCAGACAGGTCCAGCAGACGGCCGCGCATGGCCGGTATCAGCGGCAGCAGCAGGTCGACACTAGGACCGGAATGTCCATCGAATGTCACACGCGGCTGGAGTCTGCGGTCGTTGATGCGCTTCTTATCCAACACTTCCACCACATAGGCCGGGTTTTGATCGGGGCTGATGATATTCCGCACCGCCACCTCCAGAATCAGTCCACCGCACTTGGAGGGCAGACTGACCTGAAATTTCTCGCCTGCCGCCGGTCTCTGGCGAGAGGGAAAAAATTCATCCAGCAACAGGCGATGTTTGGCAGGTTCAAAGCCCAGAACCACGGTCTGTAGAGTTTCCCCTGTGGCTTCCGAAGTGACCGTGCAGAGCGTGGTACGGCGCTCACATTCATATACCAGCGCCAGCTCGGATGTCTCCCAGGCGGGAGGTTGCTGCTGGATGAGGTCCCAGCGTCCTGGCGCAAAGGGCACATCGGAAGCTTTTGAAGGCTTGTGCAACCAGCGTTGCCATTTGTTCAACCATTCGACCATGGAATTTCCTGTGCGGATTTTTGACGTTCGCAGAGGAGGTAGCAAAGGCTATTCCCAAAATTTGGGGAAATGGTGGTTCGGGCAATTCGTCGTTCACTCCCGCGGTTGAAATCCGTACAATGCGGCGGTTTTATCAGTGGCCCGGATTCCCCGGGCCCGTTCGTTTTGGGGTAGGCACATGACGATCGGCCAGGAACGCAAGCACAAACTGGAATTCAACAAGCTGCAGAAGCGACTGCGACGTCAGGTGGGGCAGGCCATCATCGACTTCAATATGATTGAAGAAGGGGATCGGGTGATGGTGTGTCTGTCCGGCGGCAAGGACTCCTACACCATGCTCGACATTCTCATGAGCCTGCAAAAGACCGCGCCCATAGATTTCGAGCTGGTGGCAGTGAATCTCGATCAGAAACAGCCGGGCTTTCCCGAACAGGTGCTGCCGGAGTATCTCAGCGGCCTGGGAATTCCTTTCCACATCATCGAGCGCGATACCTACAGTGTGGTGAAGTCCGTGATCCCGGAAGGCAAAACCACCTGTGGTCTGTGCTCCCGCCTGCGCCGCGGCACGCTTTATGGCTTTGCGGAGCAGATAGGTGCCACCAAGATCGCCCTGGGACACCACAAGGACGACATAGTCGAAACGCTCTTTCTCAATCTTTTCTACGCCGGACGCCTGAAGGCCATGCCCCCCAAGCTGCTGGCTGATGACAAGCGCAACATAGTGATACGCCCTCTGGCGTATTGCCGCGAACAGGACATAGAGAACTATGCCCAGCAGAAGGGGTTTCCGATCATCCCGTGCAATTTGTGCGGCTCTCAGGACAATTTGCAGCGCCAAGCCATTAAAGAGATGCTCCAGTCCTGGGATAAGCAGTTTCCTGGGCGGGTGGAAACCATCTTCTCCGCACTCCAACGGGTATCCCCCTCCCAATTGGCGGATCAAAAACTGTTCGACTTTATCAACCTCACGCTGGATCGCTCCGGCCCGCCATTAGAGGATGGCCACGGTTTGGATGATCCCTGCACACCTATTGCCCAGTTCCAGGATCCGGTACAGCCTCTGGATATCCTAGAGCTGCATTGAGTCTTCGTGCGCCCCGTTTTGGGGCGATCACCAAAACCGACTTGCCCTCAGATCAGGCATTTTTTGACGTTTGTTTCCGCGTTTCTTACCCGCAGTGTTCGGCGCCGTTTAGCCGAAAGTGTTTGATTTCCATCTCTAATAGTTTTCCAGGTTTCCATGCCAAAAATGTCTAAAAAAATGGTCTGACCTATTGCTTTTGTGTGACAAATTCGGAGTCGAAATCTTTTAAAAATGTCCACAGAAGCTGTGGATAAGTGAGTGGATAGTCCTTGGGAAAGGGGGCCTGGACCCCGCTGTTACTGGCCCCTCCTTAGATTGTATAAAATTTGATCTACTTTAATAACTATTTAAAAATCAAAGAGTTAAATAATATTTTTAATATTGATTAGAGGTTTGTGCGCGAAGTAGGCAACTATGGTGGCGATAGACGTTAATGCCCTGGCGTTGTGCATAAAAGGTTAGTGTTTGCTCGCGCAAGCGCCCGGTGATCATAAAACCACAATATTCAAGGCGCGAAAATTCCATCCCTTGGCTAGGGCGAAAAAGTTATTAAAAAGCAGTTCGCAGGCCTCAATATTTTGTGATGAATATCACGTGTTTTTCGTCGGAAAGGCGCGGTATTGATTTGCGAAAATCCAAAGCCGTGCTAAAGCGTGGTGCAGTTTGGAGAGGGTAAATCCGGAGGGGGGAAGCGCCGCTTTCGCGGCGCGAACTCTCAGTGATGATGTCCACCGTCTCCATGGGCGTGACCATGGGCAATCTCATCTTCGGTGGCATCTCGTACGGAGACCACTTCCACCTGGAACTCCAGTGTCTTGCCGGCGAAGGGATGGTTCAGGTCCACGTCCACCATGAATTTACCCACTTTGATGACCTTGGCTGGAATGGGGCCCTGCTCGGTCTGCACGTGGATGATCATATCGGGCAGCAGGCGTTTGGGCGGGTTGACTATATGCTTGATGGGAATGCGCTGGGTTTTTCCCGGCACCAGGGGGCCATAGGCCTTTTCCGGGGGTAGGGTCACGCTGAAGCGGTCTCCGGCGCTGCGCCCTGTCAGGGCCTCCTCCAGGGCGGGCAGAAGATTGTTATGGCCGTGTAGATAGGCCAGGGGCAGGCCCGGCTCCGACTCTTCCAGAGCCGTTCCCTCCGCATCCCGCAGGTGATAGAGGAAGGACACCACTTTGTTGTTTTCGATTTGCATAGATAACAGCCTATGTGTTGGCAGGGGATCAGGGCGCGCATTATAGGAGGAATCGGAACCCGGACATAGGACGCTCGGGCCCCACTGTGAAATGACTTGCTCTGTCCTGTTTTTGCGGCATAATCCGCCGCAATTTTCAGGGTTATCCTAGAGAGTCGGGCATGACGCGGTACGCCAATGACAAAATTTTGATCGGCAGTGAAGAGTGGTGTGCCTTTCCCTCCCTGGGTATTCCCGCCATCAAGGCGCGGGTGGATTCGGGGGCCAAAACTTCCTGTGTGCACGCCGTCAATATCCAGACGTTCAAGCGCGGCGGCATCAACTGGGTGAGCTTTGAGGTCCACCCATTGCAGGACAACCGCCGCATAGTGGCGCGCTGTGAGGCTCCGGTGGTGGATCGGCGCACTGTGCGCAGCTCCAGTGGTGACAGCGAAAAGCGCCTGGTCATACGGGTGCCCATGAAATTCGGCGATCAGCAATGGGATGTGGAGCTGACCCTGACCAACCGCGACTCCATGGGTTATCGCATGCTGCTGGGGCGGGAGGCCATGGCCGGCCGCGTACTGGTGGACCCCGAAGTGCGCTTTGCCCAGGGCAATCTGGATCAAGACGTGCTGTTGGAGCTCTATGGCAGTTATCAGACTCCCCAGCAGGAGGGGTTGACCATAGGTCTGTTGGCCAGCGATCCCACCCTTTACAGCAACCGCCGCATCATAGAGGCCGGAGAGGAGAGGGGCCATAAGCTCATCTTTCTCAACATCAAACACTGCTACATCAAGATGGACGCGGAAAAGCCCGAGATCCATTATCGCGGTGGCAATATAGTAGACGGATTGGACGCGGTGATTCCGCGTATTCGCCCAAGCATGACCTTCTACGGCTGCGCCTTGACCCGGCAGTTCGAAAGCCTCGGCACTTTCACCCTCAACAGCTCCTCCGCCATAGCCCAGAGTCGCGACAAGCTCTATTCGCTGCAGCTGCTGTTGAAAAACGGATTGGATATACCTGTGACGGGTTTCGCCAATTCCCCCAGTGATACAGGTGATCTGATCGAAATGGTCGGCGGCGCGCCATTGATCGTCAAACTGCTGGAAGGTGCCCAGGGACGCGGCGTGGTGCTGGCCGAAACCCGCAAGGCGGCGGAGAGCGTGATCAATGCTTTCAAATCCATTCAGGCGAACTTGCTGGTGCAAGAATTCGTCAAGGAGGCGGACGGCAAGGACTTGCGTCTATTTGTCATAGACGGCAAAGTGGTCGCCGCCATTGAGCGCAAGGCCGCCGCCGGAGAGTTCCGCGCGAATATCCATCGCGGTGGAACAGCGAGTGTCGCAAAAATCACCCCGGAGGAGCGCAAACTCGCCATAAAGGCGGCCAAAACACTGGATCTCCTGGTGGCGGGTGTGGATATCATCCGCTCATCCAAGGGGCCTTTGCTGCTGGAGGTCAATTCCTCTCCCGGACTCGAAGGGATAGAAACTGCCACCGGGCGCGATATTGCCGGCATGATGATCAGCGCCATAGAGCGCAATCTCGACTGGCAGCGAAAACTGGCAACGGAGGCTGGCTCAGAATTCACCTGACGCACATTAAGGGGCGTGAATGACGACAATTTCCGGTGTTCTGTTATCTGCGGTCTCCTATGTCTCTCTTTTGATTCTTCTTTCGGGTTGTGCCCAGGTGCCGTCTATAGACGGCACTCAGTCGGCAGAATGGCCCACCTATCAAGATCCTCTCGCTCAGTCCTATATATCGGAATGCCGACGCCAGCATGAGACTGCGGCCGCGCAATTGCGTCGTACTGAAAAGCAGGATTTCCCTCACGATAAGGATTTTTTACAAGCGATCAATCAACTGGATTTTCTTATCGACGAATCCATGAATCGTGCGGGGCTTTATGCCAATGTGCACCCACTGGAAGATATGCGGGCGGCGGGCGATCTCTGTGAGCAAAGATTCATGTCACTGGAAAATGACATACTCCTGTCCGCGGTCCTTTATCAGCGGTTGCTTCGGGTGAAGCAGGCAGATTTGGTTGAGATCGATCGTCAATTTGTTCTTGGGCGTCTGGAAAAATCCCGTTTGAAAGGTGCGCATCTGCCTGCCGAACAACGCGAGCGGGTGCGTGAACTGAATGACGCCATAGTCAAAACCGGACAGGAATTCCTCGCCAATATCCGCATGGATACACGTGAGCTGACCTTTACACCGGAAGAGCTGCGGGGTCTGCCGGAGGATTATCTGGCTGCCCATCCACCCAATGCCGAGGGCAGAGTGGTGTTGGCCACCACCTATCCGGACTATTTGCCCGTGATGCTTTACGCTCAGGATGATTCTGTGCGCTTGCGTATGTACAAAGCATTCCGCCAGCGCGGTTATCCGGTAAACCGCGAGGTGCTGCGCAGGCTCCTGTCGCTGCGCCACGAGTTTGCCAAACTTTTGGGTTACGAGCATTTTGCGGATTACATCACTGCGGACAAAATGGTGGGTTCCGCCCAACAGGCCGCAGAATTCATCGACCGCATTCACGGGTTGACACTGCCGCGCGCCCAGCGTGATTCCGCTGAGCTGCTCCAGCGTCTGCGGAAAATCGATCCCGCCGCTAAGGAGGTGGGGGAGTGGCAGAAGTCATTTTTGGAAAATCTGATCAAGAGCGAAACCTATGCACTGGATGCTCAGGAGCTGCGGCGTTATTTCGCCTATGACAAGGTGCGGCAGGGCATTTTCAATCTGGTGGAGAATATGTTCAACGTTTCCATCACACCCTGGCAGACGGAAGTCTGGCACGAGTCAGTGGAAGCCTACGAAATCCGGGATCAGGGCAGGTTGGTCGGGCAGTTTTATCTGGATATGCAACCGCGTGCCGGCAAATATTCCCACGCTGCACATTTTGGTATTCGTTATGGCGCGGCGGAACTGGCTACGCCCCTGTCCGCACTGGTGTGCAATTTTCCTATAGGCGAGGATGGCAAGGGGCTTCTGGAACACGACCAAGTCGAAACATTTCTCCATGAATTCGGCCATCTGTTGCACAGCATGTTCGGCGGTCACTTGCCCTGGATCAGTCTGGCCGGCACCAATGTGCAGCGGGATTTCGTCGAGGCGCCCTCGATGATGCTGGAGGAATGGATCTGGGACAGAGACACACTGCGCGCCTTCGCCACGGACGCCAATGGCCGGACCATACCCGACGAATTGATCGAACGCATGAATGCTGCGCGCCAGTTCGGCAAGGGCCTATTTGTCCAACAGCAGTTGTTTTATGCAGCCCTGTCGCTGAATTTCTACAACCGCGATCCCGATATTTTCGACCTGGACGCCACCATGCTGGAAATGCAGCGCGCCTATTCGCCATTCGCCTATGTAGGTGATACTTTCTTTTACGCCAGTTTTGGCCATCTCGATAACTATTCCGCCATGTATTACACCTATATGTGGTCGCTGGCCTTGGCAACGGATATGTTTTCCGAATTTCAGCGCGCTGGTTTGCGCAATCCTGAAGTGGCGCGTCGATACCGTGATCGAGTGCTGGCGCCAGGCGCCAGCAAGCCGGCTGCGCAGCTGGTCCAGGATTTTCTCGGAAGGCCTTTTTCCTTTGAGGCTTTTGCCCGCTCGTTGGAAATCAATTGATCCTTGAGGGCACTGGTAATGTCGCGCACACCTCTCCGATTGTTCGCTGTTTTTTTCCTGGGTTTGACCCTGATCGCCTGTTCCAAAGGTCAGCAAACCTCAACATCCGATAAATCCCAACAAATATTGCGGATGACCATAGGCTCTTTGCCGGGCACCATAGATCCGCACCAGGCTACGGACAGTCCAGGCATCAAAGTCTTGGCCGCTCTCAATGAAGCCCTGTTGACGACGGACTATCAGACGTTTGAGCTGAAACCGGGTGTTGCGGAATCCTGGCAGGTGCTGGACGAGGGTTTACGCTACCGCTTTCAATTGCGCGACAACGCCAAATGGTCCAACGGTGAGCCGGTAACAGCCCAGGATTTTGTTTATTCCTGGCAGAGAATGCTGTCAGCGGGCCTGGGCAATCAGTTTGCACTCGACTACTACGTCATCAAAAATGCCGGCCCATACCACAAGGGTGAACTCAAGGATTTTTCCCAGGTGGGCGTCAAGGCGTTATCCGAGCGGGAATTGGAAATTGTGCTGGAGCGTCGCGATCCGCTGTTTCTGAAGCGGGTCGCCTATGAAGTCACTGCGCCGGTGCATAAAGCCACCGTAGAGAAGCACGGCGCCATGGATGATCCCACCAATAAATGGATTCGCGCCGGCAACCATGTGGGCAATGGCCCCTTTAAGTTGGTCTACTGGGAACTGAATCAGACCATGCGACTGGTCAAGAATCCGCACTATTGGGATGCGGATGCGATCAAGCTGGAGGAGATCCAGATTCTGCCAGTGGAAAGTGAAACCATCGAAGAGCGTATGTACCGTTCCGGTCAGGTTCATTTGGTTTACGGCAGCCGCTTGCCGGTGGACAAGATCGCCTATTACAGAACCGAAAAACCGGACGAGTTTTTTTCTCAGACGGCTTATGCCACCTATTTTTATCTTTTCAATACCAAGAAAGCGCCGTTTGATAATGTGGATGTGCGCAAGGCTTTTGCCTACTCCATAGATAAAAAGCTGCTGACGGGAAGTATCACCAAAAATCATGAGGCACCGGCCTATGCGCTTTCTCCCATCAGCGCCTCCTATCAACCTCCCCAGATGCCGCAGTTCAATCCCGCGCTCGCGCGCGAGCACCTCACCAAAGCCGGATATCCCAACGGCCAGGGAATCCCACGCATCACCCTGACTTACAACACTTTTGAAATACATCAGAAACTGGCGGTGGCGATCCAGCAGATGTGGAAAAGAGAATTGAATGTGGACGTGGCCCTGGAGAACCAGGAATGGAAGGTATTTTTGGATTTTCGCCAGAATCTGCAGCATTTCATCGCGCGCGCTGGATCGTCCAGCACCTTTGCCGATCCGCTGGATCTGCTGGGATCGCTCACCACTGGCCATGGTATGAATGACACTGGCTGGAGCAATGCGGAATTCGATCGTCTGATTCGAGCGTCCTACGAGGCGGCGGATGACAGCGAGCGTTTTGCTCTGTTGCACCAGGCGGAGACCATACTCCTGGAGGAAATGCCCCTGCTGCCTTTGTTCTACTACAACTATTCGTACTTAAAGAAGCCTGAGGTCAGAAATTTTGAATTCAATATGGTGGATCATCCCAACTATAAAGGGGTATTTATTGATGCTGCTGCAAGCCGCTAGATACGGGCGCTGCATTGCACTGAGCGCGTTGTTGCTCGCCGGCTTGACGGTGGGTTGCGGCAAAAAGGCGCTCACCAATGTGGAATACGGCAATCAACATCAGATTCTGTATTACGCCAATGGCGACGAACCCAAAAGTCTGGATCCTCATCTGATTACCGGCACTCCCGACCACAATGTGATCATGAATTTGTTTGAGGGGCTGACCACTTTGGATTCCGCCACGCTCGAACCCACGCCTGGCGTGGCTGAGTCCTGGACCATTTCTGAAGATCAGCGGGTTTACACCTTTGAGTTGCGCAAAAATGCCCGCTGGTCCAATGGCGATCCTGTGACGGCACAGGACTTTGTTTTTGCCTGGCGCCGGGCGCTTACCCCCAGTGTGCCCAATCATTACGCTTATATGATGTATTACCTGGACGGAGCAGAAGCGTTTCACAAGGGGAAGCACCAGGACTTCAGCCGCGTGGGCGTCAAAGCACTTTCACCCCATAGCCTCCAGGTCAGCTTGAAGCATCCCACCCATTTTTTTCTCCAGCTTTTGGGTCACCACTCCTATTACCCTATCCACGAGGCGACTCTCCTCAAATTCGGTCGTATAGACGATCCCGCTTCCCAATGGATATTGCCGCAAAATTTTGTGGGTAACGGCCCTTTTGTGCTGAAACGTTGGGAGCTGAATAAAGTCATCGAAGTGGTCAAAAGTGAAACCTATTGGGACAAGGATGCCGTGAAGCTGCAGGCTGCCCATTTCTTTCCCATAGAGGATCAACAGGCGGAAGAGCGCGCCTATCGTACCGGGCAGGTGCATCTGACCAATACGCCGCTTTTGGATATAGAAAAAATCCAGGTGTATCGCAATAAGGATCCGGATGCTCTGCGTATAGTGCCCACCTACGCCAGCTATTACTACGAGTTCAATGTCAACAAAAAGCCTTTGGATGACGCCCGTGTGCGCAGGGCTTTTGCCATGGCCATAGACCGCCCACTCCTGGTCAATAGTGTCACCAAGGGCGGCGAAGTGCCGGCCTATAATTTTGTGCCCTCGGACCCAGTGGGTTATGGACCCAAGGTCTACTGGCGCGAGGATGTGGAAGAGGCGCGTCGCCTATTGGCGGAGGCGGGCTATCCCGACGGCAAGGGATTTCCGGTGTTTACCATTCTGTATAACACCCACGACAATCACCACAAGATCGCTCTGGCCATTCAGCAGATGCTGAAGAAAAATTTGAATATCGAAGTACAGTTGGAGAACAAGGAGTGGAAGGTCTATCTCGACGCGCGCAAGAATCTTGAGCACGATATGGCTCGCGCCGGATGGCTGGCGGATTACCTGGATCCCTCCAACTTTTTTGACATTTTCCGCTCCTATGCGGGCAACAACAGCACCGGCTGGAAGCATCCCGAATACGATCAGTTGATGAATGAGATTTCCGCCACCTCCGACCGTGAGCAGCGCTTTGAACTCTTTGAGCGCGCCAATAGGTTTCTAGCGGAGGAAATGCCGGTGCTACCGCTCTTCTATTATTCAGATATCAATCTGGTCAATCCCGCAGTGCAGGGCTGGTATGACAATGTCAAACACTATCACCCGCTGAAATATGTCTATCTGCAACCACCGCGGACTCATTGATTTCTATGCTGCGCATTATTTCTCAGCGATTACTGGTGGCGATTCCCGTTCTCTTTCTGGTGATATTGGTCACTTTTATTCTGATTCGCCTGGCGCCGGGCGGCCCCTTTGATGAGGAGCGGGCAGTGCCGCCGCAGGTGCTGGAAAATCTCAACAAACGCTATAAATTGGATGACCCTCTTCACGTGCAGTTTTTTGACTACCTGGGTAATTTGCTGCGCGGTGATTTCGGTCCCTCATTTAAATATCCCAGTCGCACAGTCACCGAAGTCATTTATGCCGGCTTGCCGGTCACATTGGAACTGAGTTGTTATGCATTGCTGGTAGCTATGGTGTTTGGTATAGGCGCGGGTGTGATTGCTGCCATGCGGCCCAATACGCCTCAGGATTACGTACCCATGTCTGTCGCCATGGTGGGCATATGCCTGCCGTCCTTCGTTCTAGGGCCACTGCTGATCCTGGCCTTTGGTATAGGGCTGGAGTGGTTGCCTGTATCCGGCTGGGGAGAATCTCCGGGCGACAAAATTCTGCCCTCCATCACTCTGGGCGCCGGTTATGCCGCCTATGTGGCGCGGCTGTCCCGGGGCGGCATGCTGGAGACTCTGGCCCAGGACTATATACGCACGGCGCGCGCCAAGGGATTGTCCGAATGGCGGGTGGTGTTTGGTCATGCTTTGCGGGGTGGATTGGGGCCTGTGGTCTCTTATGCCGGACCTGCTGTGGCGGGATTGCTGTCTGGCTCCTTCGTGGTGGAATCCATTTTCCAGATTCCCGGTCTCGGACGATTTTATTTGCAGGGTGCCTTCAACCGCGATTACACCATGATTCTCGGTATGACCATTTTGTTTGCGTTTCTGATCATCGTTTGCAATCTGCTCGCGGATATAGCGCAGATCTGGCTCAACCCCAGGCTGCGCAAAAATGTCAGCGCTGGAGGCAGACCCTGATGAATACGCCGGCGGACACCAACTACGAAAAAGGGCGCTCCCTCTGGCAGGATGCGTTCAGTCGCCTGAAAAAAAATCCCATGGCCCTGTTGGGCCTTGCCGTGCTGGTGATCATGGTGACTTTGGCACTGCTTACGCCCTGGATCGCACCCTATTCCTACGAGGAGCAGAATCTCGCTCTGGGCGCTTCGCCACCTTCCGCAACCCATTGGTTGGGCACGGATGTTTTCGGGCGCGATCAATTGACGCGCATTCTCTACGGCAGTCGCATTTCCCTGATGGTGGGTTTTGTTGCCACCAGCGTGGCCCTCTGCATTGGTGTTCTCTGGGGCATTATCGCGGGATATGTGGGCGGTCGTGTGGATGCGGTGATGATGCGCTTTGTCGATATTTTATATGCGCTGCCTTTTACGATTTTTATCATTTTGCTCACAGTGGTGTTTGGCCGCAGTCTTTTGCTGCTGTTTCTCGCCATAGGGGCGGTGGAGTGGTTGACCATGGCGCGCATAGTGCGCGGTCAAGTGATGGCGCTCAAACATCAGGAGTTCATCGAAGCGGCTGTAGCCATGGGATTGCCGCGCTGGCGCATCATGCTGCGCCATCTGGCGCCCAATGTGATCGGTCCCATCATTATTTACACCACCCTGACGATTCCCAGCGTGATTCTGCTGGAATCCTTTTTGAGTTTTCTCGGCCTGGGCATTCAGCCGCCGCAAAGTTCCTGGGGCTCCTTGATTTCCTACGGGGTTGAAACCATGGAAGAGTATCCCTGGCTGCTGATATTTCCCGCGCTGACACTGAGCATCACCTTGTTTGCCCTGAATTTTCTCGGCGACGGCCTGCGCGATGCGCTCGATCCGCGCATTTCCAAGGATTGATCATGGCACTTCTATCTGTCGAACATCTGACCTCGCGCTTTTATACCCGCGACGGCGTGATCACCGCCGTGGACGATGTCAGCTTTGCTGTGGAGCCGGGCCAGGTGCTCGGCATAGTGGGTGAATCCGGCTCGGGCAAATCCGTTGCCTGCTACAGTGTGCTGGGATTGATTCCCTCGCCGCCAGGCCGGGTGGAGCAGGGGCGCGCGCTTTTTGCCGGGCAGGATTTGCTGCAAATGAGTGCGCGTCAGTTGCGCCAAGTGAGGGGTCAGAAAATCGGTATGATTTTTCAGGATCCCATGACCTCCCTCAATCCGCACATGACCATAGGTAGGCAGCTGACCGAGCCCCTGCGGGTACATGGGCGTCTGTCTACAAAGGAAGCGCGCCTGCGCGCCATAGCGGCTTTGGAAGAGGTGGGGATCAGCCATCCGCAGCAGCGTTTCGACAGTTTTCCCCACGAATTTTCCGGTGGTATGCGCCAGCGCGTCATGATCGCCATGGCGTTGATCAACAAACCGCAATTGCTGATCGCCGATGAACCTACCACCGCGCTGGATGTGACCGTGCAGGCGCAGATTCTGCAATTGATCAAAAATCTTCAGCGCGATCACAACCTCTCGGTCATTTTCATTTCCCACGATCTGGGTGTCGTTTCCCATATGGCGGATCAGGTGGTGGTCATGCAAAAGGGGCAGGTGGTGGAGCGCGGCAATCCGGATGCTGTCTTTTTTCAGCCGCAACATGCCTATACCCAGAAATTGGTGGCAGCGCTGCCCAATTCCGCCAAGCCTTCAGCCCCTGTATTTCAGGAGCAGGATCCGATATTTCTCCAAGTGGAGCATCTGAACAAAAGCTACAGAATTGGCGGCGCTGGACTGTTCAAACGCGTATCCACTCGCATACCGGCGGTGGCGGATATCAGTCTCCAGGTGCGCAAAGGTGAAATCCTCGGACTTGTGGGCGAATCCGGCTCCGGCAAGTCCACCCTGGGACGCACCATTGCTCGCCTGCTGGAAGCGGACAGCGGTCGAGTGGTTTTGGCCGGCCGCGACATAAGCGCTTTGAAAGGTGAAGAGCTGCGTCTGGCGCGACGGGATTTCCAGATGATTTTTCAAGATCCCTACGCCTCGCTGAATCCGCGCATGACAGTGTTCGACTGCCTCGCAGAACCATTGCTGGTGCATAAACTGGTGGAAAAAAATCGGGTGCTGCAGAGAGTCAATGAGCTTATGGATGAAGTGGGACTCGACCGCCGCATGATCCGGAAATATCCCCATGAATTTTCCGGGGGGCAGCGCCAGAGAATTGCCATAGCGCGCGCGCTTGCCATGCGCCCAAAATTGATTATTGCCGACGAACCTGTATCCGCGCTGGATGTCACCATTCAGGCGCAGATTCTCAATCTTTTATTGCAGCTGACCCAGAAGTACCAGATGGCCATGATATTCATCTCCCATGATCTGGCCGTAGTGCGCTATTTGTCGGATCGCGTGGCGGTGATGCAGCAGGGCAGGATCGTGGAGGAGGGGGATACAGAAACCCTGTTTGCTGCGCCTCAGCATTCCTATACCCGCACGTTGCTGGCGGCGATCCATCATTTGCACAGGGCGGGGTGAATCCCCGGCGTAAGCCGGGGATTTATTCCTAGCGCAAATACAACTGGCAGTAGCCGTTGCTCACCAGCACAGCTGGTAAATCACAGGAATCCACACAGCTGTAGCGGACGCCGGGGTCCTCCCGGACTATAGGTCTTGTGCCGCTAAGCACCGCCAATTCCAGTTGCGGATAAACACAACCATTGGCAGTCAGGCATCCTTTTTCCGAGGGCTTGTATCCGTCCTCGCAAACTTGTATTTCCGCTGATTTGATCGGCAGATAAAACTGACTGGCCAGTAATTTGACGCCGACCCCTGCCAATTGACGTACGCGCTGATTGATACCAGCGATCAGAACGACTTCACCTTCCGCCATCAAATCATAAGCGGTTTGTATGTCTTTCTCGCTGGCGCCTGTGCGCGTGAAATCCAAGCCCGATATCTTGCCTTGCTGCCGGCTGTTGAGCGTGTATTGATTGAAGCTGAAGCAGGGGCTGGTGAAGCACAGGATGCCGTTGTTCTCGACACCGTAGAAGGTGCCTTTGGGTTCATGTTTGCCCGCAGGTGCAAAAGCTTTTTCTGCGGCAAAGCGTCCGAAGTCGATACTGTAATCCACCGAACCTTTGAGCAGGATCTGATCACGTGCAGCAGAGATAAAGGGATTGAAGCCGAGCTTGCGCCAGTCGGGTGTGCCTATATAGCACTCTGCGCTTGCGCGACCATCAGGACACCGCATGAGGCGGTTGTTGACGTGCTTGACAAAAATGCCACCACACATGGGGGACGCGCAGCGGCGAAAATCCTGCCGCGCCAGATAATAGCCGTTCTGATCAAAGCCCTCTGGCGCCGTGTGGCTGAGCTGTGCGGTCAATGTGTAATTGACTATGGGGCCGTCAAAGGCGCTGGAATTGATGACGCCTTCCAACACCAGCTCATAGCCGTCGAAATAATAGCGCGCGTCATAAACCGCGCCATTGCGATCGGTCTGCGGATCTTCCGGTAGGGTGAAGTCCACTTCGCTCTTTATGCGTATATCAGACAAACGAATTTGATCGCCTCTGAAAGATGCGTTGAAGGTGCCGCTGAATTCGCCAGATTGCTCCTGGCATCTGCCGGGGCAAAATACCGGCGTGATAGTCACCTTGCCCTGGGTGATGTTGAAGCTGTATAGCGCTGGATCCGCCGGTAAAATCGCATGGGCGAATGACCAGGGTATACAAATTACCAGCAGCGCGAACAGCCATTTTTTAATGGGGATTGTTTTCATAACTCAGCACTCCGTTATTTGAATGAATTTCAAGAACAACCTATCCATCGCCATGCCGGCCGAATTGTCTATCGGTTATGCAGGCGAATTTACAGGTTAAATAAATTGGAAGTGCGGAATTGTTAAGAATTGTGGTGTTGGACAGACGGTCACAACCATGTGATGTCAATGGGAGGAATGGGAAGCCGCCTTAGATAATTCGGGAATAGCGCGGCGCCGAGCTGTCGCTGGTTTGCTGTTTTAAATAAGCATCAAATACCATGCATACATGGCGAATAAGCAAACGGCCAATGGCTTCTACCCGGATGCCGGTGCTGTGTTGTGAAACAAGGCCATCATCGACCATGGGTTGAAGAGAATGCAGCTCTTGCGCGAAATATTCGGCGAAGTGAATTCCGAACTCCTGTTCTATGGCGGCAAAATCCAGTTCGAAGTGGCAGATCAGTTGATTGATCACCCGGCGGCGGATGCGGTCGTCAATAGTGAGCGTCATACCTTTTTCTACTGGAAGAACGGATTGTTCCAGCAGCAGGCTTTGGTATTGCCCTATGGTCTTGTGGTTCTGCATGTATATATCATCCACCGCGCTGATGGAAGAAACCCCGAAGGCCAGTAGGTCGCAATTGCCATGTGTGGAATAGCCCTGGAAATTGCGTTGCAAAATGCCCTGGCGCTGGGCTATGGCCAGTTCATCGTCCGGCAATGCGAAATGATCCATGCCTATATAGACATAACCAGCCTGTTGCAGCTGATTGATGCTGTTGTGCAAAATTTGCAGTTTTTCCTGCGGCTCCGGCAATTCGGCTGCATTGATCTGCCTTTGGGTTTTGAATAAATGCGGCATGTGCGCATAGTTGAATAGCGACAGCCGGTCCGGCCGCTGGGCGATGATTTTATCCAGGGTGCGCGCAAAGCCCGCCACATTCTGTCGGGGCAGTCCGTAAATCAAATCCAGGTTGAGCGAGCGGAATCCCAATGCGCGGCTGGCGCGGATCAGTTCGGCCACTTCCTCTTCAGAGTTGAACCGGTTAACCGCTTTCTGCACTTCCTCATCAAAATCCTGGACGCCGAAACTCAAGCGGTTGAAGCCCAGGGCGCGCAGATGATCCAGACGCTGGGGCGAGACGCTCTGCGGGTGGATCTCGATGGAGTATTCCCCAGAGTCGTCTCGATAAAGGGGAAATTCCGCATCCAGATAGGCCATCAATTCGGCCATCTGACGGTCATCCAGATAGGTCGGTGTGCCTCCGCCCCAGTGCAACTGGTCCACCGATCGACTGCGGTCCACATGGACTGCCTGCAAGCTTATCTCCCGCTTCAACGCCTGCATATAAGGTTCGGTGCGCTGGCGGTTGGCAGTCACTATCTTGTTGCAGCCGCAGTAGTAACAGATAGTGCTGCAAAAGGGGATATGCACATACAGGGACAGGGGGCGTTGTGCGCGATTGCCTCTGGCCAGTGCGTTTTTCCAATCGTCCAGCGGGAAGTCTGTGCGAAATTGCGGTGCCGTGGGGTAGGAGGTATATCTCGGGCCGGCCAGATTGTATTTCTGGATCAGGGCCTGATCCCAGGGCAGGGGTTGAATCAACGCAGACATGGACAGGGACTATGATTAATAGGCAAATAAGATAAATTCGAGTTTAGGCCATAGCCCGCATTTATCTTTGACACATATCAATCAGGTACTGATATGGGTATGATGCCGTGATTTTTAATCGAGGGTATTGAAGGTAATGATGCAAAATCTTGCGCAGGCGATGAGGAACGGCATGCGTCGCCTGCCATCGGGTGTATGTGTAGTTTCAGCCCAGGCCGCAGATGGACGTAAATATGCCATGACCGCCTCGTCCGTCACCTCCGTATCGGACAATCCGCCTTCACTTCTGGTGTGTGTCAATCAGCAGGCCCGTATCTGTCCGGTGCTCACGCCCAGCCAGCGGTTTGCGGTCAATATCCTCGGCAAGGATCATCAGGACATATCGGTGCTGTGCGCCACCGGCGATCAGGGAGAAAAACGCTTCAATTTGGGCAAGTGGCTGCTGGCGCCGGATCAGACCCCCTATCTGCAGGACGCGGAGGCCGTGTTCGAGTGCGAGGTGGACTTGGTGCAGCCCTATGGAACCCACAACATCATCGTCGGCAAGATCATCGCCGTCCGCGTCGCCAGCTCAGGACCTGCCCCCCTGGTCTATCTGGATGGCAGCTACCGCAATATCTCGCAGTAGCTGACCCACAGTCAGGTCACAGCCTGATCACCTCCAGTTCCAGGCCTTCGAAACGCGCTTGTTTGGTGTAGTCGCCGATCACCGCAATATGGGCTTTTTCTGGCACCAGATAGGTCGATGCCACTCGGCGCAGGTCCTCCAGGCGCGTGGCCAGCAGGCGTTCACGGAAGGTCTGGCGCAGGTCCAGGGTGCGGCCATGGAGGTCGCTGTGGTACATGCGTTTGGCGCGACCCGCAGGTGAGTCGGGTTTGTCTATACCGCTGATGACACCGAGAATCGCCTCCTCTATAGCCTGCCAGGGCAGGTCCGCGCTCATCACCCAATCCACCGCCCGGTCAAAATCCTTCAGCGTCTCCTCCAGGCGCGGATCGCGGTAGGAATAGAAGCGGAAGGCGGCGGAGTTGTTGTCCTGCCCGGCGCCGCCACCATAGGCGCCCCCTTGTTCCCGTATGGCCCTGTGGAGAAAGCCATTGCGCAGCACATTGCCCAGCACCATCAAAGGCGCCGCGTCCGGGTGGGTCATGGGAACAGTGGAATAGGCTTTCGCACAGAAGTTCACCTGGGCGTTGGTCAGCCAGCCCTGGCGCACGCGGGCGGTGTATTCCGGCAGCTCCCAGAGGGTATTGGACGTCGCTGTCGCCGTGTCGAACCAGCGGGCGAAGGTCTGTTGCAGGGCGGGTTGATGATCGGCTTCTCCCACCAGCAGAAAGCGTCGCGGCGCCTGGCTGATCAGCTGATGCAACTCCGCCAGCCGAGCGCAGAATTCCGCCAGACGCGTATCGTCCTGCAGCTCCTCATGCAGAGCCTTGAGGCGCTTGATACCTTCCAGTCCCCCTTGATCAAAGCTCAGTTTGGACGCGGCGCACATGCCGGAGGTGGCGGCGCCCATGGCCAGGGCGTGGCCGCTGCCTGTGACGCTCTGTTCGCGGGCGGCGCGCATCTGGGCAATGAGATCGCGCACTCTGGTGTGCTCGTCGAAGCGCGCATGATCCAGCACCGCATTCATAAGTTCACACAACCCCTCATGATTGCGGTTGAGCGCCTTGCCGGACAGGGTGAGGAAGCGGTTGGTGCGATGGATCTGGTCCACCTGGCTGCGAATGCTGGCGAAGGCACTCAGCCCGCCCGCCACACGCGCCTGCCAGCGCTGGACGTCCAGATAGGTTTTATCGCCTATGCCCAGCTCAGTGACGCAGCTGGTGTAGTAGGGCAGAACCCTCAGCTGGCGCTCATCGAGCTGGGGAAGCTCCAGCACCACCTGCTGATAGACCAGACCATTGGAGCCCACCTTATAGGTGGCCAGAGGACGCCCGCTCTGGGGCAGCAGATGATGATCGCCC
>Ga0065721_10050374_pt1 | contig 20784 bp, 19 predicted proteins | sample Mesricmetagenome_FD_59108 | JGI IMG/M metagenome (GOLD analysis project Ga0065721, IMG submission 59108) | Mesophilic microbial community from rice straw/compost enrichment Sample: eDNA_1 v2 (version 2) | ecosystem: Engineered > Solid waste > Grass > Composting > Bioreactor | place: USA: Davis... | reverse complement strand
CGCCCATTCGTCCATATACTGATAACATACTAGGGTAGGAGGCGAATCGGACGAATGAACGGCGCTTGGGATAAGCATTCGAGTTCCGCACCGGAATCGGCGGCTCTCTCATTAAAGATTCCTTTTAACGAACCCACTGTACTGCAGCGGTTGTCCCAGCAGTTGGAGCATTTCCTGGAAGATTTGCCTCCCGAGCGCCGAATCGCCATCGTCTGCGTCGGTACGGACCGTTCGACCGGGGATTCGCTGGGACCGCTCGTCGGGACGGCGCTTGCCCGCGAATCCGACGACGCCTTGTTCGATCTATACGGCACGTTGGAAGAGCCGGTTCACGCCATGAATCTCGGCGACACGCTGCTCAAGATTTCGCGTTCGTCCGCTCGCCAGCCCTTCGTCATCGCCGTCGACGCCTGCTTGGGACAAGTCTCCAGCGTCGGCTGCATTCAGATCGGCTCGGGTCCGGTGAGACCGGGAGCCGGCGTGAACAAGGAGCTTCCCCCCGTCGGAGATATTCATATGACCGGCATCGTGAACGTCGGCGGATTCATGGAATACTTCGTCCTTCAAAATACGCGGCTGAATCTCGTCGTGAAAATGTCCGAGATTATTGCCCGCAGCTTGCTTAACGCCGTTCGCAACAAGCGGAGCAAACCGGCTATTCCTTTTGCTTGGCCAGATTGATCGCGATTTTTTCTTCAGGCGTCAGCAGATACGCGGATTGTCCTTTGTCGATCGGCTTCGCGTACAAGAAGGTTTGTTCCCTGCCGTGAATGCCGGTCACGACGACCCCGTCCTGATCCTCGTTGACGAATGCCACGGAGAAGCTCAGATCGCTTCCGGAATCGGAAAAGGCATTAAAGCGGTGAACGCCGATCCGTCCCTTCAAGGACGACAGGCGTTTTTCATGCCGTTCCAGCTTATCCCCATGCCCGGCTTGTTTGCTATCCAGAAGGGCGAGATGCTCATGGATGACGCCCATCGCTTCTTCCAGATTGGGCACTCCCGTCTCTCCTATCAATTGCCGATGCGCTTTCGTCAGTTTGCGCAGCTTGCCCGACAGCACGGCGAGCCAGATGATCGCGACGACAAGCAGCGCCCCGGTTCCCGCCGCGACGGCCATCGCGATTTGATCGTTCCAACCTTCCATTCGTGCTTTCTCCCCCAATAAGCTTGCTTCGCGTTTTACTTTCCTCCGCCCATATGGCCAACGATCTCTTTCACGGCATTCACCATCGTTACGATATCCGATTTGCTTGTGAAATATCCGGGACTCGCCCTGACCGCGCCCGTCTCGTAGGTACCCGCCGACCGATGTCCAAGCGGAGTGCAGTGAAAGCCGGACCTGACCGCGATGCCGTATTGCCGGTCCAGCAGGAAGGCCAGCTCCGACGAATCGATTCCTTCCTTCCGAAACGAGACGATTGCCGTTCTCTCCGTCCCTATGTCCGGCCCCAAGAGCTGAATCCCGTCGATTCCGCTCAAGCCCTCCATCAGTTCGAAGGTCAGCTCCAGCTCCTTGCGGTGGATGGCCTCCGGCGTTTCTTGCAGCACGAATCGGACTCCTTCCGCCAAGCCGGCCAGTCCGACCGTATTCGGCGTCCCCGCTTCGTATCGATCCGGACGAACCGTCGGTTGCTCCGGATCTTCCGACCTGCTTCCCGTTCCGCCGTGCAGCAGAGGTTCCAGCTCCAAGTCGGGGCGAATATACAGCCCCCCGGTTCCTTGCGGCCCCAGAAGCCCTTTATGCCCCGGGAATGCGAGCAAGTCTACCCCCATCGCCTCCACGTCGATCGGCAGCGTCCCGGCGCTTTGGGCGGCATCTACGAGCAGCTTAGCCCCTTTGCGCCGCGCAAGCTCCCCCAATTCGGCGATCGGAGCAATCGTTCCGAGCAAATTCGAGCTATGAGAGACGGCAATCAGTTTCGTTCTCTCCGTCATGGCGGCTTCGACGTCTTTGCCGTTCAAGAAGCCTTTCGAATCCGTCTCGACGTACGTCGTCTCCACGCCGAACCTGCGCTTCATCATCTCCAGCGGACGCCGGACCGAATTATGCTCGATGCTCGTCGCCACGACGTGGTCGCCCGGTTGAAGGAAGCCTTGTATGGCCAGATTCAAAGCATGCGTCGTATTCAGAGCAAAAGCGATGTCGTTCGGATTGCCGACCCTGAACAGCTTGGCCAGCCTTTTACGGGCTTCGAACACCGCGCGGCTGGCTTTCACCGCCATGGCGTGGCTGCCTCGGCCTGGATTCGCCGCGCTCTCCCTCATGCTGCGTTCCATCGCTTCGACGACCCCCGGCGGTTTCGGCCAGCTTGTCGCCGCGTTGTCCAAGTAAACGAGCGGCGCCGTCGTTTGCATCGCGTCCACCTTCCTTCGCGACCGCTATTCGCGGAAGTGACTCCCCTATATCAACCCTGTTTTGTTCGGCAAGCACAAACGGCTCTTCGCCGTCCTTAGGCATGGCGGATGAACGTTTAGATCTGGGACGATTTAGAGAAAATGAGCCCAATATACGCTTTCCGAGTCGTTAAAAACAGCAATAGCACACCTTAGTTTAATCTTTCCGCAGGAAGATTACAACTCGGGCGTGCTATTGCGCCATTTCGCTTCTACGCCAGCGCCTTGAGCAGTTCCAACAGCCGCTCCAGATCGCTTTTACCGAAGTAAGACAGCTCGATGCGTCCTTTATCCTTGTTCGGCTTGATGCGCACGGTCGTTTGGAATTTCTCCCGCAGCGTTTCCTCGATCTCTTCGATATAGGGATCTCTTTTTTTAGGCTTGGCTTTCGTTTTGGCGCTCGATTTCGACTCGACGGTTTTCTGCACCGCTTCCTCGAGCTCGCGAACGCTCCATTCTCCGCTTACCGTCTGTTTGGCCAGCTGGCGTTTGACGGAATCGTCTTTAATGCCGGCCAGCGCTCGGGCATGTCCCATGGACAATGTTCCACGTGAAACATATTCCTTGATTTCTCCCGGAAGGGTTAAAAGCCTTAGAAAGTTAGCGATATGGGAACGGGATTTCCCGACCTTGAGAGACAACTCTTCTTGCGTCAGATTGAATTGATTCATAATCGCCTGGTAAGCGATCGCGACCTCCAGGGAGTTGAGATCCTCGCGCTGCACGTTCTCGATGAGCGCGATTTCCATCACCTGCTGATCGTTGTAAGTTCGAACGACCGCCGGTATCGTCGCGTTGCCGAGCAATTGCGAAGCCCTGAACCGCCGCTCGCCCGCAATAATCTCGTAGCCTTTCAGCGCTTGCCTGACGACGATCGGTTGAATGACGCCATGCTCGCGAATCGATTCGGCCAATTCCTTGATCGCGTCTTCTTCGAACGTTTTGCGAGGCTGATAAGGATTCGCGCGAAGCTGGGTCAACGGAATTTCGACGATTTTATCGTCTTCTTTAATCGCAAGAGAAGTAATTAACGCATCCAGCCCTTTACCTAGCCGCTTGCTCATATGAGATCACTTCCTTTGCCAACTCAAGGTACACTTCCGCGCCTTTGGACTTGGGATCGTATGTGATGATGGACTGGCCGTGAGACGGAGCCTCGCTTAAACGCACGTTGCGAGGGATAACCGTCTGATAAACCTTCTGCTGAAAATACTTCTTCACTTCTTCGATGACTTGAATGCCCAGATTCGTGCGCGCGTCGAACATCGTCAGCAACACGCCTTCGATCTGCAGAGAAGTGTTTAAATGCTTTTGCACCAATCGTATGGAGTTCAGGAGCTGACTTAATCCCTCCAACGCGTAGTATTCGCATTGAATCGGGATCAGCACCGAGTCGGCCGCCGTCAGGGAATTGATCGTCAGAATGCCCAGCGAAGGCGGACAATCGATCAGAATATAGTCGAAATCGCCCTTGACGAGGGCTAGCGCCTTTTTCAACCGGATCTCCCGGGACATCGTCGGCACGAGTTCGATTTCGGCCCCCGCCAGTTGGATCGTCGCGGGGATGATCTTCAAATTCGGAATCTCCGTATCCGCGATCGCCTGTCTCGGATGAACCTCGTTAATCAGAACATCGTATATGCAATAGTTCACGTCCGCTTTATTGACGCCGATCCCGCTCGTCGTATTTCCCTGGGGATCGATATCCACGATCAACACTTTTTTGCCGAGCGATGCCAGGCATGCGCCCAGGTTGACCGATGTCGTCGTCTTGCCAACCCCGCCTTTCTGGTTGGCAATCGCTATGATTTTAGACAACCTCTTTCACCTCGTTCTCGTCGTGAAACAAAAAGCGATCTACCGTTTCGGAATCCGGATAATGATCTCGTAATGATCTTCGCAATCCTTCTCGTCCGCTTTGATCGGAATGCCGGATCCGGTTACCATGTCGACCGATTGGCGGATCGTATTGACCGCGAGCCGAACGTCTTTCGAGAACGAGAACCGTTTCGCCCTTTTGGGCTTGGCCGCCTCCAAATACAATGCGATCCGGGCTTCCGTTTGCTTGACGTTCAGTTCTTTGTCGACGATTTCCTTGAGCACTTTGTTTTGCATGTCCACGTCCGACAGCGCAAGCAGCGCCCGGCCGTGACGTTCCGTGATTTTGCGTTCCAGAAGAGCCTGCTTGGACTCTTCCCCAAGCTGCAACAAGCGAATTTTGTTCGCGATCGTGGATTGGCTTTTTCCCAGTCTTTGCGCCAGGCTTTCCTGCGTCAGCTGATGAAGATCGATCAGCTTCTGATAGGCGATCGCTTCCTCGAGCGACGTCAGCCCTTCTCGCTGAAGATTCTCGATCAAAGCTGCCGAAGCCGCCTGGGAATCGTTAATCTCGCGAACGATGCCGGGAATCGTGTCCATCCCCAGCTTCGTTACCGCGCGCCATCTTCTCTCTCCCGCGATAATTTCGAACTTGCCGCCCCGAACCCGAACGACGATCGGCTGAATGATGCCGTGCGTCTTGATCGTTTGGCAAAGCTCGTCGATACGTTCATCGTCGAAAATGGAACGAGGCTGATAAGGACTTGGCACGATTTCATGGACAGGAAGTTGTTTGACTTCGTCCGTGCTGCCTCGATCGGACAGACCTAACAAACGCGAAAAAGGTTCTTTCATTTTTCTCGGATCACCACATTAAGTATGATAGGGCATGAGCAAAGCTTCCGTAGCGACAAAATATCCCCACAAAGCAACCCGTTGGCTTGCATCAAGCCAATTCCATTCCTTTGCGGGGGACCAAGTGAGAGCTGCGCCGAACGAAGCGAATCTGCAAGATTATTCTTATTCGCTGCGACTGCCCTATTTTCCTGCTTGACCGGAAAGATTCGCGACCTAAGTTACGCGATTTCGTCGGAATATGTACGAAACAAGCGGAATCCCGGCAAAATGCGTTTCCCAAGGATCGCGAACAGCCGATTGTCCGAGCTGATATTACGCCTATTAAGCATATCAGGTTGAATCGAGCCGGTAAACGTAAAAATGTTCCACGTGAAACATCCCTGGATTCAGAAAATTGTTTCACGTGGAACATTCGATAAAGGTTACCGTTGGGTCGCGGTCGACGAAGGTTGAACAAGCGGCGACTTGAGCGGCATGCCTGGCTTGCGGGGATATGCGGCAGGCGTCGCATCCTTTTTCTCGCATACGATCAAGTGCCTCTCCGAGCCTTCCGAGGGAAGCGTCAATTGCTTCACGTCGACCAGTCTTCCGTTCAGCTTTTTGAGACTGTAGCGCCCTTCTTCCAATTCCGCCGTCACGTCCGTCCCCTTCATGGCGACGAATCTGCCTCCCGTTCGAACGAAGGGGAGGCAAAATTCATGGAGCACCGCCAGTCTGGCCACCGCCCGGGCCGTCACGACGTCGTATGCGTCCCGGTGTTCCTTCCGTCTGGCCGCATCCTCCGCTCGGCTATGCATGCAGACGACCCGATCCAAGCCTAATCGATTCGTTACTTCCTCTAGGAATTTGATTCGCTTTGCGAGCGCGTCGATTATCGTGACTTGAATATGGGGGTACGCGATCGCAATCGGTATCGATGGAAACCCCGCTCCGGAACCGATATCGGCCAGCGAGCCGACCATGTCGAAGGTGACGACGCCGGCCAACGTCAGCGAATCGTAGAAATGCTTTTCGTACACCGCTTCTCTTTCCGTAATTCCGGTCAAATTCATTTTTTCGTTCCAGTCGACCAACAAAGCGTAATATTTCTCGAATTGTTCGAGCTGCCGATCCGTCAGGGCAATGCCCAGCGGCTTTACCCGCTCCGCGAAAACCTGCTGAACGCGATCCGTCATGAGCCGTGCGCCGCCGCGGTCACGCGATTGTAATGTTCGAGGTAAACGAGTAGGATCGAGAGGTCGGACGGCGTAACGCCGGAAATCCTCGAGGCTTGACCGAGGGATAGCGGCCGGATCTTGCCCAGCTTCTGTTTCGCTTCCGTCGCCAGTCCGTGGATCGCCTCGTAATCGATGCCCTCCGGAATTCTTTTCTTCTCCATCTTCTCCATCCGTTCCACCTGCTGCTGCTGTTTCTCGATATACCCCAAATATTTCACTTGGATTTCGACTTGCTCCTTCACATCCTCCGACAACTCGGTTTCCGGCGGAGCAAGCTTCTCCAGATGGGAATACGTCACTTCGGGACGGCGAAGCAAGGTCAATCCGTCGACCGAATTGTTGATCGGAGCCGAATCGACCGAAGCCAGCATCGCTTGAACGGCTTCGTCCGGACGGAATTTCGTTTCCTTAAGCCGAGCGATCTCCGCCTCGACTTGAGCCTTCTTCTCCAGAAAGCGAGAATATCGTTCTTCCGTGATCAATCCGATCTCGTAACCGAGCGGAGTAAGCCGCAAATCCGCGTTGTCGTGACGAAGCAACAGACGATACTCCGCGCGCGAAGTGAGCAGACGGTAGGGCTCGTTCGTCCCTTTCGTCACCAAGTCGTCGATCATGACGCCGATATACCCTTTGGACCGATCGATCACGACCGGTTCTTTTCCTTGGGCCTTGCGCGCCGCGTTAATGCCGGCCATGATGCCTTGACCGGCCGCCTCTTCGTACCCGGACGTCCCGTTGATCTGTCCGGCGGTAAACAAGTTTTCGACAAGCTTCGTTTCCAGGGAAGGCCAGAGCTGCGTCGGTACGACCGCATCGTATTCGATGGCGTAGCCCGTCCTCATCATCTCGACTTTCTCCAGACCGGGGATCGAACGCAGAATGTTCAGTTGAACGTCCTCCGGCATGCTCGTCGAGAGACCCTGCACGTAATATTCCTTCGTGTTGCGGCCTTCCGGCTCCAAAAAGATCTGATGCTTCGGCTTATCCGCGAACCGGACGATCTTGTCTTCGATGGACGGGCAATAGCGCGGACCCGTTCCTTCGATCAATCCCGAAAACATCGGCGCGCGATGCAGATTGTCGTTGATTATCTTGTGCGTCTCTTCCGATGTATAGGTGAGCCAGCACGGAAGCTGCGTATCGGCATGCTCCATATATTCCGTCTCGTAAGAGAAATACTTCGGTTTGCTGTCGCCCGGTTGAATTTCGGTTTTGTCGAAATCGATCGTATCCTGGTGCACGCGCGGAGGCGTCCCCGTCTTGAAACGGGCGAGTTGGAAGCCGAGGTTTTTCAACGACTCGGACAGCTTCAACGAAGGCTGCTGATTGTTCGGGCCGCTTTCGTACATCAATTCGCCCACGATCACTTTGCCGCGCAAATACGTGCCCGTCGTCACGACGACGGACTTCGCGCGATAGGTCGCCCCCGTCTTCGTCGCGACGCCGACGACGGCGCCGTTCTCGACGATCAGATCTTCCGCCATTCCCTGTCTCAAGGTCAGATGCGGTTGCTTCTCGATCGTTTCCTTCATCGTATGCTGGTACAGAAACTTATCCGCCTGCGCCCGCAACGCGTGAACGGCCGGTCCTTTCCCTGTGTTCAGCATTCTCATCTGTATAAACGTCTTGTCGATGTTGCGCCCCATCTCTCCGCCGAGGGCGTCGATCTCCCGCACGACATGGCCTTTGGCCGGCCCGCCTACCGACGGATTGCACGGCATGAACGCGACCATGTCGAGGTTAATCGTAAGCAGCAACGTATCGCAGCCCATTCGGGCTGACGCCAAGGCGGCTTCGCAGCCGGCATGGCCGGCTCCGATGACGATCACGTCGTAATTTCCAGCTTCGTAAGACATTTTCGTTTCCCTCCCTGCTATCCCTTGCCTATATTATTTCCCTAAACAAAATTGGAAAAAAATTTGATCCAACAGCGAATCTCCGGCCGCATCGCCGAGAATTTGGCCTAGCGACTCCCATGACGAGCTCAGATCGATCTGGATCAAATCGATCGGAACGCCGCTGTACGTCGCCTCGATCGCATCCTCCAGCGATCGGCACGTCTGATGAAGCAATGCGATATGCCTGGCATTGCTCACGTAAGTGATATCGCCGGTCTCGACGGAACCGCTGAAGAACAGCGCGCTGACCGCTCTCTCCAGGCTCTCGATGCCTTCGCCTTCCTTCGCGGACAAATATACGATCCGCTCCCGCGGATAATCCTTCTCGATCTCTTCGACGTTCAATTCGGCGGGGAGATCGATTTTGTTCACGACGACGATCGACGGCCGGTCCTTTAATTCGAGGAGCAGCTTTCTCTCGTCGTCATGAAGCGGTTCGTGGCGATTCAGCACGAGCAGGATCAGATCCGCTTCGTTCAAAGCGCCCCGGGATCTCTCCACGCCGATCTGTTCGACGACGTCCGTCGTTTCCCGGATTCCCGCCGTATCGAGCAATCTGAGCGGAATGCCGGACAACGACACCGATTCCTCGACGATATCTCTCGTCGTCCCCGGAATGTCGGTGACGATCGCTTTATTGTCCCGGGCGAGCGCGTTCAGCAAAGATGACTTGCCGGCGTTCGGACGACCGACGATCGCCGTCACGATTCCCTCTCTCAGGATCTTCCCTTCGTTCGCGTTGCGCAAGAGCTCCTTCACCTGCGACAATACGGATCCGCAATTCGTCCGGATGAGTTCGGCCGTGACCTCTTCCACGTCGTGCTCCGGATAGTCGATGTTCACTTCCACGTGCGCGATCAGTTCGATCAACTGCTGCCGCAGCGGAACGATCTTCTTCGACACCGATCCTTCGGCCTGCTTCCTGGCCATCTGGAATGCCCGGTCCGACTTCGACCGGATCAGATCGATGACGGCTTCCGCCTGCGCCAGATCGATTCTTCCGTTCAGAAATGCGCGCTTCGTGAACTCGCCGGGCTCCGCCAGCCTGACGCCGTGGCGAAGCACAAGCTCCAGTACCGACTTTACCGCAACGATGCCGCCATGCGTGCTGATCTCGACGACGTCCTCCGCCGTAAACGATCTGGGGCCCTTCAACACGGTGACCAGCACTTCGTCTAAGGTGCCCCCCGTTCGGGGATCGACGATCCATCCGTATTGTACCGTATGCGTATCCGCCTCGCGCAAATCCCGTTTCGACCTGAACAGCTTGGCGACCGTGCCGATCGCCTCCGGTCCGCTGACCCTGACGACGGCAATGCTTCCTTCCCCGAGCGCCGTCGCGATCGCGGCGATCGTATCTTCGTTCATCTGAATTCCTCATTTCCAAGGCACCGCGGAGCAAACCTTATTCCTTCCGATTATCCGATCGGCGCATCCCAGCGTATTTTTTCCGAATCGTTAGCAAAAAACGCAATGACCCCCCACTTTGCGGAAGCCATTGCGCGGACGCTTGCTATTGCTTCAATGCGATCACGATGCGGCGATTCGGCTCGTCTCCTTGGCTGTACGTTCTCACGTTCGGATTCGCCTGCAATCGCGCGTGTATGATCTTTCTCTCCTGCGAGGTCATCGGCTCCAGCACGATTTCCTTGCGGGTGCGAACGACCTTCATGGCCATCCGCTCGGACAAGGCCTCCAAAGTCTGGCGCCTTCGCTCCCGAAATCGCTCGGCATCGAGCACGATACGAAGATGATGGTCCGAGTGGCGATTCGCCACGATGTTCGCCAAGTATTGAAGAGAATCCAAAGTCTGTCCGCGCCGACCGATCAGAATGCCCAAGTCCGAACCCGTTAAGTTAATCCGCACTGCGTCATTCTCGTCCACCCGTTCCACGGAGACGGTCAGCTCCATCGCTCCCGCCACTTCCTCCAGAAAGCGAATCGCTTCCTCGATTCCGTCCGGCAGCAAGGTGAGCTCCACTTTCGCCTCTTTGGCTCCGATAAGCCCGAACAGCCCTTTGCTCGGTTGTTCCAATACTTTGACGTTCACCCGGTCTTGCGTGACGCCCAATCGGGCGAGACCGGTCCGAACCGCATCTTCTACCGTTTTCCCAGATGCCAGGAGCGTTTTCATTTTGAGCGAGCCTCCTTGCCTTTACCTTTTCCTTTCCCGTTCTTCGGTTTCGGTTGAGGAGAGACGACTTCGGCTTTCTTAGGCGACTTGCCGTACATGAATTGATTTTGAACGATCGTGTAGATGTTGCTGTAGATCCAGTACAACGGCAACGCGACCGGGAAATTGATGGCCATGACGAAGATCATGACCGGGAAGATGTACATGAGCCCTTTCATCGGGCCGGCCATCGGCTGGTGCTTGCCCATCAGGTACGTCTGCAGGAACGTCGTGATCGCGGCGACGACCGGAATCACGTAATAGTACCATTCGCCTTGGCTCGGCGACGTTCCCAGCTGAAATCCGATGAACGAATGCTCGCGAATCTCGATGTTCGTGTAGATCGAGTTATACAGCGCGATGAAGATCGGCATCTGCACGATCAGCGGCAAACATCCGGCCAGAGGATTGACCTGGTGTACCTGGTAAAGCTTCATCATCTCTTCTTGCTGTTTTCTCGGATCGTCCTTGTACTTCTCGCGAAGCTTCATTAATTCCGGCTGAAGAGCTTGCATGGCTTTCGTATTCTTGTATTGTTTGATCATTAACGGAAGGATCGCGGTCCTTACGATAATGGTAAGCAATAAGATAGAGAGACCATATTCTCCGCCAAACCATTCGGCGAACGTGTCCAGCATGAGCGAGAACCAGTACACCACGTTCCGGGTCCACCAGGAACCGCTGTTCGCCATATCCTCCGTCGGTATTGCCTGAGTCGCGGGCGTACATCCCGCCAGCAGCATCATCAGCGAGATTGCGCCGAGAACGACCCACCATTTGCGATTTCGCAACAAAACTGAAAACTCCCCTCTTAGACGCCCGGCATGCCGTAAAATAATAAACGCTTTCCATCACCGTCAGTCTGCGCCGACAACTATTCAGATCTACTATAACATATCGAAGATGGCAAAGAAAAGCCGAGCCATGGTCATCGAATCGGGGAAGTCGGGGACCGCCCGAAAACGGTCCGACGGCCTGTTTTCCTCGCCAAGAGCCGCCCCTTTTCGCAGCCTAGCGAGCGCGTCTCGAATAATTCGGGCGCCGCCCCGTAATCAGAAAGGACGAGCCCCTCTGTTCACGGACCCGCCCTCTTCGAACGAACATACCCTCTACCGCTTGTCTTCTTTACGGCCATCCCGGTCGGGCGTGCGCACGCCCGGGCGTTTCCCCCGCGACGCGCCGGGTTTTCCTCCCGTCGCGCCCGGCTTGGAGCCCTTCAGCAATCCCGCTTTGCGCAGCACGTGCAGAACGCTGCCTTCCATTTCCTTATAATGAAGCGACAGAGCCGGCTTGCGCACGATCAAGATCAAATCCGTATCCTCGATCAGCTTGGCGGCGTTCAGGCGGACGATCTCCTTCACCATTCTCCGCAGCCGATTCCGAACGACCGCGCCGCCCAGCTTGCTGCTGGCCGATACGCCCATCCGGAACGATCCCGCCTTCGGGCGCTTCCGCCAGTAGACGACGAATTGCGAATTGGCGAACGATTTGCCGTACCGGTATACCGTATTGAAGTCTTCTCTCTTCCGAAGACGCAGCTTCCTATGCATCCTCACCGCTCCATCCGCGCGTAAATCGCGATCGCCGGCATCGCTTCTATAGAATAGTAGAAAAAAAGACCACCTCTCAGTGGTCTCTCGTTAACTATGCCGTCAGCACTTTGCGACCTTTTTGACGACGGGCTTTCAGAACTTTACGGCCGTTCTTCGAGCTCATGCGGCTGCGGAAACCGTGTACCTTCTTGCGCTTGCTTACATTCGGCTTAAATGTAGGACCCATGAATCAAACCCCCTTACATAAAAACTCACGTCCATTCATTAAACCATAAATCGCCCATCTTGTCAAAGGATCACCGTTTTAAAATCCGGCGACTTATTCACATGTGCATAAATGAATGCCTAAAATCGGCTTATCCTGAACCTTGTCGGATCGTCTCACATTTTATCAACAATATCTTGTGCTGTGCACAGTTTTCATCCACAAGTTATTGAAATTGTGGATAACAGGGGGAAATTCATTGAATTTAGCGGGTTTGTCTGCTATGATTAGTCATGTCTTTACCCGTGGATTACGCAATTTCATCCTCGAATTACTAACACCCTGTGAATAACTTTGTGAACAAATCCCCGAATACGTGGATAACCCTCTTAATAATTCAGGGAATTATGTGGATAACTCTCCCTTCGATGAATGGGCTGATCGTTTTCCGCTTATTTTTTGTCCTTACGAGGGGTTAAAGGAGAGAATTTGTCGTGGACAACCCCAACAATGAAGTCTGGCAACAGGTGTTGTCGGTCATCCAAACGAAGCTCAGCAAGCCCAGCTTCGATACCTGGTTCAAAGCGACGAAAGCATCCTTCCTTAGCGAAAGCGTCGTTTTGATTACCGCGCCGACGACCTTTGCCGTGGAGTGGTTGGAGACGCGATATACGAAACTGGTCTCTTCTACGTTTTCCGATTATATCGGCAGGCCCGTCGAAGTGAAATTCGCCATCGAGGAGGTTCGCCCTCCCGAGCCCGTCGAGCCCGCGGCGCCTCAGGTCGCGGCCGCTCGCCAGCCCGTGCTGGAAGAACCGATGATGCACATGCTGAATCCGAAATATACGTTCGACACGTTCGTTATCGGCGCCGCCAACCGGTTCGCGCACGCCGCGTCGCTGGCCGTCGCGGAATTGCCCGCGAAGTCGTACAACCCTTTTTTCATGTACGGAGGCGTCGGACTCGGCAAAACCCACCTCATGCACGCGATCGGGCATTATATTTTGGAACATAATCCTCATATGAAGGTTTTGTACCTGTCGTCCGAGAAATTCACGAACGAATTCATCAACGCGATCCGGGACAACCGCGGCGAAAGCTTCCGCAACAAGTACCGGAATATCGACGTGCTCCTCATCGACGATATTCAGTTCCTCGCCGGCAAGGAAGGGACGCAGGAGGAATTTTTCCATACGTTTAACGCGCTTCACGAAGAGCATAAGCAGATCGTCATCTCGAGCGACCGCCCGCCCAAGGAAATTCCGACGCTCGAAGAAAGGCTGCGCTCGCGCTTCGAATGGGGGCTGATCACCGACATTCAGCCGCCCGACCTGGAGACTCGCATCGCCATCCTGCGGAAGAAAGCGAAAGCCGAAAACCTCGACATTCCGAACGAAGCGATGATGTATATCGCCAATATGATCGATTCCAACATTCGCGAGCTCGAGGGCGCTTTGATCCGCATCGTCGCCTACTCTTCCCTCACGAACCAGGACATCTCCGCCCACCTGGCGGCGGAAGCGCTCAAGGACATTTTGCCGACCGGCCGCAACCGGCTCATCACGATGCAGGACATCCAGCAGCGCGTAGGCGACTTCTACGGACTGAAGCTGGAAGACTTCAAAGCGCGCAAACGCACGAAAGCCGTCGCGTTCCCGCGCCAAATCGCGATGTATCTGTCCAGGGAACTGACGGACTATTCCTTGCCGAAGATCGGCGACGCGTTCGGCGGGCGCGACCATACGACCGTCATCCACGCGCACGAGAAAATCTCGCAGCTTCTGAAGGTGGATCAGGAACTTTACAAAATTATCAACAACCTGACCGAGAAAATAAAAAATTTGACGTAAACGGACAGTTATCCTCAAAAAAATCGACACCAACGCCTATGCACAAAGCGTCCACATGTGGATAGGCGTTATTTTCGAGTTTTTTCGGCTTTATCCACATATTCAGCGGCCCTACTACGACTTTATTTTTAAAACATGCTACAATAAACGAAATCGACGAGGTGACCCCATGAAATTTACGATATCGCGCAACGAACTGAACGAAGCGATCCAACAAGTCTCGAAAGCCGTCGCCTCCCGGACGACGATTCCCATTCTTAGCGGCATCAAGCTGGACGCGAGCTTCTCCGGCATAACCTTGACCGCCAGCGACACCGACATTTCCATCCAAAGCTTCATACCTTTGGAAACTCCGAGCAAGACGATCGCCACGGTCGTCAAGCCGGGCAGCGTCGTGCTGACCGCGAAGTTTTTCGTCGAGATCGTCAAGAAGCTTCCGCACGAGGAAGTTCATATCGAGGTCGGAGAACGGTTTCAGACGCTGATCACTTCCGGAACGACGGAAATTCAGTTGGTCGGACTCGATCCGGAGGAATTCCCGGTGCTGCCGACCGTGCAGGAAGACCAGGTCGTCTCCGTTTCCGGCGATCTGCTTAGAGATCTGATCCGGCAGACGGTGTTCGCGGTGACGACGAACGAATCGACTCCGATCCTGACCGGCGTGCTCTGGAGCCTGAGCGACGGCGTGTACAAATTCGTGGCGACGGACCGTCACCGGCTGGCCAGCCGCCAAGCGAACGTCGATTCGGGAGACCTTCGGTTCTCCAATATCGTCATCTCCGGCAAGACGTTGAACGAGCTCGCGAAAATCGTGCCCGACCAGAACGTGATGGTCGACATCGTCGTCGCGGAGAACCAGGTGCTGTTCAAGCTGGGCAACGTGCTTTTTTATTCGAGGATGCTGGACGGAACTTATCCCGATACTTCCAAGATTATTCCGCAAAGCTTCAAAACAGAACTCGTCCTGAACACGAAGCAGCTCAGCGACGCGATCGACCGCGCATACCTGCTGTCCCGGGAAGAGAAAACGAACATCGTGCGTCTCATGACGCTCGAAGGCGGAGGCATCGAGATCTCGTCCAGTTCCTCCGAATTGGGCAAAGTGACCGAGCAACTGAACGTCGTCTCGATGAACGGCGAGCCACTGAAGATCGCGTTCAACTCGAAATACATGCTCGACGTATTAAAGATCATCGACAGCGAGGAGCTGTTTATCGGCTTTAACGGTTCGATGAGCCCGATCATCATTCGTCCGAACGATCACTCGCACAGCTTGCATCTCATTCTGCCGTACCGGACGACGAACTGAGGAGACGCGGATGAAAAAGATCGGCATATCGACGGAATACATTACGCTGGGCCAATTCCTCAAGCTGGCCGACTGCATCGGCACGGGCGGGGAAGTGAAATTTTTTCTGCAGGAAAAAAGCGTCCGCGTCAACGGGGAGGCCGACAACCGCAGGGGACGCAAGCTGAGGGTCGGAGATATCGTCGAAGTGGAAGGCTTCGGGTCGTTCGAGATCGGAACCCGATAACCCGGCCCGCGGCCTCCGAAGCGACGTCGGTTGAGCCGGAGCGGCGCAGAACCCGGTTCAACCTATGCAGTTGGAGAGTGAATAAGGAATGCAGTTAAACGCGATGGAGCTTCAAGGCTACCGCAACTACGATTCCGTGAAGCTCGCGACCGAAGGCGGCGTGAATATCTTCATCGGACCGAACGCCCAAGGGAAGACGAACCTGCTCGAAGCGATCCACGTGCTCAGCCTGACCAAGTCCCACCGAACCTCGAAGGATAAGGAATTGATCGGCTGGAACCAGAGCAACGCGGTCATTCGAGCCCAGATGACCCGCCGGACCGGGGACGTCAGCCTGGAGCTTCAGCTCTCGGCGCAAGGCAAGAAAGCGAAAATCAACGGGCTCGAGCAGCGCAAGCTCAGCACCTTCGTGGGGACGCTCAACGTGGTGCTGTTCGCGCCCGAGGATCTGGATATCGTCAAGGGAGCACCGGGAGTGCGCCGCCGGTTCATGGACATGGAAATCGGCCAGGTGCATCCCGGTTATTTGTACGACATGCAGCAATACCAGAAGATTTTGCAGCAGCGCAACAACTATCTGAAGTCCACCGACGTTCGGCGGGCTTCGCCCGAGCTGCTGGACGTCTGGAACGTCCAGCTTGCGACGACGGGTGTTAAAATGATGCAAAAAAGGAAAAACTTTATCGAGAAGCTGCAAATCTGGGCGGAGAAGATTCATGCCGGAATAACGGGCGGCGCCGAACGTTTCACGGTGCAATACAAACCGTCGTTCGGCGCGCCCGACGGGGCGGATCCCCAAGATCAATCTTCTTTATTCGGGCAATTTATGATAAAGTTAACAGAGGGCAAGGAACAGGAATTCAAGCGGGGCGCTACCCTTACGGGCCCCCATCGGGACGACCTGGTCTTCGCCATTAACGGCAAAGACGTTCAATCGTTCGGTTCCCAGGGCCAGCAACGAACGGCGGCCTTGTCTCTGAAGCTGGCGGAATTGGAACTGATGCACGAAGAGATCGGGGAATATCCGCTCTTGCTGCTCGACGACGTATTGTCGGAGCTGGACCAGACCCGGCAGACGCAACTGATCGAGACGTTCCAGAGCCGCGTGCAGACGTTCATCACGACGACCGGACTCGAGGGCGTCAACATGGGCCGGCTGAAGGATGCGTCCATATTTCACGTGAGAGACGGCCGATTGCTGCGTTAGGGGATAAGGAGGCACTCCGTGTACATTCATCTGGGCGGGGAAAAGATCATTCGAACGTCGCAGCTCGTGGCCATCTTCGATATTTCCATCGAGCAATCATCGAAGCTGTCGCGGCAGTTTATCATGCACGCGCAGAAGAACAAGGAAGTCGAGACGATCGGGGAAGAAGACCCGAAGTCGATCGTCGTTACGGAGCAGAAAGTCTATTATTCTCCGATCTCCGCGTCCACGCTGAAGAAGCGCTCGCGGTATTTGGAAGGATAGCCCAAGCGGCATCGGTTTCGCGGTTGTTACGTAAAGAAGGCGGTGGAAGGATTGTCCGTTAACCAGCAACAGAATACCTACGACGAGAGCCAGATACAGGTCCTTGAAGGCTTGGAGGCCGTTCGCAAGCGTCCGGGCATGTACATCGGATCGACCAGCAGCAAAGGCTTGCACCATCTGGTATGGGAAGTCGTAGACAATAGCATCGACGAAGCGTTGGCCGGCTATTGCACGCGGATCGACGTCATTATACACGAAGACAACAGCATTACCGTGATCGATAACGGGCGGGGCATTCCGGTAGGCTTGAACGCGAAGCTGCAGAAGTCCACGCTCGAAGTCGTCATGACCGTCCTGCACGCGGGAGGCAAATTCGGCGGGGAAGGGTACAAAGTATCCGGCGGCTTGCACGGCGTCGGCATCTCCGTCGTGAACGCCTTGTCGGAATGGGTAACCGTTACCGTCAAGCGCGACGGGCATATTCACCAGCAGGAATACCGCCGCGGTATTCCGCAGTACGATCTGAAGATTATCGGGGACACCGAGGAGACGGGAACGCGGACGCGATTCAAGCCGGATCCGGAAGTGTTCACGGAGACGACCGTATACGATTACGAAGTGCTCGTCGGGCGGATCCGCGAGCTTGCTTTTTTGAACAAAGGCATTCACATTACGTTAACGGACGAACGTACCGACATGCACGATTCGTTCCATTACGACGGAGGCATCGTCGAGTTCGTCAAGTATTTGAACCGAACCCGCGAGCCGTTGCACGAGCAGCCGATCTACGTCGAAGGCGCGAAGGAAAACATTCAGTGCGAGATCGCGATGCAATACAACGACAGTTACTCCGAGAACCTGTATTCCTTCGCGAACAACATCAATACGCACGAAGGCGGCACCCACGAATCCGGCTTCAAGAGCGCCTTGACGCGGATTATTAACGATTACGCCCGCAAGATGGGGTTCGTGAAGGAAAGCGAATCGAATCTGTCCGGGGACGACGTCCGGGAAGGCTTGACGGCGATCATCTCCGTGAAGATTCCCGAGCCCCAGTTCGAAGGCCAGACGAAGACGAAGCTCGGCAACAGCGAAGTTCGGGGGATCGTGGAATCGCTGTTCAGCGAAAAGCTGCTGGAATTCCTGGACGAAAATCCGGCCGTCGCTCGGAAAATCATGGACAAGGGACTTCAAGCCGCCCGTGCGCGGGAAGCGGCCCGCAAGGCGCGCGAGCTGACCCGCCGGAAGAGCGCGCTCGAGGTCAGCTCGCTGCCCGGCAAGCTGGCGGACTGCTCGTCCAAGGACGCTTCGATCTCCGAGCTCTACATCGTGGAAGGGGACTCCGCGGGCGGATCGGCCAAGCAAGGGCGGGACCGGCACTTCCAGGCGATTCTTCCGCTGCGCGGAAAGATTCTGAACGTGGAAAAAGCGCGGCTCGACAAGATTCTGTCGAACCTGGAAATCCGCGCGATGATCACGGCTCTCGGCACGGGCATCAGCGACGACTTCGACATCGCGAAGGCGCGGTATCACAAGATCATCATCATGACCGACGCCGACGTCGACGGCGCGCATATTCGGACGCTGCTCCTGACGTTCTTCTATCGGTTCATGCGCAAGCTGATCGAAGAAGGATACGTCTACATCGCCCAACCGCCGCTCTTCAAGATCGAGCGGAACAAGACCGTTCGCTACGCGATGAACGAGAAGCAGCGCGATGAAGTGATCGCCGAATTCGGGGAAGGAACCAAGCTGAACATCCAGCGTTACAAAGGCTTGGGAGAGATGAACGCGGAACAGCTCTGGGAAACGACGATGGATCCGGCCAGCCGAACGATGCTGCAGGTACGCATCGAAGACGCGATCAAAGCGGATCTCATGTTCGATACTTTGATGGGCGACAACGTCGAGCCTCGCCGCGAGTTCATTCAACAATACGCGAGATACGTCAAGAACTTGGACGTCTGATCGCCGGCACTTAGCAGGGGGTATCTCGAGCGAGATACCCCCTTCGGACTAAGCCTCGCGTTTGCGCTTGCGGAATCGGCCGTAGGCGACGGCGTAGGCATGGATTTTGCGGAACACGGAGCGGTCCGGCAATTTGCGGAAGATGTAAGGATCGGGTAGCGTGTTGACTTCCAATATCCACGGATGATGGCTTTCGTCCACCGCGACGTCGATGCCGATCTCCTTCAGCCGCGGATATTTTTTCTCCAGGGCGCTGGCGACGGCGACGCCGATCTCGCGCAAGCGGCGGTCGAACGATTGCCGTTTGTCCGGCGACATATGGCCGGCGAGCAGGGTGGAGAAAGGAAGCGGCTTGCCGCCCGCGTGATAGTTCGTCACGATCTTGCCTGGATGGGCCAAGCGGCCGATAATCCCGGTCGATTCCCAGGCGTCGCGCGGATTTTTCTGCACCATGACCCGAAGATCGAATCTTCTGTCGTTATGCTTGAGAAGCTCGATGCCTTGCTGGGCCAGATAAGGCTTTCTTTTTTTCGCGGTCAGGAGCTTGGCGTACATCTCGTCGAATGTGTCGAAGTCGTATTTGGTTTCCCCGGCCTGGAACCGGTAAGGATGCTTCGCGTTCGGACTCTTTTCCACCCGGATGACGCCTTTGCCGAACGTGCCGTTAACCGGCTTGACGTAAATCATGCCGTAACGGCCGAGCATCCGTTCGACGTTCGAACGGTTGAACCCGTTCGTGGAGGGGAGAAGGACGCGCAGAGCCGGGTCGGCCCGGAGAACGTTGTTCTTCGCTTGTTTGCTGCTCACGCGTTGGATCGGCATGCGGGTTCATCCAACCTTTCCTTTCGGCAGTATGGTATAATGGAATTATTGCGTATTTTTTAATCTATGTTGGAAAAGGCGTTGCGGTGTAACGAATCGCGGACGTCTTTCCACCCGTTTGCATATTGGTTAAGGAGGATCTTCATGTCGGAAGAACAACGCCCTCAGCTTCGAGATCGCGATATCGGGGTCGAGATGCGGGAATCGTTCATGGATTACGCCATGAGCATTATCGTCAGCCGCGCTCTCCCGGACGTCCGGGACGGATTGAAGCCGGTCCAGAGACGTATTCTATACTCGATGTCCGAGCAGGGGATGTCTCCGGACAAGCCCTACAAGAAGTCGGCCAGAATCGTCGGCGATGTCATCGGTAAATATCACCCTCATGGCGATTCCTCGATCTACGAGGCGATGGTCCGCCAAGCGCAGGATTTCTCGCTTCGATACCCGCTCGTCGACGGCCATGGCAACTTCGGCTCGATCGACGGCGACTCGGCGGCCGCGATGCGGTATACGGAAGCCCGGTTATCCAAGATCGCCATGGAGATGCTTCGGGACATCAACAAGGAAACGATCGATTACCAGGCGAACTACGACGGGGAAGAACTGGAGCCCGTCGTCCTGCCGAGCCGTTTTCCGAATCTGCTCGTGAACGGCACGACGGGGATCGCCGTCGGCATGGCCACGAATATCCCTCCGCACAACCTTCGGGAAGTCATCGAAGGGACGCAGGCGCTCCTTCGCGATCCGGAGCTGACTCCTTACGACCTGATGGAATACGTCAAAGGTCCGGATTTCCCGACGGCCGGCTTGATTCTCGGCCGGGTCGGCATCCGCCAGGCGTACGCGACGGGACGCGGATCCGTGACGATGCGCGCCCGGGCGACGATCGAGGAGAATAACGGCAAAGCGCGCATTCTCGTGCACGAAATTCCGTTTCAGGTCAACAAGGCCCGCCTGGTCGAGAAAATCGCGGAGCTCGTTCGCGAGAAGAAGATCGACGGCATTACGGACCTTCG
>Ga0065721_10004756_pt1 | contig 20791 bp, 22 predicted proteins | sample Mesricmetagenome_FD_59108 | JGI IMG/M metagenome (GOLD analysis project Ga0065721, IMG submission 59108) | Mesophilic microbial community from rice straw/compost enrichment Sample: eDNA_1 v2 (version 2) | ecosystem: Engineered > Solid waste > Grass > Composting > Bioreactor | place: USA: Davis... | reverse complement strand
ACCCGCGGTCTCGATCCGTGCATCGGTCAAGAATGACCACATCGTCTGCCTCGAAGACGGCAAGAAGATGAAGATGCTCAAGCGTCACCTGATGACCGACCACGGATTGACTCCGGCCGAGTACCGCGCCCGCTGGGGTCTCCCGGCCGACTATCCGATGGTCGCGCCGGATTACGCCGAAAAGAGGCGCGTGCTGGCGAAGGAAATCGGCCTCGGTCGCAAGCCGGGCCAGCATCGCGGTCGCCACAAGAAGGCGGCCGAATAGCCCTGCACCCGGTTGTAAAAGCGCCTCGCCGCTTCCATAGTAGCGGGGCGTTCTTGCATTCCGGGTGAGGCCAGACTTGCACCAGCCGATCGACCTCGAAGCCTTGTGCGCCGAGCGCGGGCTCAGGATCACCGAGCAGCGCCGGGTCATCGCGCGGGTGCTGTCCGAAGCCGAGGACCATCCCGACGTCGAGGCGCTGCATGCGCGCGCCGCGGCGATCGACCCGAAGATCTCGATCGCCACCGTCTACCGCACTGTGCGGCTGTTCGAGGAAGCCGGCATTCTCGACCGGCACGACTTCGGCGACGGGCGGGCCCGCTACGAGGCTGCGCCCGAGGCGCACCACGACCACCTTATCGACGTCGAGACCGGCAAGGTCGTGGAGTTCGTCGATCCGGAGCTCGAGGCGCTGCAGAAAGTGATCGCCGAGAAGCTCGGCTACCGGCTGGTCGACCACCGGATGGAGCTCTACGGCGTGCGCATGGACCGCGAGGACTGAGCTGCGCCGAGTCCTCGCAGCGTCGCGCCTGGCCGGAGTCGGGCTCGGCTTCCTGACGATGGTTCCCGCACACGCGGCGATCTCGCTTGCCGGCGGACGCAACGTGCTTCCGCCACTGTTTCTTTCGACGATGGGCCGCCTCTCCGGGTTGCGCGTGCGGACCGAGGGCCGGGCGCTCAAGGGCGCGCTGTTCCTCGCCAATCACGTCAGCTGGCTCGACATCCTCGCGCTCGCCTCGACCAGCCGGTCGATCTTCGTCGCGCACAGCGGGCTCGGCAGCCACGGCGGCCTGCGCTGGCTGTGCGAGCAGAACGACACGGTGTTCATCGCCCGCCACCGGCGCGGCTCGGTCGCCGACCAGGTAGAGCAGGTGCGCGCGGCGCTCGGCGAAAGGCCGCTGACCATCTTCCCGGAAGGCACGACCAACGACGGCACCGCGCTGCTGCCGTTCAAGAGCTCGCTGTTGTCGGCAGTCGAACCGCTGGCGCATGCGGTGCCGGTCCAGCCGGTCGCACTCGATTATGCCGACGCGCCCGAGATCGCCTGGCACGGCGACGAGCCCGGTCTCGCCAACGTCCGGCGCATCCTTGCCCGCCCGGGCAGGATCGACCTGACCATCCGCTTCCTCGATCCGCTGGTAGGCTCGGCGCTCGACAACCGTAAGACGATGACCGCGGCGGCGCAGGAAGCGATCGCCCGCGCCCTCTCCCTGCCAATCTGACACCCGTCCTTTCGTTTCGCTCCCAAATCGCCTAACGCCCGGCCCCATGCGACAGACCCGCGCCCCGCAGACCTTCAGGGTCAAGAGCTTCGGCTGCCAGATGAACGTCTATGACGGCGAACGCATGGCTGAGCTGCTGGCCGAAAAGGGCCTGCGCGAGGCCCCCGAAGGCGAGGATGCCGACCTCGTCGTGCTCAACACCTGCCACATCCGCGAGAAGGCAGCCGAAAAGGTCTATTCGGACATCGGCCGACTGGCAAAGGCCGGCGAGAAAACCGGCCGCAAGCCGATGATCGCGGTCGCAGGATGCGTCGCGCAGGCCGAGGGCGAGGAGATCATGACCCGCGCCCCGGCGGTCGGCCTCGTGGTCGGACCGCAGGCCTACCACCGCCTGCCTGAAATGATCGACCGCGCCGCGAAAGGCGAGCGCGCGACCGATACCGATATGCCGGCCGACGCCAAGTTCGCCGCCCTGCCCCGGCGCCGGCGCACGGGGCCGAGCGCGTTCCTCACCGTGCAGGAAGGATGTGACAAGTTCTGCACCTATTGCGTCGTACCCTACACGCGGGGCGCAGAAATCTCACGGCCCTTCAACGAGTTGCTTCGCGAAGCCGAGATTCTGGTCGAGGCCGGCGCGCGCGAGATCACGCTGCTCGGCCAGAACGTCAACGCCTGGGCCAATGACGACATTGGTTTCGACTCGTTGATCAAGGCAGTCGCCCGGCTGCCCGGCCTCGAGCGTGTCCGCTACACGACCAGCCACCCGAACGACGTCACCGAAGGCCTGATCCGCGCGCACGCCGAAGAACCCAAGCTGATGCCGTTCCTTCACCTCCCGGTGCAGAGCGGCAGCGACCGCGTGCTCAGGGCGATGAACCGCAGCCACACCACGGACGGCTATCTGCGCCTGCTCGACCGCTTCCGCGAGGCCCGTCCCGACATCGCCCTCAGCGGCGACTTCATCGTCGGCTTCCCGGGGGAGACCGAAGCCGACTTCGCGGCCACCCTGCGCCTCGTCGACGCGGTCGGCTACGCGCAGGCGTTCAGCTTCAAGTACTCGCCCCGCCCAGGAACGCCGGCAGCCTCGATGGACGGCCAGCTTCCGCGCGAGGTCATGGACGAGCGCCTGCAGCGCCTCCAGGCCGCACTCAACCGCGACCAGCTCGCCTTCAACCGGGCCAGTGTCGGCAAGCGCTGCGAGGTCCTCGTCGAACGCAAAGGCAAGAAGCCCGGCCAATGGCTCGGCAAGTCTCCGTGGCTGCAGTCGGTGTTCTTCGAGGGCGATGCGGCGATCGGCGAGATGGTGACCGTCGAACTGGCGGAGGCGGGACCGAATTCGCTGCACGCACGCCTGTTGCAACGGGCCGTCGCCTGAACGCGACAGGCGGAGAACTTTCCACTACGGCAAGTCGTCGTCCCGCTTGCACAGGCCAACGCTGCGCCTATCTTTCGAATCGTACCGCGAAAGGAGCGCATGGCCCGCAAGACAACTCGCGCCGAGGAACTCTCGGCGCTGGCTCATCCGGAGGAACGCCGCGATTCCGCGCGGCGCGCCCGGGCCGAAGTGCGCTTCGACGAACAGGCGACACTCGGGGCGCTGTTCGGTGAATTCGATGCCAACCTCGTGCAGATCGAGAATCGCCTCGGCGTGCTGATTGCCGCACGGGGGAACAAGGTCGTGATCGAAGGGCAGGAAGACGAGGTCGCCCGCGCCCGCCAAGTCCTGCTGGCGATGCATGAAAAGCTGCTCACGGGGCAGGACCTCGATGCCGGCACCATCGAGGCGCTGATCGCCCAGTCGAACGAACCGACGCTGGACGGGATCATCACCGGCGATGCCAAGGGCCCGCCGATCATGATCCGCACCCGGCGCAAGACGATCGTCCCGCGCACGGCGATGCAGGCCGAGTACATGCGCCAGCTCGCCAGCCGCGAGATGATCTTCGCGCTCGGCCCGGCGGGCACGGGCAAAACCTACCTCGCCGTCGCTCAGGCGGTCAGCCAGCTCATTACCGGCTCGGTACANCGGCTGATCCTCAGCCGCCCCGCGGTCGAAGCCGGCGAGCGGCTCGGCTTCCTTCCGGGCGACATGAAGGAGAAGGTCGACCCCTACCTGCGCCCGCTCTACGATGCACTCTACGACTGCATGCCGCCCGAGCAGGTCGAGCGGCGCATCGCCTCGGGCGAGATCGAGATAGCTCCGATCGCGTTCATGCGCGGGCGCACGCTGGCCGACGCTTTCGTGATCCTCGACGAGGCGCAGAATACCACCCGCGAGCAGATGAAGATGTTTCTCACGCGCTTCGGACAGAACAGCCGCATGGTGATCTGCGGCGACCCGCATCAGGTTGATATCCCGGGCGGCGACTCGCAGAGCGGTCTCGCCGACGCTGTCGGCCGTTTGGCCGGCATCGAGGGTATTGCCGTGATCCGCTTCTCCGCCGCCGACGTCGTGCGCCATCCGATCGTCGGCCGCATCGTCGAGGCTTATGAGGGCAAGAACGCCTGACCAGTCCGGCGATGCGTTGGTATTGACGACACAGATGGCGCAGTTGCCCGATCCCACCGTCCTTATCCTTGCCGGGCAACGCCTTGGCCGGGTCGATCCCCTTGCTGCGAAATACGGCGTCGAGCACAAGTGCCTCGTGCCGCTGCTCGACCGGCCGCTGATCGGCTACGTGCTCGACGCGGTCGACCAGGCCTTTCCCGGATGCCGGATCGTGGTTTCGATCAACGATCCCCACGCGCTTGANGACGTGCCCGAGGTCCGGCCGTTCGTCGAGGCAGGACGCCTGACGACCGCTGCCTCGGCCAGCAACCTCCTCGAAAGCCTGCTCACCGTGGCGGACGGTGTCGGCTACCCGCTGCTCGTCACCACAGGCGACAACGTGCTGATGACTCCGGATGCGCTTCGCGCGTTCCATGCCTTCGCGCTCGCCGAGAACGCCGACGCCGTTGCAATGTTCGCCCGCAAGGAGGACATCCTCGCGGCGCATGAGGAGGGCCAGCCGCGGTTCTGGGAATTCCGCGACGGCGCGTTCTCCGGTTGCAACACCTTCTGGCTCAAGAACCGTGACGCCGTAGCGACCGCCGAAATTTTCCGCGGGGGCGGGCAGTTCCTCAAGTTCCCCAAGCGCTTCGTGGGCGCTTTCGGGCTCGGCAACCTGATCGGCTTCCGGCTCGGGCTGTTCACCGTCGATCGCATGCTGTCGCGAGTTTCGAGGCGCTTCGGCAAGCGAATCAGGGCGCAGATCGTCAGCGACGGCCGGCTCGCGATCGACGTCGACAACGAGTTCAGCCACCTCGTCGCGCAGCGCCTGCTGAGCTCTCGTCCCACTCCCGAATGGAGCCTTTGACGTGCAACTGGAAATGGACGTCGAGGAGCCCTGGCCCGCCGGAGCATGGGAGGAACTCGCCGAACGTGTTGCCGCCGCGGCTGCCGAGGTCGCTCCCGAACTCGCCAACCCGCGCCTCTCCGCCAGCCTGCTGTTTACGTCCGACCCCGAGATCCAGGCACTGAACCGCGAGTGGCGGCAGCGCGACAAGCCGACCAACGTGCTGTCGTTCCCGATGCTCGCGCGCGAAGAGCTGCTGGCCCTTACCGCAAACGGACCGCCCGTGCTCCTCGGCGACGTCGCGCTGGCGCACGACACGTGCGCGCGCGAGGCGGCCGAAAGGGGCATTCCGCTGGCCGATCACGCGGCCCATCTGATCGTCCACGGGCTGCTTCACCTTGCGGGCTACGACCACGAAATCTCGCCCGCCGCCGCTGAGGCGATGGAAGCATTGGAAACGAAGGCGCTTGCGATTCTCGGGGTCGGTGACCCATATTGCGCACCCCAGGCTTGAAGAGGGAAAGCAGAACGAAAATGCCCGACGGTTCCAGACCGGGCGACTCCAGCAACGGAGACGCGGACAGTAGACGCGGCCTGTGGCACGCGATCCGCAGATTCTTCGAAGAAGACGGCGAGACCTCACTCCGCGCGCAGATCGAGGAAGCGATCGACGAGCACCAGGACGAGGCCGAGACGGGCCCGGCGAAGGGCGACCTCTCCCCGGTCGAGCTGACCATGCTCCGCAACCTGCTGCATTTCAGCGAACACGATGCCGACGACGTCGCCATCCCGCGCGGTGAGATCATCGCCGTCCCGGCGAGCGCGAGCTGGGACGAGCTGGTCGAAGTCTTTGCCGAACACGGCCACTCGCGCATTCCGGTCTACCGCGAAACGCTCGACCAGGTGATCGGCATGGTCCACATCAAGGACGTGTTCCCCTACCTCGCAAGGGGCACCGAGCCTCCGGCCGACTGGACTGAGCTGATGCGCCAGCCGCTTTACGTGCCCCAGGCGCGTGGGGCGCTCGACGTGCTGGCGGACATGCGGACGAAGCGAACGCACCTCGCGATCGTGGTCGACGAATTTTCCGGCACCGACGGAATCATCACGATCGAGGATCTCGTCGAGGAGATCGTCGGCGAGATAGAGGACGAGCACGACGACGCGCCGGTGGAGCTGCTCGTCCCGCTCGGCGACGGCATTTGGGACGCCGACGCTCGCGCCGAGCTCCGAAGACGTTGCCGCGACTATCGGAGATCCGCGCATCGCCGAAGTCGAGGAAGCCGTCGACACGCTCGGCGGCCTTGCCTTCGTGCTCGCCGAACAGGTTCCGCCGGTGGGAGCCGTGCTGCATCACCCGAGTGGCTGGTGCATCGAGGTGACCGATGGCGACGACACGCACGTCACTCGCCTGAGGCTGCACAGGCGGGAACCGGTCGAGGAAGAAGTCGCAGGGTAGCGCTCGCTCCCCCAAGATCTGCCAGAGACCCGCGTCCCGCCCAACCGCCGCGGTTTGTGGCTTTCCCCAGCCCAAGATTCTCCTCGCTCGACACGAGTTGCAAATTTTTGAACAGTGAGAGCGATGCGCCGGCTCCCCCCTCTTCGCGCCCTCGAGGCCTTCGTCCGCACGGTGCGGCTCGGCTCGGCGCGGGCTGCGGCCGACGAGCTCGGCCTCAGTCCTTCGGCGCTGTCGCGGCGAATCGGCAATCTCGAGGAATTCACCGGCAAGAAGCTGTTCTCGCGCTCGGGCCAGACGATGCGGCTGACCGACGAAGGGCGCCAGTTCTACGACGCCGTCTCTCCGCACCTTGAAGCGCTGGCGATCGCGGTCGAGCAGCAGTCCGAGAACCTCCAACTGCTGCGCCTCAGGCTCGGCGTGCTGCCGCTGTTCGGCACGCAGCGCCTGTTCCCGCGGCTGCCCGAATTGCGCGCGCTGCACCCGCGGCTGCACATCGACATCGACACCGGTCCGCATCTGATCGACCGTGTCGGCGACACGCTCGACGCGGCGATCGCGCTGATGACGGATCCAGAGCCGAGCCTGCACCAGGTCCGGCTCGACCGGAACACCGTGCATGCGATCTGCAGTCGCGCGCTGGCCGACAAGCTCGGGGAGCGGCCGACCATGGAGGCGCTCGCGGAGCAGACCTTCCTGTTGCACACCGACATGCCGCTGAGCTTCGACGCGTGGAAGGAAGCGCTCGGCTACCAGGCGCTGCAGCCGGCGGCGATCGACCACTACGATTCGGGCCAGCTGATCCTCGAGGCCGCGGCGCAGGGACTTGGCATCGCAATGATGCACGATGACCACATGAAACGGAACAACGACCCGCGGCTCGCCAAGCTGTTCGACGGTGTCGAGGTCGCAAGCCCCTACAGCTACTGGTTCGTCTGCCGCCCGGTCGACCTCGAACAGCGCGCGGTTCGCTTGTTTCACGACTGGCTGGTCGAAGCCGGGCTGTAGACTCCCGCTGCCGGAATCGGCCAAGAAGGGCTGAACCGGTTCAAGAGAGGGACTTGCCCATGAAAACGAAGCTCATGCTGTTGACCGCCGCTGTCGCGATGGCCGTGCCCGGTGTTGCCCAGGCCCAGATGCGCGCGCTCAGCGATCCCGTGGTCGGGCACCCCGACCCCGAATCGCTGTTCACCGACACCGACCCGGTGCTCCACCGCAACAAGCAGGCCGCGCTGCATATTCAACGCGAGTTGCTCAAGTGCAACCAGTGGAGTCGTGCCGGCGAGTGGCTGACCGATCGCTACATCCAGCATAACCCGGTCGCAGCCTCGGGGCTCGAGGGCGTGATCAACTACTTCGTCAATGTGGCCAAGCGCGAACCGCTCGACCCGTGCCCGGCGCTGAGCTCGGAGGACCCGAACGCTGTGGTCGCCGTGATTGCCGAGGACGACTACGTGACGATCCTGACCCGGCGGATCATCCCTTACGCCGACGACCCGAGCCAGAGCTACACCACCACCTGGTTCGACACCTGGCGCTTCGTCGACGGCAAGGCCGACGAGCATTGGGACCCGGCCACCCTGCCCACCGCCCCTGCCCCTCAGGCGGCCGGAGGGGACGAATGAGCCTCGCGCGTCGCACGACCGCCGCGGCGCTCGGGGCGATGGCCCTACTCGCATCACCGGCGCAGGCCCAAGAGGCCGCGCCGATGACGCCCGAGCAGCTGGTCCAGCGCTATCAGGACCGGGAGGCGATCGAGGCGCTGATGTGGCGCTACGATCGGTCGCTCGATAACCTCGATGCCGAGGCGTACGCGGCCAATTTCACGCCGGATGGGGCATTCGGGCAGGTCAAGGGACACGAAGCGCTCAAGAAGATGATCAACGACCTCGCGGCGAACCAGGAAGAGCGCCGCGCCGCCGGCGAGACGATCGGCAAGATGCATCACTTCACGATGAACCAGTGGCTCGAGTTCACCGGCCCCGACACTGCCCGCTTCCATTACTACCATCAGACGGTGTTCGGCACCGGCGGCCGCATCGGCAGTCCGACAGCGCCGGTCATGGCCGCAGCCGGCCAGGGCGTCGACGATCTCGTGAAGATCGACGGCAAATGGTACATCAAGTATCGCAACGTCGCGCCGAGCCGGGAGGAAGAGTAAGACCCACCTCTCTCCCCCTCGGGGGAGAGACATGAAAGCTTGCCAACTCTACCGGCCAGCCAAAGGCGAGAGGGGATCGCGGGATCGCGTCCCCCTCTTCCCCAACCCAGTCTCCTGAAGGGAGAGGGCTTTCAGCCCACGGTCGCCTTGACGATCCTCCCGGGCTCGCGCGGCGGCTCCCCCTTGGGGAGTGCGTCGACGTATTCCATGCCGCTGATCACCTCGCCCCAGACGGTGTACTGCCGGTCGAGGAAGCGGGCATCGTCGAAGCAGATGAAGAACTGGCTGTTGGCGCTGTCGGGCACCTGCGTGCGCGCCATCGAGCAGGTCCCGCGCACGTGCGGCGCGTCGTTGAACTCGGCCTTGAGGTCGGGCTTGTCTGAACCGCCCATCCCGGTCCCGGTCGGATCGCCGCCCTGGGCCATGAAGTCCGGGATCACGCGGTGGAACACCACGCCGTCGTAGAAGCCCTCGCGGGCAAGCTCGGTAATGCGCTCGACATGGCCCGGCGCCAGGTCCGGGCGCAGGCGGATGACGACGTCACCGCCCTCCCCGTTGCCGGTATCGAGGGTCAGGGTGAGGGTTTCGTCGGCCATGGTCAGTCTCCTGCGGATCGCCAGCGCATAGAAGCCCTCCACGGCGATGTCACCCGCCGGGTTGCTTTTGCGCCCGAGCGGCATAGACCCGCCCGCGATGACCGAGCAGGACCTCACCGAGCTGGAGACCGCCGCGCCGCACGATGACGGCGACGAGCTCGACGAGGACAACCGGCTCAAGCCGCAGTTCGTCGATTCTGTCGTAGCCGCGCTCGAACAAGGCGACGAAGCCCGCGTCTACGAGCTGGTCGAGCCGCTGCACCCGGCCGACATCGCCGACCTGTTCGAGCTGCTCGACCGCGAGCAGGCGCCCACGGCTCGCCGCGGCGATCACCGACCTGATGACCCACGAGGTCGTCGCCGAACTCAACGACCACGTCCGCGAGGACATGATGGAGGCGCTGCCGCCCGAGGCGGTGGCGGAGATCGCCGAACAGCTCGACACCGACGACGCGGTCAGTCTCATCGAGGACCTCGAGCCCGAGGACCAGGCGGCGGTTCTCGCCGAGATGGAGCCTGAGGACCGCGCGGCGATCGAATCGGCGCTGTCTTACCCGGAGGAAACCGCCGGGCGCCTCATGCAGCGCGAGCTGGTCGCGGTTCCCGAGCACCTGACGGTCGGCGACCTGATCGACTACCTGCGCGAGAACGAGGACCTGCCGACCGAGTTCTGGGAAGTGTTCATCGTCGACCCGGCGATGAAGCCGGTCGGCACCTGCCAGCTGAGCTGGATCCTGCGTACGCCGCGCCACGTCCCGCTGAGCGACGTGATGAAGCGCGACCAGACGCTGATCCCGGTGACGATGGACCAGGAAGAAGTCGCACTGCGGTTCCAGAAATACGCGCTGATCAGCGCCGCAGTGGTCGACGAGGCCGGCAGGCTGGTCGGCCAGATCACCGTCGACGACGTGGTCCACATCATCCAGGAGGAGGCCGGCGAGGACACCCTGCTGCTGTCAGGTGCCGGCGAAGGCGACATCAACGAGCCGATCCGCGAATCCTACTCGGCGCGGGTGCGCTGGCTGATGGCGAACCTCGTCACAGCCTCGATCAGCGCCTCGATCATCTGGCTGTTCGGCGGCGCGATCGAGCAGCTCGTCGCGCTCGCGGCGATGGCTCCCGTGGTCGCCAGCATCGGCGGCAGCGCAGGTACGCAGACGATGGCGGTGACCGTACGCGCGATCGCCACCAACCAGCTGACGCGATCGAACACCCGGCGCATCCTGTGGCGCGAATTCCGCGTGGCCCTGCTCAACGGCGCGACGGTTGCGCTGCTGCTCGGAACGGCGACGGCGCTGGTGTTCTCGATCTGGCTCGGCACCGCAGTCGCGAGCCAGCTCGGTGCGGTTATCGCCGCAGCAATGGTGATCAACATCGCCACGGCCGGGTTCGCGGGCGTGGCGATTCCGGTGGCGCTCGACCGGATGGACCAGGACCCGGCGGTGGCCTCGAGCGTGTTCGTCACCACGGTGACCGATTCGATGGGCTTCCTCGCCTTCCTCGGGCTCGCGGTCGCGAGCGGGCTGGTCGGTTAGAGCCGCGCATCCTATCTGGGCGCCATGCCGCTCAGCATGACCAAGGTCGCCTACGAGGCGAAGAGTCTCGACGAGATTCTCGACTGGTTTTCCGGCGACGAGCCCGAAAAGCGGCTGACCACCCGCTACCTCCCCAAGCGCCACGCCGAGATGATCGATGGCTCGCTCTACTGGATCCACCAGCACGCGCTCGTCGGCCGCAGCCCGATCCTCGGCTTCGAGCAGCGCGACGACGGACGATGGTGGATCGTGCTCGAGAACCGCCTGATCCTCGTCCAGCCGCGCGCCCGGCGCGCGCACCAGGGCTGGCGCTATCTCGACGAGGCCGACTGCCCGCCGGACCTGGAGGAAGGCGCCACCGGGGGGGGATGTCCTCCCCGGGCGGCTGGTGCGAGAGTTGAGCAAGCTCGGGCTGGCGTAGGGACAGCAGCCCGCACCCGAGTTCTCCATCCCCGTCATCGCGGCGAAAGGCGGAACCGCGTGCCTTTCGCGCCGCGCTGGTTGACCGAGGTCCCGGCTCTCGCGGGATNACGGGCTACGGTAGTCGGCGCTGGACGAGTGCGCCTCCCCTCTTCAGGCGTTTTGCACCAACCCCGCCACCTGCCGGAGCAGGTTGGCCATAGTCCTCGGGCTCGCGCGCGCCCTGGATCAGGTACTTGCCCTCGACCACGAAGCTCGGAACGGAATTGATCCCCGCCTGCCGGCCGCGCTGCTCCTCGAACCGCACGGCCGTCGCCAGTGCCTCGTCGGCAAGCGCCTCCGCGGCCCTCGCGCGGTCGAACCCTTCCGCCTCGGCGATGTCGAGCAGGATCTCGCGGTCGGAGACGTTGCGGCGCTGCTGGAAGTGCGCCCGGAGCAGCGCGACCTTGAGCCGGGTCTGACCCTCCGGCCCCTGATCGGCGAGCGCCCAGCGCAACAGCTTGTGCGCCTCAAAGGTGTTCCACATCATCGCCGGCGGCTCGGGCCCCTCGCCCGCCCATTCCATCGGGAAGCCGACGCGCGCTGCGGTCGCCTGCATCTGCGCGCGCATTGCGGCGACCTCCTCGGGCGAGCGGCCGTAGACTTCGGCGAGGTGCTTCGCCTGGTCCCTGCCCTCGGGCGGCAGGTCGGGATTGAGCTCGAACGGCATCCAGCGGACGTCGACCTCGAGCTCGCCGACGAGCTGATCTCTCGCCTTGTCGAACGCGGTCCAGCCGACCGCGCACCACGGGCACATCACGTCGGACCAGATGTCGACGGCGATCTTCGGGGTAGCCTCGGCCATGCTCAATTCTCCATCCACCACTGCAGCAGGTGGTGCGCGATCGCCTGCGGCGGGGGCGGGATGAAGCTCGCGCTATCCGCCGCCTTGGCCAGTGCCTCGGCGACTTCCTCGCGCGCGAACCAGCGCGCTTCCTCGATTTCGGTTCGGTCGATCGCCAGCGCAAGACTGTCGGCATAACCAATGCAGCCGATCATCAGTTGGGAAGGGAACGGCCACGGCTGGCTCGCGACGTAGCGCACGTCGCGCACGCGCACGCCGGCTTCCTCGAACACCTCGCGCGCGACGGCCTCCTCGATCGTCTCGCCCGGCTCGACGAAGCCGGCGAGCGCCGAGTAGCTGTTCGGCGGGAACCGCGACTGGCGGCCAAGCAGCACCTTGCCGTCGCATTCGACGAGCATGATCGCGACCGGGTCGACTCGCGGGAAATGCTGCGCCCCGCAGGCGGCGCAGTCGCGCTGCCAGCCGCCCTTGGCAGGCGTGGTCGGCTTGCCGCAGCGCGAGCAGAACCGGTGCCGCGCGTGCCAGTCGAGCAGGCTGCGCGCCGCGCCGTAAAGCGCGAGCTCCTCCGGCGAGAGGTGTGCGATCGCACCCCAGGTGCGGCGATGAGCATAGGCCGGGGCGGGATCGCCCTCGCCCGGCACCGCGGCAAACAGCGCCTGCCCGTCGCGCAGCCCGAGGAAGACGAGCTCCGCGCCCTCGGGCGCCCCGGACATCGGCACGAAGGCCAGGCGGCCGGTCCCATCCATCTCGGGCAGCAGCCCGTCGAGCCGCAGCAGCAGGGCTCCTTCCTCGATCAGCCGGGCGAGCCGCGCGGGATCGGTTCGGATCGGATCGGCGCGGTCGAGCGGCTGGCCGGTGAAGGCGATCGGCCTCACGCGCGGCCCGCCGCGGCGAGATCGGCGCGGATCGCGGCCGGGAATTCGTCGATCAGCGGGTAGGCCATCGACGGCATGTACTGCGTGTAGAGCCCGGCGCGAAGCCCGAGTCCGCGGTGGATGAAGCCGATCGTCCCGGCCGCCCCGGCCCAACCGTAAACACCGGCGTCCGCCCCCTTGCCGACACGTCCACCGGCACCGTAGTCCCATAGGCCGTCCTCGTAGGCATTGGCCGGCTCGACGGTGTCGGGAAGCAGGTTCGTCGCGGTGCCGAGCCGCACCGCGCTCTCGCTCATCACGCGACGCCCCTCAAACAGTCCGTCGTTGAGCAGCATCGCGAGGAACCGGTCGTAGTCCTCCGGCGTCGAGGCGAGGCCCGAGCCGCCGAACGGCAGCGGCGGCGGATCGAAGTAGATCGAATCGGTACCCAGGTCGATCGGCAGCAGCGTGCCGTTGTAGAGAAAGTAGCTGGTCGTCATCCGCTCGGCCTTGGCGCGCGGAACATGGAAGTGCGTGTCGCCCATCCCGAGCGGGTCGANGAACCGCTCCTGCAGGAAACGGTCGAACGGCTCGCCGGAGACGACCTCGATCACCCGGCCGAGGATCTCGAACGCGATCGAATAGCTCCACTTCGTGCCGGGCTGGTAGACCAACGGCAATTCGGCGACGCGATCGGCGAAGACGTCGAGCCCCTTCACCGCATTGCCGCGGAACACCGGCAGTGCCTGCAGCCGCGTGACCAGACCCGGGACCACGCCGCGCTCGCGGAAGGCTTCGGCAATCGGGCCGGACTGGACGATGCCGTAGCCAAGGCCCGAGGTATGAGTCAGCAACTGGCGGATCGTGATCGGCCGCACCGCCGGCTCGAGGTTGTCGGGCGTGATCGGGCCGTCGTAGACCTTCTGCACCTGCATGGTGCGGAACGCGGGAAGGATCTCATGCAGCGGCTGGTCGAGCCCGAGCCGGCCCTCGTCGATCAGTGCAACCGTCGCCATGCCGGTGATCGGCTTGGTCATCGAGTAGATGCGGTAGATGCTGTCGAGCCCTGAAAGGCGCGGCGCGGTAAAGCTGTCGACGCCGGCACGGATCGCCGTCAGCGGCCCGTCACCGAATCCGAGCGTGGCGACCATGCCGGAGACCTTGCGACTGTCGACATAGCTCTGCACGAGCCGCGCCACGTTGTTCCATTCGACTCTCGGCTGGGCGTGAAGCGGGAAGGCGGGCAGCGCTGCCCCGGCGCCGAGCGCCACGGCGCCGCCGAGCCAATGGCGGCGGGTTAGCAGCATCTGGTCCATTTGCGTCCCCTCTCCACGGATGGGCGTGAACCCCAGCTTTATCGCGTTCCGCCCGCGAGAGAAGCCCGGGGGTTGCACTGGTCAGGTGTCCTATGCATATAAAACACATGCTCAATGCACTTTCGATCCTGATCGGCCTGCTCTCGCTGGTTATCGTGATCCCCTCGCAGATCCCCCTGCTCGGCTGGGGCAACTGGCTGGCGCTACCGCTGATCGTGATCGGCATCGTCGTAGGCGCGCTGTCGCGCTCGAACGGCGGGCGCAACTTCTGCCTGATCGTGTTCGCAATCGCCTGCGTCCGGCTGATGCTGGGCGGGGGGATTTTCTGAGGGACCTTATCCCTCGATAGCCAGCCGCGCCGCCTTGGCGAACAGCGTCGGCAGACCCGCCGCCTCGATCTCCGCCACCGGCCACCACTCGCCGTCCTCCAGCTCTGCGCCGCGCTCGCCAGCGTAGATCGCCAGCCCGAGCTCGAGATCGAAGTGCGTGAAGGAATGCCGCACCACGCCACCGGCGCGCCAGGCGCCGGGAAGCGGCGCTTCGCCCGAGCCGTCGGTGCGCGCGTTCCAGCCGTCGTCGGGCAGCGCCCGCATGCCGCCGAGCATACCCTTCGCCCGGCGGCGGACCAGCCAGACTCGGCCGTCGCGCTCGATCCAGAACGCCGTCCCCTCGCGCACGGGCTTCGCCCTTTTCGGCGCCTTGACCGGCAGCTCGCCCTGCCGCCCCTGCGCCCTTGCCTTGCACTGCGGTGAAACCGGGCACAGCAGGCACTTTGGATTGCGCGCGGTGCAGATCGTTGCGCCGAGATCCATCATCGCCTGGGCGAAGTCGCCCGATCGCTCGGCGGGAGTGATCGCCCCCGCAGCCTCGCGGATCGTCTTGCGCGCGCCGGGCAGCGGCTGGTCGATCGCGAACAGCCGGGCAACCACGCGCTCGACATTGGCGTCAACCACCACCGCGCGCCGACCGAAAGCGATCGCGGCGACTGCCGCGGCCGTATAGGCGCCGAGCCCCGGCAGCTTGAGCAGTTCGGCTTCGGTGTCGGGAAAGCCACCGCGCTCCGCCACCACCCGGGCGCAGGATATGAGGTTACGGGCGCGTGAGTAATAGCCGAGCCCGGCCCACTCGCTCATGACCGCCTCGTCTGGCGCCTTGNCCAGCGCCTCGACCGTCGGCCACCGCTCGGTGAAGCGAACGAAATAGCGCGCGGCATGCGCGGTCGTGGTCTGCTGCAGCATGATCTCGGAGAGCCAGACGCGGTAGGGGTCGGGCGAGCCGCCGCCCGGCGGCACTCGCCAGGGAAAGCTGCGCGCCTCGCGGTCGTACCATTCGAGCAATGCGGCCGAGACCCTGTTATCCATCGGCCCGCTATGGCATGGCCGCCGGCACGATGGAACGTGACGGCAAGCCGAAGACGCCCCGGCCTTACGAACGCCCGCGCGGCGGCCCGGCGAGGCCGGTTGCCGAGTTGGTGCCGCAGATCGGGCGCGCCGCATTTCGCCGTTTCGGCTTCGTCCAGTCCAGCGTGGTCACACGCTGGCCCGANATCGTCGGCGAGCGACACGCGCGCGTCTGCATGCCCGAATCGATCCGTTTCCCGCCGGGTGAGAAGAGCGGCGGGATCCTGCAGCTGGTCGTGCAGCCGGCGCACGCGCCGCTGATCCAGCACGTGATCCCGGAGATCATCGAACGGGTGAACCGCTTCTTCGGCTATCAGGCGGTGGCGAAGGTCAAGATGCGGCAAGGCGAGGTTAAGCCGCCTCCGGGCACAGATCGCGCGGCCCGGGAAAGTTCGGGGCCCTCGCTCAAGCCGATCCCGCTGGAACTCGGCGACAGCTTGCGCGACATCGGCGACCCGGAGCTGCGTGCGGTGCTCGAATCGCTCGCGCGGAGCCTCGGAGGGACAGAGGAACAGGGGCAAGGATGAAGTTCGGACCGATTCTCAAGGCCGCGGCGCTCGTCGGCGCAGCGCTCATGCTGAGCGGCCAGAGCAACCGGAACTGGTCGACCGTGGTGGCCGAGACTCCCGAGGGCGGGCACCGCATCGGCAATCCCGAGGCCAAGGTGAAGCTGGTCGAGTTCGTCAGCTACACCTGCCCGCACTGCGCCGAGTTCACGCGCCAGGCCGACGACCGGCTCAAGCTCGCCTATGTCACGCCCGGCAAGCTCAGCCTCGAGATCCGCCACCTGATCCGCGACCCGGTCGACCTCACCGCGGTGATGCTGGCGAATTGCGGCCCGCCCGAAAAATTTCCCCAGAACCATGCGATGTTCATGCTGCAGCAGTCGCGCTGGATTGGTCCGCTGGGCAACGCGACCGCGGCACAGCGGGCGCGCTGGACCAGCGGCGACGGCCCCTCTCGCCGCCGTGCGATCGCCAGCGATTTCGGCTTCTACCGGATGATGGAAGGGCGCGGCTACAACCGGCCGGAGATCGACCGCTGCCTCTCCGACGAGGCGGCTGCACGCCAGTTCGCCGAGCGGTCGCAGCGGGACTGGGACAGACCCGGGATAGACGCGACGCCCAGCTTCTCGATCAACGGCATCGTCATGCCCGGCACGCATACCTGGCCCGACCTCGAACGGCAGCTCGCCGAGTTCCTGTGATCCGGCCGGGTACGTCAAACACGCTTAGCTGTGGAAACCGCCGCCTCCTGCTTCTACCGCCAATGCCCATCGTCTAGCCTTCCTCACTCGCGCAAGGGAACCCGTTCGATGTCCAGCCTCCGCCGTTTCGCCTTCGCCCTCCTTGCCGCGCCGCTCGCACTCGGGCTCGCCGGCTGCGGTTCGGACGAGGACGGCACCGCGAGCGCCGAGCCGGTCGCGACCGTTGCCCCGCCTGCCGGCCAGGAATGGTTCGACGTCGTCACCATCACGCCCGAGGGCGGCTGGCTCGCCGGGAATCCGGAAGCACCGATCAGGTTCGTCGAGTACGGCTCCCTGACGTGCCCGGCCTGCGCCAACTTCTCGATCAACGCCATGCAGCAGCTGCGCGACGAGTACGTCAACTCCGGCCGCGTCAGCTACGAGCTGCGCAGCGTGCCGTTGCACGGCGCGATCGACCTGCTGCTGACCCGGCTGCTCGAATGCGCGCCGAAGGAAGCCGTGCACCCGCTGGCCGAGCAGATCTGGGGCAACCTGAATGCGGTCACCGAACCGATGTACGCCAACCAGGCTGCCATCGAGCAGGCGCTGAGCCTGCCGGAGGACCAGCGCTACGTCGCCTTCGCCGAGCGTGCTGGGCTAGTCGATTTCTTCGCCTCGCGCGGAATAAGTCGCGACCAGGCAACCCAGTGCCTGTCGGACGCCGCGGCTATCAAGGCGCTCGCCGAGCGCCTTCAGGCGCAGACGGAAAAGGACGGGGTGACCGGCACTCCGACATTCTTCATCAACGACCGCAGGCTCAACGACATCGACTGGGGTTCGGTCGAGGCGGCCCTGCAGCGAGCCGGAGCAAGGTAGCCTTGCACCGCAGCCGGCTTTCGCGATGCTGATCCGCAANCTCAAGCTGGCAGGCTTCAAGAGCTTCGTCGAGCCGGCCGAGTTGCNNATCGAACCCGGGCTGACCGGCGTGGTCGGCCCCAATGGCTGCGGTAAGTCGAACCTGCTCGAGGCGATCCGCTGGGTCATGGGCGAGACCTCGGCGAAGTCGATGCGCTCGGGCGGGATGGACGACGTGATCTTCGCCGGCACCGCGCAGCGCCCGCCGCGCGATTTCGCCGAGGTCGTGCTCGACGCGATCGACGACAACGGCGAGGAGCTGCAGGTNACCCGCCGGATCGAGCGCGGGGCGGGCAGCGCCTACCGCGTCAACGGGCGCGANGTCAGGGCCAAGGACGTGGCGCTGGTCTTCGCCGACGCGGCNACGGGCGCGCACAGCCCTTCGCTGGTCAGCCAGGGCAAGATCGCCGCGGTGATCGCCGCCAAGCCGGCCGAGCGGCGGGCGATGCTCGAAGAGGCAGCGGGGATCGCCGGCCTCCACGTCCGCCGGCGTGACGCCGAAAGCAAACTCAAGCAGACCGAAGCCAACCTCGCCCGGCTCGAGGACCTCATGGCCGGGCTCGACAGCCAGATCGCCGCGCTCCGCCGCCAGGCCAAGCAGGCCGAGCGCTACAAGGCGCTGTCGGAGAAGATCCAGCACGCCGAGGCGCGGCTGGTGTTCGCCCGCTGGCGCGACGCGGCGACGGCGGCCGAGGCGGCTCGCGCCCAGGCGAAGGATGCCGACGCCAGGGTCGAGGAGGCTCAGAAGCGCGCGCAGGAAGCCCAGAAGGCCCAGGCGGCGCTGGCCGAGAAACTGGCCGAGGCGCGCGACGAGCTCGCCGACCGGCGCGACGACGCGAGCGCGCACGGTCACCGCATGGCCGCGCTGGCAAGCCAACTCGAAGCGGCCGAACAGCGGCTTGCCGACCTCGACCGGCAGAAGCAGCGGCTTGAGGAGGATCGCGGCGAAGCCGACCGGCTGACGCGTGACGCGGCCGAGGCCCTGAAGAAGCTGGCGCAGGACCTCGCCGCCGGCGAGGCCGCGCTCGCCGCCGACGAGCGCAAGCGCCCCGAGATCGAGCGCGCGGCGGAAGAGGCCGAGCGCGCCGCACGCGCGGCCGAACTGGCGCTGGCCAAGGCGACCGCGGACCACGCCGGCGTCGAAGCCGAATGGCGCATCGCCGAGGCCGAGGTCGCCCAGGCGCAGGCGCGGCTCGAACGGCTCGACAGCGAGTCCAGTCGGCTCGCCGAACAGCGCGCCGCGCTGGCAGCGCAAGTCGAGGCGGCCGACGAAGTGGCAGCGGCCGAGGCCGAGGTCGAGCGGGCCAACGTCGCGCTCTCGGAGGCCCGCGACGCGCTCGCACAGGCGCAACAGCGCAAGGAGCAGCTCTTGGCGGCNCGCGATGAGGCGGCCGCCGCGCTGGCCACGGCTCGGGCCGAGCTCGCCGGGATCGAGCGCGAATGGCAGGCTTTGAACCGCGACCGCGAGGCCCGGGCGAGACAGGCGGCCGGCAAGCACGGGCTGCCCGCGGCGATCGACCAAGTCTCCGTCGAGCCCGGCTACGAGCGCGCGCTGGCCGCGGTGCTGGGACGCGACGCCAAAGCGCCGCTGGGCGTGCCCGAAGGCGAGGCCGAGGGTCGCTTCTGGACTGGCGCTGAGGCGCCCGCGCCTGTACCGTTCGGGCTCGCCGCCCACGTCCGCGACTGCCCGCCCCAGCTCGCCGCGCGGCTCGCGCTGGTTCACGTCGCCGAGTCAGACGACGGGCGCAGGCTGGGACCGGGCGAATGGCTGGTCACGCTCGACGGCCGGCTGCGCCGGTGGGACGGGTTCGTCGCCCGCGGCGAAGGTGCGGCCGAGGCGGCACGGCTCGAGGCGGAGAACCGCTTCGCCGAGCTCGAGGCCGTGCTGCCGGCCAGGCGCGAGGCGGCCGAACGTGCCGAGGCGGCACAGCGGGAGGCGCAGGAGGCGCTGTCGGAGCTGCAACGCGAACTCGTGGGCCTCGAACGCGCGGCGCAGCAGGCGGCCGAGGCCGAACGCCAGGCGCTGCGTGCGCTTGACCAGGCCGAGGCCGCACGCGAACGCCTCGCCGCGCGGTCGGAAGAGCTCGCCGCCGCCGAGACTGCGCTCTCCGAACAGCGCGAGCAGGCCGAGGCCGAGCTGGCCGCCGCCGAGGCCAGGCGGCGCGAGTTGCCCGACCCCGAGACCGGGCGCACGGCGCTGGCCGCGGCCCAGGCCAAGAACGAGGCGGCGCGCGGGATGCTGCAGTCCGCCGCCGCAGCGCTGGCGGCGCACGACCAGGGCCTCGCCGTCGCTCGCGAGCGTGTCGCCAATCAGCGTGCCGACATGGCGAACTGGGAAGAGCGCGCGAGCGATGCGGCGCGGCGGCTGTCGTACATGGAGCAGCGCTTCGAGGAGATCGCCGAGGAACGCGCGGTCACAGCCGCCAAGCCGGCCGCGCTGATGCGCGAGATCGAGGGTGGCGAAGCGGTACGCGAGCGGCTCACGCGCGAGCTCGCCGAAGCTGAAGCGGCGGTCGCCGCGGTGGCCGAGGAAGCGCGCGCCGCCGAGGCTGCGCTGGCCGCGGCGCAGGAAGCACTGTCGTCGGCCCGCGAAGCCCGCGCCGGCGCTGCCGCGCGGGCCGAGAACGAGGAGAGCCGCCGCGAGGAAATGGCACGCATCTCGGGCGAGCGGTTCCAGTGCCCGCCAGCGATGCTGTCAGGCCGGTTCGGCTTCGAGCCCGTCGAGGTTGCCGGGGCGGCCGAGGAATCGGCCGCAATGGACAAGCTTGTGGCCGATCGCGAGCGCATCGGCCCGGTCAACCTCGTCGCCGCCGAGGAACTCGCGCGGCTGGAGGAGGAGCACGGTGCCAACGTCGCCGAGCAGGCCGAGCTGGCCGAAGCGGTGAACCGCCTGCGCGGCTCGATCGGCAACCTCAACCGTGAGGGTCGCGAGCGGCTGCGCGCCGCATTCGAGCAGGTCGACGCGCACTTCCGCTCGCTGTTCACCCGCCTGTTCGAAGGCGGGCAGGCGCACCTCGCGCTGGTCGATTCGGACGATCCTCTCGAAGCCGGCCTGGAAATCTATGCCCAGCCTCCGGGCAAGCGGCTGCAGTCGCTGACGCTGCTGTCGGGCGGCGAGCAGGCACTGACCGCCATCGCGCTGATCTTCGCACTGTTCCTGACCAAGCCCGCGCCGATCTGCGTGCTCGACGAGGTCGACGCGCCGCTCGACGACGCCAACATCGACCGCTTCTGCGACCTGCTCGACGCGATGACACGCGAGACCGAGACGCGCTACCTGATCGTCAC
>Ga0065721_10050372_pt1 | contig 20794 bp, 16 predicted proteins | sample Mesricmetagenome_FD_59108 | JGI IMG/M metagenome (GOLD analysis project Ga0065721, IMG submission 59108) | Mesophilic microbial community from rice straw/compost enrichment Sample: eDNA_1 v2 (version 2) | ecosystem: Engineered > Solid waste > Grass > Composting > Bioreactor | place: USA: Davis... | reverse complement strand
CCGATGGAAGTAGTATCTACCGGCTCTATAGGCCTGGATACAGCTTTAGGAATAGGCGGTTTTCCCCGCGGACGTATCGTGGAAATATATGGCCCTGAATCCTCCGGCAAAACAACCATTGCCATTCATGTGATTGCCGAAGCACAGAAGAAAGGCGGCATGTGCGCCATTATCGACGCCGAGCATGCCTTTGACAGCGCTTATGCCCGTAAACTGGGTGTAGATGTGGATAACCTGCTCATCTCGCAGCCCGATTATGGCGAGCAGGCGCTCGAAATTGCCGACCGTCTTATTTTATCTGGCGCCCTCGATGTGGTAGTGATCGACTCTGTAGCCGCCCTGGTTCCCAAAGGGGAGCTGGAAGGAGAAATGGGCGATAGCAAAATGGGTTTGCAGGCCCGTCTCATGTCGCAGGCCTTGCGTAAGCTCACCGCCACCATCAACAAAACAAATACCATTTGCATCTTTATCAACCAGCTTCGCGAAAAGATCGGCGTCATGTTCGGTAACCCTGAAACCACCACCGGTGGTAACGCCCTGAAGTTTTACGCCTCCGTTCGTCTCGATATCCGCCGCATGGCGCAAATCAAGGATGGTGATGAAGCCATTGGCAACCGCGTAAAGGTAAAAGTGGTAAAAAACAAGGTAGCGCCTCCATTCCGCGCCGCCGAATTCGATATCGTATTTGGAGAAGGTATTTCCAAAGTGGGTGAAATACTCGATATGGGTGTCGAACTGGGTATTGTAAACAAAAGCGGTAGCTGGTTCAGCTATAACAACGATAAACTTGGCCAGGGCCGCGATGCCGTTAAGCAATTGCTGATTGATAACCCGGAATTGTCCAATGAAATTGAAGGGAAAATCCGGGAGAAAATCAAGGAAATGCAGACGGCGCCATAACGAACTTAGTTTGTAGAATTATAGGGTTAGTAAGTAAAACGTCCTGGTTCCCCAGGACGTTTTTTTATCGTTTAATCAATTGGCAACCTGGCTGTTTCAGCAATTATTACCGCACAACCAACGGTGATCAACTCGGTTTCTCCCACACAATCATCCGAAACCACCCCACCACAGTTCTGTCACCAAACTACGTCTGTAACCTTATTAACAGTTCCCTCGCCCGACCAAATTCAACCAGAATCAACACAACAATCATCAACCTCCATAACTTTCACTTCCGGTACAGGTAGCTTCAAACAATCCCCTAATACCACCGTTAAACTGCTCCCACCATCCGTACAAAAACACCTTTCAACACCCCCATAACCAAGCCCGCCACCTCTCAAACTACAACTTCTACATAATACACACGCAATGCTAACACCTTTAACCGTTCCGAATTCAGCTGCCCGGTTCAGGTTCAATAACTTTCACTTCCTGCACACAAAGTATTAGACAATCCCACCTTCACCACCATAACCAGCATAAACTCCTGCCACCACCACTCCCAAAACTTTTATCCTAAAAACATAAAAAGCCCGCCTCCAACAGGCAGGCCTTCCAATATATACAGTTCAATTAAATGTATAAAAGATGGGATAGTACAGGGTTAAATAAAAAGGGGTCTGAATAGAAATTCAACCCCGCTTTTAAAATCCAATATCCTATGAAAAACCGGGGTAAAAATAATATCGAAATTTGATATCTGCAATACCATTTTGTGGTAATGGTAAAAATACTAAGTTACCTTGACGGCAACCGGGCAGTTCTACCTATCCCTGCCATCTTCCTCCAAACCCCGGCCATCAACCCTAAACTCAACACAGCACCCGCTTCCCGCCAAACTAACTAGCGTTCACTGCCTTATATCCCATTTTTCAAAGATTTTTTTGAACCACCGGTAGCCTGCAAAAAATAAATACCCAGCCCGCCCTTTAATTCTTCAACAATTTCTCCTGGATAATCATCCCCGTCGTCCTGTTATTCACCCGCAAAAAATAAATACCTTTCTCCAGCCCCGATACATTAATAGTTTGCAACCCCTGCAAGCGGTTATGACTGATACGCTGTTTACCCACAGCATCCACAATCTGTATATCCAGCACATTTTCCGACCGTATGATCAGTATATCATCCACCGGGTTGGGATAAAACCGGAATGAAATGTCCCCGGCAATAGTAGCCGGCACCGTTTTCGAATACAACGGCATTCCATTTCTGCCCGAAAAACGAATACGATACAAACTGCGCCCCTTGGCCGGCGCATCATCAACCCACTCATTCTCCGCCCGCATATCGGACCGTTTCAACACCGCCACCACCTCAAAATCCTTCCCTCCATGACTTCTTTCCACCACGGCAAACTGAAAACTGGTATCTGCAGGCTGCTTCCAGTTTAATATCACCCTGGCATTTTCCCGAACCGTAACAGAAAGACCGGTAATGATAGAAGTGGTATCAATAGTAAAAACATTGGCTGCCGAAAAACCCGTAGCTTCATCCTGCGCCGTAGCAAATAGCATCAGCAGGCATAATATATATACCAGTACGCCTTTCTTCATGGAATTTAATGGGGACTAAAAACCAGGAAAGAGTTATTCACAATTTTTATGCCTAATGTGGATAACCTTAGGCCTGATTATAAAATTTGAGGGCGTGCGTTAAAGTTTTTCAAAAACAGGTTTACTAATTTGCCGCGAAGCCTATAACGGTATCATGGGTAGAGTTGGCTTGAATCAAAACGCCCATATCATTCTAACACCAATCACCAAACCTTGTTTTGCCCGGGATAAAAATTATTGATGTATGCTTAGAGTAAGAAAACTGAACGAACGGAAACGGATTGCCATGGTGGCGCATGACAATAAAAAAAAGGACCTCATAGAATGGGCCGAATTCAACAAGGTAGTGCTGGCGCGCCACGAACTGATTGCCACAGGCACCACCGGCAAACTGCTTGAACAAAAACTCGACCGGCCGGTAAAATCGCTGCTCAGTGGTCCCCTCGGCGGCGACCAGCAAATAGGCGCCCTCATAGCCAATGGCGATATAGACCTGTTGATCTTTTTCTTCGACCCCATGGAGGCACAACCCCACGACAGCGACGTAAAGGCCCTGCTGCGCGTAGCCGTAGCCTGGAACTGCATCGTGGCGCTGGACCGGGCAACGGCTGATTTTGTGCTTACATCTCCTTTAATGATGGATGAATATGTGGCTTCCATTCCCGATTACACCAGCTACCTGACGAGGAAAATATAAATTGACGAAGGATATTTAACCGTTTCGAGTCAGGGTGTTTAATCGAAACGAAGACGGAAAAACACTTGTTAACGACCCGGAATTCCCCTCCATTTCTGCTCAAATATTTAGTAAATTCGTTGCAAAAGGCTTGGCAGCCTAAAGCCTTTGCACGAACTTTATCATAATATGTCATCATTTAAACTACATGCTCCATACGAACCGGCAGGCGATCAGCCTGAAGCGATCAGGCAATTGGTGGAAGGGATCAAATCCGGTGAAAAATACCAAACCCTGCTGGGTGTAACCGGCTCTGGTAAAACCTTTACCATGGCCAATGTAATTCAGCAGGTGCAAAAACCTACCCTGGTGCTTACCCATAACAAAACCCTGGTTGCTCAGCTTTATGGGGAGTTTAAACAATTCTTTCCCGAAAACGCAGTAGGTTATTTTGTAAGCTATTACGACTATTACCAGCCCGAAGCATACCTGCCGGTAAGCGATACCTATATTGAAAAAGACCTGAGCATCAACGAAGAGCTGGACAAGCTGCGCCTGCAGGCCACCACCGAACTGCTGAGCGGGCGCCGCGATATCATTGTAGTGGCTTCGGTAAGCTGCATCTATGGTATTGGTAACCCGGCCGAGTTTGAGAATGGCATTATCCGCATTCACAAAGGCCAGGTGGTATCAAGGCAGGGATTCCTGCATGCCCTCGTGAACGCACTGTACATCCGCAGCCAGGGCGATTTTACGAGGGGCAGCTTCCGGGTGAAAGGCGATACGGTGGATATCAACCTGCCTTATGTTGACTTTGGTTACCGTGTTACCTTTTTTGGCGATGAAATAGAAAGCATCGAAAGCCTGGACATCAATACAGGCAAACGCATCGGCATGGTGGAAGATGCCGCCATCTTCCCGGCCAACCTGTATCTGGCGCCTAAAGACATGATTCAGCAGATATTACAGGAAATACAGGACGAATGCGCCGCCCAGGTAGAATATTTTAAAAGCACGGGTAAATATATAGAAGCCCAGCGCCTCAGCGAACGGGTGAATTATGATATAGAAATGATCCGCGAACTGGGTTATTGTAATGGGGTAGAGAATTACTCCCGCTTTTTCGACAGGCGCCAGCCGGGCACCCGCCCCTTCTGCCTGCTGGATTATTTTCCAAAAGACTTTTTATGCGTCATCGATGAAAGCCACCAAACAGTTCCGCAGGTAAGCGGTATGTATGGCGGCGACAGAAGCCGTAAACTGATACTGGTAGATTATGGCTTCCGCCTTCCTTCTGCGCTCGATAACAGGCCGCTGAACTTCCATGAATTTGAGTCCATGCTCAACCAGGTGGTATTTGTATCGGCCACACCCGGCGATTACGAGCTGGAAAAAACCGGCGGCGTGGTGATTGAACAGGTAGTGCGTCCTACCGGGCTGCTGGATCCCCCGATCGAAATCAGGCCCAGCGTAAACCAGATAGACGACCTGCTGGACGAAATTGATAAACGCGTGAAAAAAGGCGATCGCGTGCTGGTGACCACCCTCACCAAACGCATGGCCGAGGAAATGGATAAATACCTGCACCGCATTAATATCAAATCGAAATACATTCACAGCGAGGTAGATACCCTGGAACGCGTGGAAATACTTCGCCAGCTCAGGCTGGGCGAAATTGATGTGCTGGTAGGTGTAAACCTGCTGCGTGAGGGGCTCGATTTGCCGGAAGTATCGCTGGTGGCCATCCTGGACGCCGATAAAGAAGGCTTTCTGCGCAATGAAAAATCGCTTACCCAAACAGCAGGCCGCGCTGCCCGTAATGTAGACGGACTGGTGATTTTTTATGCCGATACCATAACCGAAAGCATGCAGCGCACCATCGATGAAACCAACCGCCGCCGCGAAAAACAAATTGCCTACAATATCGCACACGGTATAACTCCCCGAACGGTGAGGAAATCGCGCGACCAGGTCTTTGCGCAAACATCGGTGTTGGACATCAAGGGTTACGATCCCAAAAACCCGCATGCCCTGGCCTATGATGAAGAGCTGGTAGCCGTGGCGGCCGAGGAACAAACGGTTTATCAAACCATTCCCCAGCTTGAAAAAGCCATTGCCAAAACCAAGAAAGAAATGGAAAAAGCAGCGCGCGACCTCGATTTTATGGAAGCGGCACGCCTGCGCGATGAAATGTTTGCCATGCAGAAAAAACTGGAGGAAATGAAACGTTCATGATTTCCCGAAAATAATAACTGCACCAACAACCGAAAGTCAGGTAGCCGTTTACGTATGTTAATGAGTTTTATTTTACGGCAACAAAATAAACGCGCGGTCAGCCCGTTTATAAGACGCTGACTAAACGATTTTTATAATCCAAATCCTTTTCGAAACGTATGAGGAGATCACAACGCCGACGCCTGCTTAACTGGTTTTCTTTGGCCGCACTGGCCTTTGTCATTTACCTGGTAGCATTTTCCAGGAACGAGGACTTACGCCATCCCACCGGCATTGCCTCTGTTCAAAAACAGGTAAAGTAGAAAAGACTAAATAATACCAGAAAAATACTATTTAATATTATCAGGTTAATTAGCCATCGGAACTTTCCCGATAAGTTATCGGGCCGATGGGCTAATTAACCATCATTGTTGCTAAATTCGTGGCATGAGTAAAAAAGTATTTCTTCTCGATGCCATGGCACTGGTGTTTCGTGCCTATTACGCACTTATCCGTAATCCGCGGATAACGTCAAAAGGCAAAAACACCAACGCGCAGTTTGGGTTTATCAATACTTTGCTGGACCTGATCAATAATCAAAAACCTACCCATATGGCCGTGTGTTTTGATACACAGGCCCCTACCGAAAGGCACACCGAATTTACCGACTATAAGGCCAACAGGCAGGATGCACCGGAAGACCTGCTGGCGGCCATCCCCGATATCAAGCGCATCATTCGTGGATTCAACATTCCCGTGCTGGAAGTAGATGGTTACGAGGCCGACGATGTCATTGGCACCCTGAGCAAAAAAGCAGCTGCTGCCGGCTACGAAGTATACATGGTTACACCCGATAAGGATTATGGTCAGCTGGTAGACGGCAACATAAAAATTTACAAACCCGGTTACCAGGGCGGCGAGGCCGAAATTCTGGGCGCCAAAGAAGTATGCGAAAAATGGAATATCAAAGAAGTGCACCAGGTAATTGATATCCTGGGCCTCATGGGCGATGCCGTGGACAATATACCGGGTATTGCCGGTGTGGGTGAAAAAACCGCAGCCAAGCTGTTGAATGAATACGGCTCGCTGGAAAATGTACTGGAACATGCCAACAGCATCAAAGGCGCCCTGGGTGAAAAGATACGCAACGGTAAAAATGCGGCCATTCTTTCCAAAAAACTGGCTACCATCATCACCAATGTACCCATCGAGTTTCATGAAGAAGATTTCAGGTTGAAAGAATGGAACAAAGAGCTGTTGAAAGAAGTATTTACCGAACTGGAATTTAAAACTGTAGCCAAAAGGGTATTGGGCGAAGAGATCAGCATTGTGCCCGGCGCCCTGCCACAGGGTGTACAAACTGATTTGTTTGGCAATGCCGTGGAACAAAAGTCTGAAGTAAAAAGTAAGAAGTCTGTAGTCCCGGTAGATGAAGAACGTAGCGAAAGTGATGAAGCCATAAAAGCAGGGAAAGACATTACCAATACACCGCATCAATACCGCGCCATCACCGACGAAGCGGGCATCAAAAAGCTGGTAAAGGAATTACTGGAAGAAAAAGAAATTTGCTTCGATACTGAAACCACCGGCATGGATGCCAACGATGTAGAGCTGGTAGGCATGAGCTTTTCTTTTAAACCCGGCGAAGCCTATTATATTCCCTGTCCTGCCGACCAGGAAGCCACGCATTCCATCCTGAAATTATTTGAACCCGTCTTCAATAAAAAAGACATCCTTTGGGTAGGTCAGAACCTTAAATACGATATGCTGGTGCTGAAATGGTATGGCTACGAGCTGGCAGGCGATACTTTCGATACCATGCTGGCGCATTATGTTATAGAACCCGATGGCAAACGCAGCATGGATATGCTCAGCGCCCGTTTCCTGGGTTATGAACCCGTGCATATCGATGAGTTGATTGGCAAAAAAGGAAAGAACCAGTTGAGCATGCGCGATGTGCCCCTGGAGAAGATCACCGATTATGCAGCAGAAGACGCCGATATCACCTTGCAATTAAAACAGGTATTTGTGCCTTTATTAAAAAGCAGGGAAGTGGAAAAAGTATTCAACGAAGTAGAGAACCCGCTGGCCAAAGTGTTGATGGAAATGGAATACGAGGGCGTTAAAATTGATGTGGATTTTCTGAACGAATACTCAAAAGAACTGGAACGCGAAGCGGCGCTGGCCGAAGAAAGTGTATATAAACAGGCCGGTGTAAAATTCAACCTGGCATCACCCAGGCAATTGGGAGAAGTGCTGTTTGAAAAACTGAAACTCGATCCCAAGGCAAAAAAAACCAAAACCGGCCAATATGCTACCGGTGAAGATGTATTGCTGAAACTGGCGCATCAAAACAAGATTGTGGAAGACATCCTGGTTTTTCGCGAGCTTACCAAACTGAAATCAACCTATGTTGATTCACTGCCGCAACTAATTAACCGTAAAACCGGCCGTGTGCATACTTCCTATGCTCAGGCGGTAGCTGTAACAGGGCGCCTGGCCAGCAATAACCCCAATCTGCAAAACATTCCCATCCGCACGGCAAGAGGCCGCGAAATACGCAAGGCCTTTATACCGCGCGATACCGATCGCGTGCTGGTATCGGCCGATTATTCACAAATAGAACTACGCATTGTAGCAGGCATCAGCGGCGACCCGGCCATGTGCGAAGCCTTCAAAAAGGGCGTGGATATTCATACCGCCACCGCCGCCAAAGTGTATGGGGTAGATGAATCGGCGGTGACTAAGGAACAACGTTATAAAGCCAAGAGCGTAAACTTTGGCATCATATACGGACAGGGCGCATTTGGCCTGGCCGATAACCTGGGCATCAGCCGCACCGAAGCCAAAGAGATCATCGATAATTATAAGAAGCAGTTTGCCGGCATTCAGAAATACATGGATGATATGATTAATTTTGCACGTGAGAACGGCTATGTGCAAACCCTCATGGGCCGTAAACGCTGGCTGCGCGATATCAATTCTTCCAACTTCACCGTTCGTGGTTTTGCCGAACGCAACGCCATCAACTCGCCCATACAGGGTACGGCCGCTGATATGATCAAACTGGCCATGGTGAAGATTTACCATGAATTCAGAAAACGCAAGTTCAAATCGAGAATGATATTACAGGTGCACGATGAATTGGTATTTGATGCCATGAAAGATGAACTGGAAGATATAAAACCTGTTATACTGGAATGTATGCGCAACGCATTGCCTTTACCCAATGGCGTACCCGTTGAAGCCGAGGTAGGTGTTGGAACCAACTGGCTGGAGGCGCACTAAAAGAGCAACATATGAAGCTACCAATTTTGGCATACGGACATGCCATGCTGAGGGAGAAATGTAAGGACATAGATAACAGCTATCCCAACCTGGATACACTCATCCACAACATGTGGGAAACCCTGTACGGCGCCAATGGCTGTGGACTGGCCGCGCCGCAGGTTAACCTGCCCATCCGTCTTTTTTTGGTGGATAGCCAAACCACCTATGAGTATTTAGAGGAAGAAGAAAGAAAAACCTATTTCGAGCCCGGTGATACCGGCATTGTTGAAACCTTTATCAATGCGCGTATTACAGAACGTTCGAAACAAACCTGGATCGATGCTGAAGGCTGTTTAAGTATTCCCACATTGTCTGAAGATGTGGAGCGTGCCTGGAGCATCACCATCGAATACGTCGACAAGCATTTTCAACCACAGCAAAAAACCTTCCATGGCGCTACAGCGCGTATGATACAACATGAATACGATCATACCGAAGGCATTTTATACCTCGATTACCTGAAACCTTTAAAAAGAAAATTATTGAGTGGTAAACTGAACAAGATATCGAAGGGAATTATCAGGGCAAAATACCCGATGAAACACCTGTAGCCTGTAACACTTCTTTCCAGATATCATTTGCAACGAGATCCGGCGTACGGTTGCCATCTACAAATACAACCTTTTCTTCGTTCTTCAGTTTTTCAAATGCCTCCATGTATTTGGCGCGAACGTTTTTGAGGTTTTCCAGGGTTTCAAACAGTTCTATTTGTCCGCGGTTGCTATGCAGGCGTTGCATACTCACTTCTGGCAATACATCAATAAAGATATTGAGATCGGGTTTGAGAATGCCTGCACTCATACTATTGGCCTGTATTACCCAGTCCATATCCACATGGGTACCCTGATACGCGTAGGATGAAAACAAATAGCGGTCGGTGATTACGGTAAAGCCTTCTTCCAGCTTTTTAACAATGCCATTTACATCGTTCAACAGGTGATCGAGCCTGTCTGCCACAAACAAACCGGCAATAGTGCGGTAATCGGCCTTGAAACGCCCTTTCAGGATATTTCTGATCAGGGAACCGATGGGACTATCGGTAGGCTCGAAAGTAGTATACACTTTATGGCCTTCGCTTAGCAGTTTTTTGGCTAAAAGACTGGTTTGCGTGCTTTTACCACTTCCATCGATGCCTTCCAGGGCAATAAACAGGTTGTTCCGCTTTTCCATACTTGCGCTCAAAAATACAATTAACACTTGTTTTAGCTAATATTTTGCCAATATACCCTGATTTTTACAACCCCCTAACAGAAACTGCCGTCAAATGATTGTAATTTCAAAATGACAATACCCTGGTTGATGGGTTTTTGCAGAAAATAAACTTCCCCATATGAAGATCTTTACACTTGTGGCCGTCATGTGCAGTACATTGTTAACGTATGCCGCATTGGCCCAGGACAATACCTGGCCCAAAATGGCCACCACTCCGGAAGGCACCGTTGTAAAGTTATATGAATGGCAACCCGAATCGTTTGCCGATAATACCCTGCAGGCACATGCCGCTATTTCGGTATTGGAGCAAGGTAAATCGGATCCTGTTTTTGGGGTAGCCTGGTTAAAAGCTACCACCGTTAACAACGGCCAGCAGGTGCAGGTTCAATCAATTTATTTCAACAATATCAAATTGCCCGGCGTAAACAGCGACGAAAAGCTGGAAAGCCTGGCCAAAACCCTGGAAGGGCAGGCAGCTTCCTGGAACCTCAGCTTCTCGCAAAGCGAACTGCAGGCAGCTATCGATCTGAACAAACAACAAAGCAGCCTGGCACAGCAAATCAAAAATACACCTCCCAAAATCATTTACACCACCGTTCCTTCCATACTGGTGATCATCGATGGCACCCCCAAACTGCAGCGCAACGACGACTGGAATGTGGAAGCCGTGGTGAATACGCCCTTTGTGATTGTAAAAACCAATGGCCGTTATTACCTGCATGGAGGCAAACACTGGTATACTGCCACAGCTGTTACCGGTGATTATAAAATGGTGACCGATGTACCGAAGAACCTCGAAAAAATTGAAGCAGCCATTAAAAACGCAGGTAAGAACCATGAAGAAGGAAAAGAAACCAATGCCAATACCATTTACAATATTATCGTAAGCACCGAACCGGCCGAACTGATCCAATCGAAAGGTGAGGCCAATTTTGCGGCCGTGGAAGGCACAGGTTTGCTGTATGTGTCCAATTCGGAGAATGATATATTCATGGACATCAACTCGCAGCAATATTATGTGCTGATCTCGGGCCGTTGGTATACATCCAAAACCCTGAGTGGTAACTGGCAATACGTAGCCGCCGATAAATTACCGGCCGATTTTGCCCGTATACCCAAAGGTTCGCCCAAAGACAATGTATTGGCCAGCGTTGCCGGTACACCCCAGGCACAGGATGCGGTAGCCGATGCACAGGTTCCGCAAACCGCCAAAGTTGAACGCAGCAAAGTACATGCAGACGTAGACTATGATGGCGAGCCGCAATTTGAAAACATCGAAGGCACCGACATGGCCTATGCCGTTAACTCTCCCGTATCGGTGATACGCTGGAGGGGCCGGTACTATTGTGTAGACGATGGTATCTGGTTTGAGTCGCGCAGTGCCGTTGGTCCCTGGTCCGTTTGTTTGGTCCGCCCTTATGTAGTTTCACTTATTCCGCCCCGTTACCCGGTGTATTACATGAAATATGTGTACATCTACGACGTAACGCCTGATTTTGTATACATGGGCTATACACCCGGTTACCTGAATGCTTATGTATACGGGCCCACCGTGGTGTATGGCACCGGTTATTATTATCGTCCCTGGTACGGCAGGTATTATTACCCACGTCCCTATACCTGGGGTTTTGGCGTACGTTATAATCCCTGGTATGGCTGGGGCTTTGGATTTGGTTTTGGATACGACTGGTTTAATATCAGCATAGGTTTTGGCAATCCTTATGGTTGGGGTTACTGGGGTTGCGGCGGCTGGTGGGGCCCGCGTGTATACCGCCCGGTGTATTATGGATCGCCTTATCACTATCGGGGCGGTTACTATGGATATAACAGCTATAACGTATATCGCCAAACCAATGTTACCGTTATTAACAACTACTATAACAACACCAATATTTACCGCAACAGAACGGGTGTTATTACCAGGTATACGCCGCGTACCAGCGCTTATGAAAGGGTGAGAAGCTCCAATGGCCGCAGCGAATGGGCTGCCAACCGCCGTGGTTTTGAAAACAATTTCGAGCGTAACCGCGCACAGGGAATGGAAAGGCCCGGTCGCATTTCCAATGAAACTATCAGGGAACGCAATGGCAATTTGAGCCAACGCCCGAACCGTGAGTGGAGGGACGCTCGTTCGAATGACAATAACGAACGTATTGTTGTAAGACCCCGGAATGGTGAACAACGCCCTGAAAACGGCCGCATCGGCCGTGACTGGAGAAACGACAACAATTCAAATAGTGAACGTATAGGCGTACGACCTCAAAACAATACACAGCGCCCCGAAGCCGGCCGCGTTGATCGTGAATGGAGAAACAATCCGAATTCAAATAACGAACGCATTATTGTACGACCCAATAACGGGGTACAACGCCCTGAATCGAATAGTGGTGCAAACCCTGAGATCAGGAACAACAGGCCGGAATCTATTACGCCTAACCGGGAAATGCAACCGAACAGGGAACCGCTGCGCCGTCCCCAAGTGGAAACGCCTTCGCGTAGCCGCATTGGCGGTTCTGAGAACAGCAGGCCTGCTCGTTCTTATGAAGCGCCGCAACGCCGTGTGGAATCGCCTGGTGGTTCTGGCAGGGGACCTGTGGTGCAGCCACAAAACAGGCCATCGCAACCCAGTGGCGGATACACACCGGCGCCGCGTTCACAACGCCCCGGTGCTGGGGTGTCGCCAGCGCCGCGTGCAGAGCGCAGCAGCGGTAGCGGATATTCACCAGCGCCACGTCCTCAGCGCAGTAACGGTGGTGGCCAGATTTCCAGACCACCCTCATCCGGCGGTCGCAGTGAAGGCCGGGCAGGTAGCGATAATGGCAGAATGGGCAGAAGAGGTTAATACAGTGTTCAAAGCAATATAACATCCCCGCCTTTGCGGGGATTTTTTTGCTGTTGCCGGAAAGGTTAACGTTGAAACAGTAGTTGCATTCGATACTTTATTCTACCAAACTACTGGGGGAAATGCTATTAAGCCAGGGAGATTTACGATCACCATTTCGGAATACCGATATCTGATATAACCCTCATACACAGTTGAATTCGCATACCATGCTTGTAGCGAATAAATAAACAGGTCAAACATCAAATTTTACGTTAAAAGATTTCTGTATTAGAGAAATATTTTTGAACTTTCCGGCGTTGAATTTTACAGACTCTGTTAATAGCAACCCTTAATCTTATACTATGAAACGGTTAGTAGCACTTTTCACTGCAACATGTCTCGTCTTTTTAACACTGTATTGTCAGTACGACAATTCACAGCTGGCCGGAATGTGGGAACTTCAATCAGTTAAATTTAAACATCCTGTAGATCTGAACAAAGACGGCTATCGTTCATCTGATGCTTTTTGGGAATACGACGATTGCCATAAAGACCAGCAATTGGAATTGTTGAGCGATGGCGCCGCCCGTACCTACCTGGGCACCAACCGCAATGGTTGCATGAACCAGGTGAAACAATACAAATGGAATATGAAAGAAGAGCTGGTAAAGGAAGTGAAATACGAACTGGGTAAAAGAATTGTAGATGAACGCCGGCCTACGGTACTCAAACTAAGCGATCCCAACGGTGTTGATTCTAAAGCTTTTGTTGTCATTGGCGTAGATGAAAATATACTCACCCTGAAAGGGCTGGTACGCAGAGATGCCAGGAACGTTGAAGAAGCCATTCTTATTTATAAAAAAAGAAAGAAATAACCGCACATAATTCTACTTTCAATATGGAGGCTGTATCAGCTATGATACGGCCTCTTTTTATGTAGATACCTGAACCTGGTTAAGAAGGTATCGGTTTAAACAATTATCCGGAGCTTCGATTCTTTCCACCTACATGCCCGTTTTGTTTTAGCTTCGTACATGATTATGAAGCCTGTACTGATATATTGTTACGATGCCTGGTGCAACTGGTGTTATGCATTCAGCCCGGTAATAAAAAAGATTGTTGCCCATTTCGATCTGCCGGTGGAAGTGCTTTCCGGTGGCATGATCATTACCGATACACCCAAACCCGTTTCGGTAATGGCAGCCTGGTTTGTACAAAATTGCCAAACGGTGACGGCGCATACCGGTATTCAATTCGGGAATGATTATTTATGGCATATGAACAATCCCGATTGGAGCGATTGGTTTCCCAGCTCTGAGAAACCGGCCATTGCCCAATGTATTTTTAAGGAGTACCTGCCCGACCGCCAGGTAGAGGTGGCTGCCGATTTGCAATACGCCCTGCAATTCGAAGGGCGCGACCTGGGTGATGATGAAGCCTACCGGCACCTGCTGAAAAAATATGCCATACCCGATTCCGAATTTTATACTCTGTTGAAAGATCCGGCCTTTAAAGAAAAAGCTTACCAGGAATTCGCCTATTGCAAACAACTTCAGGTGAGCGGTTTTCCGGCCTTATATATGCAGGTAAGTGAAGGCAAAATGGTGCAGTTAACAGCGGGCTATACTGACTATGAGCATGTACAGCAACAAATAGCAACCGTGATGCAGGAATATAATTTTTATGATAGTGACCATTACCATGAACCCGGCAGTTGATAAAAACGCTTCGGGGAATATACTGGTGACGGGGAAAAACTGCGTTGCGTGGTGGGTGGTATGGCGTGAATGCTCAGCCATCACCGAGTGAAACTGGACTAAAGGTTCCCGTTTTTCGCAAACATCCGCTAACTTCCCATAAATAAAACGTTTGTATGAGGAAGCATTTGGTTACAGCCTGTTTTTCAATTATTACCCTGGTGGCCTGCGCCCAGTCTGACGGCCACATGGATTTCGAAAAATACAGTCCTACCAGTACCCTGGTAGTACCCGAGCATAAACTCACAAGGGCCTGCTACCCCTTTATTGATGTGCATAATCACCAGCGCAGCATGTCGCCGGCCGACCTGGACCGTCTGAGCGCCGCCATGGATAAACTGAATATGGCCGTGATGGTGAACCTCAGCGGCGGCAATGGCAGCAGCCTGAAAGACAAGATCGACCATATTCGCACCGCCCAATCCAAACGGTTTATCGTTTTCGCTAATATCAATTTCAACGGTATTGGAGAAGCCGGCTGGACCGAAAAAGCTGTTAAACAACTGGAAGAAGATGTACGCAATGGCGCCAGCGGCCTCAAAATATTCAAGAACCTGGGCTTTTCGGTAAAAGACAATACCGGCAAACGGGTTACCGTAGATGATCCGCGGCTGGACCCTATATGGGCAAAATGCGGGGAACTAAAAATCCCGGTGCTCATTCATACCGCCGATCCCAAACCCTTTTGGGACCCCGAAGATGAACACAATGAACGCTGGCTGGAAATTACCTCGCATCCCAACCGCAAAAGAAGCGATACCAACCCCGCGCCCTGGGATACCCTCATTGCCGAACAACACCGCATGTTTAAAAAACATCCCCGTACTACCTTTATTGCCGCGCATTTTGGCTGGTACCCCAATAACCTGGGCAAACTGGGCGAGCTGCTGGATGCCATGCCCAATGTGGTGGTAGAGTTTGGCGCTGTGATAGCCGAGCTGGGCCGCCAGCCACGCAATGCCCGCAAATTCTTTGAAAAATACCAGGATCGTATTTTATTTGGTAAAGACAGCTGGGTGCCCGAAGAATACACTACCTATTTCAGGGTATTGGAAACCGAAGATGAATATTTCCCCTATCACAAAAAGTACCATGCATTCTGGGCCATGTATGGCATGGGATTGCCCGATGCAATTTTGAAAAAAGTGTATTATAAAAACGCATTGCGCATCATTCCCAATATCGATAAAAGCCAGTTCCCCGATTAAGGCCAACGGTTGTAGTTGAAGTATGACCCCCTTTGTTTTCCATTCTTTGTTCCTTCAATGCGTGCATGCACCGCATTGTTCGATACCAGGTGGTATATGACCCTTTGGGGATAATCGTGTTCCTTATTTTCGAACACATAACGTTTATCGATTGCCGAAATCAGTTGAAACCGAACTGGCTGCCCGTTATTCTGATTGGTGACCGTGGGTTGGTAAACGATTTTATTACCCTCCAGGAAAAGTAATACCGTTTCCAGCACCAGGGTATCGCCATTGTTGAGCTTGTAGCTTTTGCCCTGCAGTGTATGATCGTTTTGAACCTGCCAGGCTTCGAAGATGGCGCCTCGGCTGGTTTCCATCTTCCAGGTGCCGGCCAGGGCATGCAGGAATTTAAAATCTGTTTCTGTGTAGTTCTGCGCTAAAGCGGCATATATATTGCTCGTAAAAATGAGGAACAGGATGCTTTTCTTCATACCCTGAATTTACTGAATTCATGCCCTTTTTTTCCAGTCCCATCTAAACCATTTTGATCTTTATCATATATGGATATTACAGCATATATATTTTAATAACTTTAAAAAAACTATTGTTTATGAAAAAGATTGCTCTGCTCGCCTGTGGCATCGTACTGGTATGTATCAGCACTACCTCCTATGCACAAACGCAGGAAGAAATGAAGGCCTGGCAGGAATTTATGACGCCGGGTGAAGTTCATAAGATGTTAGCCAAATGGGATGGCAACTGGAAGGAAGATATTACCATGTGGATGCAGCCGGGTGCTCAGCCCACCAAAAGCACTGCCAGCTGTGTAAATAAAATGATTCTGGGCGGCCGTTACCAGGAAAGCCGCCATACCGGTGATATGATGGGCATGCCTTTCGAGGGCATCAGTACACTGGGTTGGGACAATGCCCGCAAAATGTTGGTAAACACCTGGATAGATAATATGGGTACCGGCATTATGTATATGGAAGGTACCTGGGACAAGGCTTCCGGAACGGCCAACCTGAAAGGCAAATCCACCGACCCCACCACCGGTAAGGAAATGGAAATACGGGAAGTATTTACCGTTGTAGATGACGATACGCAGAAGATGGAAATGTTTGTGACGCAGAACGGGCAGGAGATGAAGACAATGGAGATTGTGTTTACAAGGGATAAATAGCTCCATTGTTTTTGCCCTGAGGGTGCAAGCCACCGCCAACGCAAAAACCAGGACGGTATAGCCGTCCTGGTTTTTGCGTTAATCCGGGCTGCACCTTTCAACCACACCTTCAACTATTCAGCATCCTCTGAATATTCTCATTCTTATTCCTCAAATCAATCCCACCCTCCAATATCGACTTCATATTCGCCAAATAAAAGGTCCACCCGGTTTTACACCCCACATGATATTCCTGCCTGCTCTTTTCATCGGTGGGTATTTCTTCCTGTGTTAACTCAACAATATTTTCGCCCGCTTCGGTTTTGATATGCACGGTGCAAATACCGGCCTTACCAAAACTGAATTGCAGGCGGTCGGTTTCATTCAAATCGATGATCTCACCGTATTCAACGGTTTCATCGGGCCAGCCATGCCATAACCATTTGTAGGTATCGCCCTTTTCAACATGTTCTGTATCGTGGCGCAGCAATCCGTTGCGATTTTTGTACTCACTCAGCCGCAGAAACCAGCTTTCCATACCCGCCCTGGTGGCCCAGGCATCGTACAGGGTTTGTTTTGGAGCATTGATATTGATGCGCACCACAAACCGGCTCCAGTCAGAATTTGACATAACAGACTGTTTACTTTTGAGGTTAATTGAAATACCGGTCCTTATCGTGATATCGGATGAAAGCCCATGTTGCCTGCTGCATTGGCAGGAAACATATAGATTTTTCTATTGGGTAAGTTGATTGGTATCAGACAGATACCGAATAAAGATTGGCCGAAGCGTATGGCAAGCTCCAAATCAAAGGCTGGTACTGGTAACCAGCTATTGCCTTGTTTCATAATAGTGAAGTAGTTTAGGATTAAGACAGAACTGAAAAGGGATTTGCTGTTACATTCATCATTTATTATCGCCATGCAACAATAATCGAGCCCATTACTTTCAAACACAGCCAATATAAAAAGCCTTGATCGTAATCAAACGCAAAGGCCAAACACCGCTCGTCCCTTACGATACGAATGCAGGCATCCATTGTTCAATATAACAGCCTTGCCTACCTGTTCAACTTAAACAAACCACCTTCAACCTAACATCCCGAGCATAAAAAACCCCGGTACTAAAAAGACACCGGGGGTACATCCTATAACGTGTGCATCAAAGCCATTAGTTGTTGCGGCCTCTACCACCATTGCGGCGTTGGGGACGTAAGGAAGGTTCTATTTCATCCTTCCATTTTCTGAACTGGTCTTCATTAAATATTCCTTTCAGCTTCTCGTCACGTTCATCGGCCAGTTTCTGAAATTTTTCGCGCAACGCCCCACGGTCTGTCTGGCCGCCACCGCCACGCAAATCCTCGAATATCTTGTTTTGCGCCTTGTAAAAATCCAGGAATACTGCGTCGCTTTTTTCGGTTTGGCTGGCATCCAGTTTCAGGCCGGCCAGCTTTTCCTTGGTCATTTTTAACCTTTCTTCCGGTGTGCGGCGTTGCATACCTCCACCTTGGGCCTGGGCTGCCATGGTGCCCATCATAACCAGTGCTATAAAAAGAAATGCTTTTTTCATTATCGGCAATATTTTAATGATTGGTATAATTACCTGTATTTGGATGCCGCTTTCTGCCAAAACATGCGTTTGGGAACAAAAATTTTTGTCTGGAAGTCGGAGGTCAGAGGTCGAAGGTCGGGAAAAGACCCTCCGTTTCGAATTTACCCATTCTGAGCATCTGACCTCCTCCTTCTTACCTCCGACTTCCTACTTCATTTTTTCCTATCTTGCAACTCCTTAAAAAATTTGTATTGATTATGGAATACGCAAAAATTGTTGCGGTAACGGGTTTACCGGGATTATACGAACTGGTGAGCAGCAAGTCGGATGGCGCTATTGTACGGTCGCTGGAAGATAAGAGCACTAAGTTTGTTTCGAGCCGGATCCACAATTTTTCACACCTAGAAAGTATTGAAGTATATACAGTACGGGATAATGTTAACCTGGTTGAGATCTTCAATGCCATGGACAGTGCCGGTGAAAAACTTCCGGATGAAAAGGATAATGCGGCCGTGAAAGCCTATTTCGAAAAAGTATATCCCGACCTGGACTTCGACCGTGTGTATTCCAGCGATATGAAAAAAATGGTAAAATGGTTTGGGGTGCTGAAAAACAATGGGGTGGAGATCAAATTACGCCAGCCCCAAGAAGAAGAAGCCGCCGAAGCCGCCGCCGAGGCAGTAGAAGCCGCACCGGCCGCTGAAGAAAAAGCGCCCGCCAAAGCCAAAACTGCCAAAGAGCCCAAAGAAGCTAAGGAAAGCAAGGACAAAGAGCCGGCCAAAAAAGAAGCCAAACCCGCCGCCAAAAAAACGGCTGCTAAAAAAGAAGAGGCAGGCGGGGAAAAAGAAGCGCCGAAGAAAAAAGCAGCACCCAAAGCTAAAAAAGACGATGGCGAGAAAAAAGAAACACCCGCCAAAAAGAAATCTGCTTCTTCCAAAGAGAAAAAATAAGCTGAAAATTAATAATCGAACAAAAGCTACAGGCTTCTGGTTTTTACACTGGAAGTTTGTAGCTTTTACTATTAAAAACCGGTATAATGAACTACAGTGCTGATATTAAAAAACTGCCCAGGCAATTTTTACCCGAAGATTTTACCATCACCACCTGGGAAGCCCTGGAACCTTATTTTACAGACCTGCTCAACAGGCCCATCGGGTCGAAACAAGACCTGGAAAAATGGCTTAAAGACAGCAGCGAGCTGGAAGCCGTGATCAGTGAAGATGCCTGCTGGCGACAGATACGCATGACCTGCGATACCGAAAATAAATCGCTGGAAGAAGCTTTTGTATTTTTTGTTTCTGAAATACAGCCTAAAATTCAGCCCTATGCCGATAAGCTGAACAGGAAACTAATAGACTGCCCATTTGTTAAGGAGCTGGATCAACAAAAATATTTCACCTACCTGCGCGGCGTACGCAAAAGCATTGAGCTGTTTCGCCCCGAAAATATTCCCCTGCAAAGTGAGCTGTCTATCCTGCAACAGCAGTTTGGCACCATCTCCGGTAAAATGACGGTGGAAGTGAACGGGCAGGAATACACCATGCAACAGGCGGCCAAATTCCTGGAAAGCCACGACCGCAGCCTGCGTGAAAGCGTTTACCGGAAGATCGGCGACAGACGTTTACAGGATAAAGACGCCCTGAACAACCTGTATACCCAACTCATTGAAAAAAGGCACCAGGTAGCCAAAAATGCCGGGTTCAATAATTACCGCGACTATAAATTCAAGGAGCTGGGCCGTTTTGATTATACCAAAGAAGATTGTTTCCAGTTTCACGAAGCCGTAAAGCTGCATGTGCTGCCGTTGGTAAATATCATTAACCAGCGCAAAAAACAAAAGCTCAATCTCACCGATTTGCGCCCCTGGGACCTGGAGGCCGAACCCGAAGGCGTTACACCATTGAATCCCTTCACAACCGGTGCCGAGCTGCTGGAAAAAAGCATACAATGTTTTGAGCGCGTGCATCCATTTTTTGCGGATTGCCTGCGCAAGATGAGTGAAATGAACCGGCTCGACCTGGAAAGCCGCAAGGGCAAGGCCCCCGGTGGTTATAACTGCCCCCTGGCCGAAACAGGCGCCCCTTTTATATTTATGAATGCCGCCGGTCAAATGAGCGATGTAACCACCATGGTACATGAAGGCGGGCATGCCGTACATTCCTTCCTCGCCCACCCATTGGAGTTAACTTCTTTCAAGGAATATCCCATGGAGATTGCAGAAGTGGCCAGCATGTCGATGGAATTGTTCACCATGGACGACTGGGATGTATTCTTCGACAAGGAAGAAGACCTGGTAAGGGCCAAGGAACATCAACTGGAAAGAGTGATCACCATCTTCCCCTGGATTGCCACCATCGATAAATTCCAACATTGGGT
>Ga0065721_10050371_pt1 | contig 20795 bp, 20 predicted proteins | sample Mesricmetagenome_FD_59108 | JGI IMG/M metagenome (GOLD analysis project Ga0065721, IMG submission 59108) | Mesophilic microbial community from rice straw/compost enrichment Sample: eDNA_1 v2 (version 2) | ecosystem: Engineered > Solid waste > Grass > Composting > Bioreactor | place: USA: Davis... | reverse complement strand
CACCACGTTGGTGACGCGGGCGTTGTCGATGCCCTGGATGGTGTTGGTCGCCTGGCGGGAAGCGCTGGTGGAGTCCATGCGCATGCCGTTGCCGGCCAGCAGGTTCTTGCCACCGTAGCTGCTGTCGCCGGCCAGCTTGTCGATCTGGTCCTTCAGGGCGTTGAACTGCGTGGCCAGGGCCTTGCGGGTGGCCATCGAGCCGGCGTCGGTGCCGAGCGCGGAGTAGGCGGCGGTGGTCAGACCGCGGGCCTGTTCGATCATGTCGTCGATCGAGGTCAAGCCCTTGTCGGCCGCCTTGATCGTGCTGACCGCCTGACCCATCGTGTCCTTCAGCGCAGTCAAGTCGCCAGCGCGCTGATTCAGGCCCTTCGCGGCGAAGAACGACGTCGGCCCGTCAAGGGCGGTGTTGATCTTGTTGCCGGTCGCAAGGATGTTCTGCTTTTTCGCGATCGAGTCCTGGACACCCTGCAGCTGCAGCAGGTTCGTGCGCATCGAGGACGAGAGGGAGATGTCGCCAACAGCCATGGAAGTCACTCCTTTTGGAGGATGTCGATCCGGACCGCGTTATGCGGGCGGAGAGGGACTAATTCCCTCGCGTCCATGGTAGGCAAAAAGCAGGCCAGTCCAAAATTGCCGCCCAATCGAGGTAATTCCTGCCCGTCGGCAGAACAGCGCCCGGCAGATTTTGCCTAGAACCCGGCAGAAAATGCCGAGCCCCCGGCACCCTTTGCCGCCTCCCCAGCCGCACCGGCAGAATCTGCCGGGTTGCCGTCGGGACTCAGCAGCATCGTCTCGCAGACGGCGAGCGGACCGGTGGTCACGGCGGCGCTTCCCCAGGACCAGCCGACGCCGAAGCCCGACAGCAGCAGGCGCGCCGCGTCGGCCCTGAGGGAAACGCCCAGTTCCGACGCGAGCGTCAGCGGGATGGAGGCGGAGCTGGTGTTGCCGAAGCCGGCCAACCCCAGCACGGTCTGCGCGGGCGTGGCGCCGAGCTTCTGCGCCAAATGCCGGATCATCTGCGCGTTGGCCTGGTGCAGGACGAGGTGATCCACCGCCTCCATTCCCCAGCCGGCGAGGTCAAGCACGGCGCGGACGTTGCCCGGCACCTCCCGCAGGGTGAAGGCGAAGACCTGCGTGCCGTCCATGAACAGGTGCGCGGGCGCGTCCGGTTCGCGCAGCGCCCCGCCGCGCACGGTCAGGTAAGGCGCCCCGGCGCCGTCGCTGCCGAGGGCGAAGGCCATGGGCTGGGCGGCCCCATCGGTTTCCAGCGCGGTCGCCGTTGCCGCGTCGCCGAACAAGGGCGCCACGGTCCGATCGTCCGGATCCAGCACGCGGGAAGTGGTGTCGCCGGCAATCAGCAGGGCGCGCCGCCCCCCCGCCGCCTTCAGCATCGCCGCCGCGGTCCACAGGCCGTAGACGTAGCCAGAGCAACCCAGCGTCAGGTCCAGCACCGCCGCCCCTTTGCCCAGCCCGAGGCGATGGTGAAGCCGGAAGCCGGAGGCCGGCATGATGTGGTCGTGGGTCTGGGTGACCATCACCAGAAGGTCGACGGACGCGGCTTCCCACCCCAGGCGGTCCAGCAGGCGCCGCGCTGCCGCCTCCGCAAGGTCGGAGGTGCATTGGTGCGGGGGCACGAGGTGCCGCGCCTCGATGCCCGTGGCCTTGGCGATCCGGCGGGCCGCATCTTCGCCGAAACGGACGACCAGATCCTCCACGGTCTCGCGCCGTTCCGGCACGCAGGCGACGATGCCCGCCAGGGCGACGCCGTCGATCACGCTGGCGACCATGGAATGCTCCTCGTTCTTGCCCGTCAGCTGGGAATTACGATGCCTCCGGCGTCAGCCGGAATTTTCGACGCCTCCGGCGTCAGCCTGTGATTCCGCCATCCACGACGATGGTCTGGCCGGTCACGAAGCCCGCGCCATCGCCCAGCAGGAAGCGGACCACCGGCACGACATCGGCCACATCGCCCAGCCGGCCGAGCGGCGTGCGGCGCACGATCTGCTCCCGCTGGTCCTCGGCCAACGTACCGGACATCTCCGTGGTGAGATAGCCGGGCGCCACCGAATTGACCGTGACCTGAAGCCGCCCGACCTCGCGCGCCAGCGCGCGGGTCAGCCCGTCCAGCCCGGCCTTGGACGCCGAATAGGCCGCCAGCCCCGTGTAGCCCCGCTGCCCGATGATGGAGGAGATGTTGACGATCCGCCCCGGCCCGCGCTTCAGCAGCTTGGCCCGCAGGAAGGCGCGGGCGACCTGGATTGCGCCGGTGAGGTTGGTCTGGATGACCTCCTCCACGTCGATCTCCGGAAAGGTGGCGAGCACGCCTTCCCGCGCGATTCCGGCGTTGTTGACCACCCCCCACAGCGGCGACACCCCGCCCCACTCCACCGCGGCGTCGATGAAGGCCCGCACCTCGGCACCGTCGCCGACGCGGCAGGCCCGCCAGTACAGGTCCGGTCCTGCCAGCCGTTCCAACGCTTCGCTGGGCGCGCGGCTGCAGGTGGAAATGCGATATCCGTCGGCCAGAAGAGCCTCCACAAGGCCAAGGCCGAGGCCCCGGCTGCCGCCGGTGACGATGACGTGGCGCTTCGGCGCAGGTGTGCCGGTTTCGGTCATGCGGTTCCTTCCCGCTTCTTCTTGCCCGCCGTCCCCAGCGGGATTCGTTCGACCAGGGTAAGGACGCGCGGGCGCGCGGCCGGTGGAAGGGTCGCCGCCGCGTCCCGGATGGCGGCGCGCAGGGGCGCCTCCTCCGCGCCAGGGGCCGGCACGATGGACGCGGTCAGGATGTGCCCGGTGATCGGGTTCGCCGCCGCCTGCACCAACGCGTCCTGCACGCCGGGCACGGCGAGGAGAACCTGCTCCACCGCCTCGGGCGAGACCTTGATGCCGCCGACGTTGACCCGGCCATCCAGGCGTCCGGCAAACAGCACGCGGTCGCCGCGCACCTCCACAACATCGCCGGTGGAAAGCCACACGTCCGACGACGCCTCGGCACCGGCGTAGCCCAGCATGGCGCGCGGGCTGTTCACCTCCAGCACACCGTCGCTGATGCGCAGAGCCACGCCGTCCACCCCCGTCTCCAGCCACGCCGCCGGAAAGCCGGCACGCCCGTCGGTGACGGCGAACAGCGCCCCGGCCTCGGTCGAGGCGTAGATGTGCCGCAGCTTCGCGGTGGGAAACAGCGATGCGAGGCGGTCGAGCAGCGGCTGGTCCGCGGCCTCCCCGCCGAGTGTGATCGAAGCGAGCGGCGGGCGCTCCGCGCCAAGAGTCAGCAGGAAGGAACGCCAGAAGCTGGGCGTGCCGCTGGCGTGCGTGACACCGTGCCGCACCGCCGCGCGGACGAGATCCGCCGCCGTTGCACCGGGTGTCGATACCAGCGTGGCCCCGGAGGCCAGGGCCGTCAGGATAACCTGAAGCCCGGCGAAGGACACCGGCTCGTAGGTCAGCAGCCAACGCGCGTCCGGGTCGGCGGTGCCGCGCAGGCGCCCGCACAGCCGCCGGAAGTCGTGCCGAACCCGCTTGGGAACGCCGGTCGTGCCGGACGTTTCCAAAAGCACGGCAAAGCCGGGCGCGGCGCCTCCAACCGCAACGGGCGTTGCGTTTTCAGCGACGGAGCCCGCGTGGCGCTTCAGGACAAGCTCGACCCCGGCCCGCTCCGCGGCCACGAGGGCGGCGACGGTCGTCGGCACGCCGTCCCCATGGACCACCGCCGGACCGCCCTTGCGGATTTCCGCTTCAAAGGCGTCGGCGCGCTGGGCGATGTCTGCCCAGCCGCGGACGGCGCCCGCCTCGATCAGGCGGACACCGGGCGCGATCCAGGGCGGCGGTAGGGCGGTCATGGGACGGCGGTGTCGAGCCGGTATAGGGCCGCGAGTTCGCCCACCGTCGTGAACTGGATGAAGCCGGCGCGGAACGGGTCCTTCCCGGTGCGCTGCTCAAGCACCACCAGCAGCGTGGCGAGGTCGAGGGAATCGATCGGCAGATCGCCGCCGAGGAACTGCGTGTCCGGCCCGATGGCCGGCAGCGTCTCGCCCTTGTCGGCGGCGATGCGGGCGAGTTCTTCGGCGATCAGGGCAAGCATGGGTTCGGTCATGGGAGGTCGCAGGTGGAAAGAAAGTCGCGCAGAACGACCGTGACGGGCGTTGCGGCCTCACTATGGGGCAAGTGGCCCGTGTTGTCGAAGAGATGAAGCGGGGCGCCGGGCGGCAGCCGGTCGCGGGACGGCAACGGGATGATGCGATCCTCCCGCCCCCACAGCAGTTGGACGGGCATGGAGAAGGCGCCCCAATCCACCGGCCGCCAGTGCTCCGCCGCGTCGGCGAAGGAACCGGCGACGATGCGCTCCAGGGCCACGCACCGGGCGGGATCGGCGGCCTGAGCGTGCAGCACCTCCCCGATGCGGCCGGCCAGCGGCGAGGGCTGGGCGAACAGGTGGGCGGCGCAGGCTTCCCCCTCCGTCACGGAGGACAGCGCGGTGACGCGCCGCAGGAAGCCGAGATCGAAGCCGGGGCCGAGACCGGCGCTGGCGATCAGCGATAGGCTCGCCACCCGTTCCGGTGCGTGCCGCGCCAGCTCCAGCGCGACGTAGCCGCCCATGGAATGCCCGACCGCGTGGACGCGCGGAATTTCCAGCGCGTTCAGCAGGCGCACCAGCCACGGCGCAAAGGCGCCGATACGCCCCTCCCCGACGTCGAGCGTCGATCCGCCGTGCCCGGGCAGGTCCACGGCCAGCACACGCCGGTGCGCCGCGAGCGGCGCAAAATTGAACTGCCACGTCAGTGAATCCCCGGCGAAGCCGTGCAGAAGCAAGGCCGGAACGCCGCCGCGCCCGAGCGACAGGTAGGCGGCCGGGCCGCCATCGATGTCGGCCCGCGCGCGGCGGAGGCGGCCGGGGGAATCGCTCACCGGGAAAACAGGGGAGGAAATCAGGCGGCGACGGCGACGCCGGCCAGGGCGAGCAGGTCGTCGACGGTCTTGGCCTTGGCCAGCTTCTCGCCCTCCACGACGAGGCCGAGTTTCTCATCCACCAGGGCGATGAAGCTGATCACCGCCAGCGAATCCCAATTATCGAGAGAATCCAGTTCCTCGGCGCCGGTCAGCGTGCCGGCGTCCAGTTCCAGCATCTCGTCGAGGGCAAGCAGGAAGTCCTTGCGGTCCATGGAAAAAACTCCGTGTCAGTGTAGCGTGCGCTGGCGCACGGCTCGGTTGATGTCGGCCCAATCGGGATGCTGGGCCAGGAGGTTGCAACAATCCTGCCAGCCGAAGTCCGGCTTTTCGGGAAGCAGTGCTTCCAGCAGGACGCGGACAAGCTCCAGGTCGGCTGCTTCGTCCACGCACCAGCGTTGGTCCACCCCGTCGCCCTCCGGCTGGAGCGGCGGGCCGAGGCGGAAGCGCTCCGGCCGGCGGTAGATGTGGGCGGTGACGTGCTCCCGCTCGTCCTGGGCGGTCGCGTTGCCGGCGGCCTCATCCAGAGCGGCGCGGGAGACGACCTCCGCGTCGAGCCCGCGCGGAAAGCGCGTGACGTCGATGCCCAGGTAATCGACGGGCGGGTCCGAGTCCAGAAAGGCCGCGACAGCGCGGTCCACAAGAACCGGATCGATCAGCGGGCAGTCGGCGGTCACCCGCACGATCACGTCGGCCTGGGCCAAGGCCGCGGCCCCCGCGAAGCGGGACAGCACGTCGTGCTCGTCGCCGCGGAACACCCGCACACCGAGCGATTCGCCGAGGGCTGCCACCGGGTCGTCGGCGGCGTTCACCGTGGTCGCCAGCACCAGCCCGTCGAGGCGGCGGCAGCGCGAGAGCCGGCCCAGGTGGTGCGCCAGCAGCGGCTTTCCCGCCGCCTCCATCAGCACCTTGCCGGGCAGGCGGGTGGAGGTCATGCGAGCCTGCGAGATGCAGACGACGCGGGGCTTCGCGGCGGTCATGAGCCCTCCGGCAGCAGCATGTCCCAGCGCAGCGGCTCCCCGCGCTTCAGGGGGCGGGCGGCGCAGCGGCCGAGGACGGCGGACAGGTGCTTCGGCTCCATGCCGAAGCCGGGACGAATGGAACGGACGTTGTCCGGCGTCAGCGGCGCCCCCGCCGGCACGTCGGCCACCACATAGAGCGACCGGCGGTAGTCGCGCCCGCCGGCCTCGCTGGGCTCCACCCCGTAATGGACGCGGCCCAGCGCCGCCCAGGCGGTGCGGACGCTGTCGGCCATCGCCTTGAACTCGGCGGGCTCCAGGGAGAAGGCGCTGTCCACGCCGCCTTCGGCGCGGGACAGGGTGAAGTGTTTTTCGATCACCACCGCCCCCAGCGCCGTCGCGGCCACCGGCACGGCGGCGCCGTGGGTGTGGTCGGACAGGCCGACGCCGACGCCGAACGCCTCCGCCAGATGGGGGATGGTGCGCAGGTTGCAATCCTCCGGCGGGGTCGGGTAGCCGCTGACGCAGTGCAGAAGCACCAGCGGCGCGTCGCCCGCGGCCTCCACCGCCTCCCCCACCTCGCCCAGCGTGGCGAGGCCGGTGGACACGATCAGCGGCTTGCCGGAGCGGGCGGCGCGGCGGATCAGCGGCAGGTCGTTCAGCTCGAAGGAGGCGATCTTGAAGGCCGGGGCGTCCAGCCGCTCCAGCAGGTCGACCGCGGTGTCGTCGAAGGGGGAACTGAAGATGGTCAGCCCTATGGCGCGGGCGTGGGCGAACAGCGGCACGTGCCAATCCCAGGGGGTGTGCGCCTCGCGGTAGAGGTCGTGCAGCGTGCGGCCCTGCCACAGCCCGCCTTCCAGCCGAAAGCCGGGGCCGTCGTGGTCGATGGTGATGGTGTCGGCGGTGTAGGTCTGAAGCTTCACCGCGTCGGCCCCCGCCGCCTTGGCGGCGTCGACCAGCGCCAGCGCGCGGTTCAGATCGCCGTTGTGGTTGCCCGACAGCTCGGCGATCAGATAGGGCGGATGGCCGGGGCCGATGGGACGGCCGTTGATGATGACGTCGCGCGGCACGGGGCGTGGTCTCGACTCTTGTGGTTGCGGCCACTTTGCCACGGGATCGGTTAACGAGCCTTAATTTTGCACGAGCCCGGAGGCGCGCGCCCGCAAAAGATCGCGGGCCTCCTCGCCATAGGCCAATAGACGGGCGGTGCAGCGGTTCCGGTCGCCGACCGTCTCGAAGCGGACGCGCGACAGGGCGGACTGCCGGGCGCGCTCCGCGGGGTCGGCGAACAGGGCGGCGGCGCGCTCCACGAAGGCGGTGCGGTCGGGCACGGGAATCCCCTCCCCCGCCACGCTCGCCACGTCGCCCCAGGCCAGCGTGACCACGGGCAATTCCTCCGCGATGGCGTAGGCGGCGCTGCCGCCGCCGCCCTGCCGCGACGGGTTGAGGTAGGTGTGGCAGCGCCGGTAGAAGGCGCGGATGTCCGTCAGGTGGCCGAGGCAGCGCATCCGCGCCGCGTTGCGGGTGGCGGCGACGCGCCCCGGCAGCTGCTGCGCCGCACCGGCAAAGGCGATGACGGCGCCGGGGCAGCGGTCGAGGATGTCGTCGGCGATCTCCAGGAACTCCGCCGTCACCTCCAGGTCCAGGCGGGTGCCGACCACGGCGAAGACGAAGGGCGCGCCGGACAGCCCGAAATCGCCTGCATCCCCCGCCGTCGGCGGCGGCGAGAAGCCCAGCGTGAAGGGGCGGAAGCGCCGCGCGAAGGGCGCGCGGTACAGCGCCGGCATGTGGTCGGTGTGGTTGCCTTCCTCATAGCCCAGCACGAGGTGGGCGAGCGAGATGGTCATGCCGGACGTGGTCGGCAGGCAGACAACGGGCCGCGCGTCGGCCTCCGCGAACAGGTCGCCCACCACGTTGGCGCCGCCGAAGCAGACCAGCAGGTCGGGGTCGTATCCGTCGATGGCGCCCACGATGGTGGCCAGCTTGTCCTTGGAGAAGGCGCGCCCGGTGAAGGAGGCCATCTTGACCGTGCGTTCGAACATCCGCACCGCGAGCACGCCTTCCAGATCGGTGGCCAGTTCCGCGCTCATCGGCGGGATGAACAGGTTTTCCACCCGCAGCGGCATGGTGTTGCAGTTGATGATGGCGACGTCCAGGCCGAACTCGTCCTGCAAGCGGCCGGCGTAGTCGAAGCAGTCGCGGGACGGCTGGTGCTGGTTGTTGGTGAACTGGTTGGTCAGCACCGCTACCTTGCGGATCGGCCCATCGCGCGGAACAGCACGGGGCGGCACGACACCCCAGCGCCGCATCACGGCGCGCACCAGCTCCTCGTAGAAGCGGAACAGGTCGCAGGGGCCGAAGGAGGCGGCCTTGTCCGGCGACGCGGCGCCGAGGAACAGCTGCCGCGCCATGCACCAGTAGGTGTAGTGCATCAGCTCCGGCCCCACCCGGTCCCCGCCTAGCAGCAGGTAATGGAGGATGCGCTCGTAGTGGTACAGGTCCCCCGTCAACTGGAACAGGACCGAGTTCAGCAGCACCGTGTCGCCGGTCGGCGGGTTCCGGCGCAACGCCTCCGCAACGCCGAGCCGCGCATCGGTGCCGAGGTCGCGCCGCATGGCCTCGCATTGGGCGTACAGGGCGTTCATCTTGTCGGCGTTGAACTGGCGGTCGGCCAGCAAGGCGGTCAGGGCGGCGGTCTGCGCCGCGACGGTGTCGGACATGGTCAATTCCCCGCGCCTTTGGTGCAGCCTGCCGCGTTCCGCACCCTGCATAGCCCCGGCGTGGTTAAGGTTTCAAGACTTTGCGGTCGCCGGGATCAGCGGCCGGCATGCTCCGCCAGCGCCGCCGCCACATCGCGCGCAACAGCGGCCCAATCGCCGGGCCGGGACTGCCGGAACAGACGGGCCGTGGGATACCAGGGGCTGTCATCGCGGTCGAGCAGCCAGCGCCAGTCCGCCGCATGGGACAGCAGCACCCACACCGGCACGCCCAGCGCCCCCGCCAGATGGGCAGGCGCCGTGCAGGACGACACGACGAGGTCCAGATTCGCCATGACCGCGGCGGTGTCGGTGAAATCGCCGATCTCCGGTCCCAGGTCCGTGAAGGACGGCGGCAGCGCCCGCCCGGCCAACTCCGCCCGGCCGGGGCCGAGCTGAAGGCCGTAGAATCGGCAGCCGGGCACCTCCAGCAGCGGGGCCAGCGCCGCCAGACCCGGCGAGCGTTCCCGGTCGCCGGAAAACTGCGGGTTGCCCGCCCAGACCAGCCCGACCTTCAGTCCCGGCCCGGCAAGGCGCCCGCGCCACGCCGCCACGCGTTCCGGATCCGCAACGAGGTACGGGATGTCGGCCGGCACGCTGTCCAGCCGGGTGCCGAAGGCACGCGGCAGGCTGAGCAACGGGCATTGCACGTCGAAATCCGGCAGCGGCTCACCCCGCGCGAACACACGCTCCACCCCCGGCAGCCCGCGGAACAGCGACACGAGGTCGTCGCCCACCTCCAGCAGGACGCGGGCACCCCGCCGTGCCAGCAGCGGGGCGTAGCGGACGAACTGGATGGCGTCGCCGCGCCCCTGCTCCTCGTGCAGCAGGATGGTGCGGCCGGCGATGTCCTCCCCCAGCCAGAGCTGCTGGGGCAGGCCGCGCGGTTTGGTCGGGAAGCCTTCGGCGTCCCAGCGCGCCTCGTAATCCTCCCACCCCTGCGCCCAGTCGCCGGCCAGCAGGCGGGTCAGGCCGCGGTTCCAGCGCAAGGCGGCGTTGCCGGGCGCGGCGCTGACGGCGCGGTCGTGGAACGTCAGCGCGGCGGGCAGGTCGCGCCGGTCGCGTGCCCGGTTCGCCAGCGCGCTCAGCACGTCCCCGCCGGCAGGGTCGAGCGCGATGGCCCGCTGCAAGGGCGCATCCGCAGCGATGACCAGGGACAGCGCGTGCCAGCGGTTGGCCGCATCCGGGCGGATCGCCACCGCACGGCGCAACGCGCGGGCGGCGTCTGCATCGCGCAGCAAGCGCCGAAGCGCCGCGCCCAGCAGTTCATGCCCATCGCCGTCCGCCGGATCGAGCGCCACCGCCCGACGCAGGAACGTCACGACGTCGGCCCAGCGGTGCGCGTCGAGAAGCGCACGCGCCGCGTTCCGGTGGGCGGTGGCGTCCAGCGGTAGCAGGGCCGTCGCACAACGCAACGCATCCACCGCATCGGGCGCCTTCAGCCGTTGCAGGGCGACGCCCAGATGGTGCCACGCCTCGCCATGGTCCGGCCGCAGCCGGACAGCGCGACGCAAGACGGCAGCGGCCTGCGCCAACCGGCCGGCGTAGCGTTCGAGAATGCCGAGTTGTGCCGTGGCCTCGGCAAGGTCGGGCTGAATGACCAGGGTGCGGCGATAAGCCGCTATGGCCCGTTCGACCCTCCCGCCTTGCTGGTCGAGTTGGGCGAGGGAAACGGCAAGCGCCGCCGAATCGGGACAAAGCGCCAAGGCCGCGCGGTATTCCTCCGCCGCAGCGTCGGGATTGCCCCGGACCTGATGCAGCTTGGCGAGGTTGGCGCGGTATTCGGCCACGTCTGGGCGCGCCGACACGGCCTTGCCGATCAGCGCTGTGGCCTCCTCCAACCGCCCACTTTGGGCGCAGAGCAGGCCGTAGAGGTGCAGGGCGTTCGGCTCGTCCGGCACGGCGTCGAGGATGCGGCCGTACAGCACCTCCGCCTCGCCTGTCCGCCCGGTTTCGTGCAGATCCAGCGCCAGGGCGAGCGCATCCTGGAGCGTCGCCGTGCCGGATGCCATGCCGCGGCCCGTCGGGTCAGACGTCCCGGCCGCCGATCACGCTGGCCGCGACGGCCAGGCTTTCGGGCGTGCCGAGGTCGATGAAGCGCGCCTTGGCGATGTGGGCGTGCAGCGACCCGGGCGGGGCCTTGTGCAGCACGTCGCGGGTCAGCGAACTGGTGTCCGTCACCGCGAGCCGGTCCAGGAAGGCGTTGGAGAACAGGTAGACCCCGGCGTTGATGACGCCCCGGCCGGGTGCCTTGTCGACGAAACGGCGGACCCGGCTGTCCGGCCCGACCTCCACCCGGCCAAAGCGGGCGGCGTCCTCCACCTCCACGCAGAGGACCGAGGCGTCGGCCCCGGATAAGCGGTGGGACGCGACGAAGGCCCGCAGGTCGGCGTCGAGGAAGGTGTGACCGCTCATCACCATGACGGTGCTGGTCCGCAGATCCTTGCGCACGTAGCTGAGCGCGGCTGCGGAGCCGAGCGGGCGCGGCTCGATCTGGCAAACCACATCGAGCGAGCGGTTCGTGTCGCCCTGGGCTAGCCATGCGGTGACATGGTCGGCAAGGTGGCCGAGGCACAGCACAACGCGCCGCCCCCCGTAGGCCACGAGATAGTCCAGCAGATGGCCGAGAAAGGCACGCCCCGCGATGGGGGCCAGCTCCCTCGGCGCGTCGCCCGACACGCCGCGCATGCGTGAGCCGAGTCCCCCGGCGAACAGCATGACGTCGATGTCCGTCAAGGCTTCCTCAGGCCGCACCGGTGGTCCCCCTCCTGCTTTCGGCGTCGCAACGCCGCCCGATATCCGCCGCATACCGCGTCCGCGGTCGCTTGGTCAAACATTCGGTAGGGGGGAGGCCGACTTTCACGCCGGATGGGGCTTGATCGTCCCTATTCGGCGAAGGCGGCCAGCGTGGTTTCGCGGGGGAACAGGTGGGGGTGTGTTTCCCAGTCGCTGCGCAACGTTTCAAAGATGAACACGTCGTGGAAGCGCCCGCCCTTGAAGACATGCTGACGCAAAACGCCGACCTCGCGTGATTTCACGATGCGTTGGATGCGGATGACGCCGTCGTTTCCTTCCATGAAATAGTTGACAAGCTTGTTCATCTCCAGCCCGTAGAAACAATAGTCCATAATAAAAGAATGCAGGAAGCCCGCCAGCTTCCGCCGATCCTGTTCCTCCGCCACGTAGGAGCCCGACGAACAGCGCCGGTGCACCATGTCGATTTCGGAGTAGGACAAATAACCGACCGGGCGGCCTTCCTGCCCCTCTTCCCTATGCTCGATGATGAAGTGGCGGAAATCGCGGCGCTGCTCCATGGCCTGGAGCCACGCGCGCTGCCGCTCCACATCCGGATTTTCCAGGTCGGTGAACATGAAGCGGGTGATGACCGGGTCCGTGCGCCAGCGAAGCAGCATGGCGGCGTCGTCGAGCGTCGGACGGCGGAAGCGGAACATGGGAACTCCGGGATTTGCTCTTTGGTGGTGCGGGTGGACGGGTGAGTGGTTGCGGTGGCCCCCCTCCCAACCTCCCCCCACTTCGCGGGGGGAGGGGCTCGATTCCCTCCCTCGCCGAAGGTGGGGGAGGGTTAGGGTGGGGGCCCAACGCAACCACTCACCCAAATTCCAAATTCACTTCGCCAGATAGCCGCCGTCCACCGGCAGCATGACGCCGTTGATCCAGCGACTGGCGTCCGACAGCAGGAAGGCGATGCTGGCCGCCACGTCCTCCGGCTTGCCGAAGCCCATGGGATGGGCGGCGCGGATGGCGTCGAACTGCTCCGCCGTCGTGGTCTGGCGGAAGCGCTCCATCATCTCCGTCTCGACCATCGCCGGGGCGACGCAGTTCACGCGGATGCCGTCGCGCAGGAATTCCATGGCAAGCCCGCGGGTCGCCGACACCAGCCCGCCCTTCGCCGCAGAATAGACCACATTGCCCGGCTGCCCGATCTCCGCCGCGACGGAGGAGACCAGCACCATGGCGCTTGTCTCCGAATGGCAGCCCTTCTGCCGGAATCCACGGGCCAGCGCCAGGGCGCTCAGCAGATTGGTGTGCAGGATCTGGTCGAAGAAGCCGCGGTCGACGGAGCGCACCGGCTTGCCGACCTGCACGCCCGCGCAATGGGCCAGCCCGTCGAACGGCGCGCCGGCCTCGGCCTGCGCCTTCACCCAGGCCGGAATGGCGTCGGTGTCGGACAGGTCGAAAGCGGCCGCCCGGTGCCCGTCCCCGGCCAACAGTGCCAGCGATTCCGTCAGACGCGCCGGGTCGCGGCCGTTCGCCGTCACCCGCGCGCCGAGGCGGGCCGCCAGCACCGCCGTGGCGCGGCCGATGCCGGCGGAGGCGCCGGTGACCAGGATGTGCCGGCCGGACAGGTCGACCAGCGGAGCCGAAACGCCCGTCATTCCGCCGCCATGCGGTCGAGATAGGCCCGGTGGAAGGCCATGATGCGCTCCTCGCAGCGACCAAGCGGGGCCGGCTGGGTCACCTGCTTCAGGCCCTTATGCGTCGATTCTGACACGATCTGGTCTTCCCCCAGGATGGTCCGGTTGAAGCCGCACACATTCGCCTCCACCGCCTTGCGGGCGGCTCCGCCCTTGGTCTGCGGCTTGGACGTCTCACCCAGGAACAGGCGGAAATGCAGGTTGCAGCGGTCCGGCCCGACCGGATCGTAGGTCTGCACGCTCATCAGCGCGCCGTGCGTGACGCCGATCGCAAGGTTGGGAAAGATGAGGAAGTGGTCGTAATTCCGCAGCATTTCGCTACGCGGCAAGCCCATTTTCCCGATGACTCCGTCCCACCAGCGCACGGTGGTGTCGGACAGATGCCCGATGCCCCGCGAATGCTCCCCATCGTAGGAGCAAATCCAGACCTTCTTGGCGAATTTCTTGAAGGTTTCCGGGTGGGTCGCGTCCACGTGATAGATTTCCAGCGCGCTTTCCAGCGACGCCTTCCAATTGGCCTCCCAGGGCAGCACACCCTCGTCAATCCGGTCGGTGAAGGTCTCCGACAGGTGGTCGAGCACGACGCCGTAAGCGCCCAGCTGCTCGTCCAGGCTCGTCCCGCCCGGCTCCAGCCGGACGAAGACGAAGCGGCCGCGCGTCGCCACCTCGAACCGCGGCAGGGCAAGGCGCTGCTTGTCCTCGTCGTCGAAGCCGAAATGCTCCTTGTTGCCGGGGATGCCGACCGGCACGCCGTCTTTGTTGAAGACCCAGCCGTGATAGGGGCAGACGGGTTTGCCGTTGCCGCAGCGCTTCAGGTGGATCAGCGAATAGCGGTGGGTGCAGACGTTGTGAAAGGCCCGCAGCTCCCCACCGAAGTTCTGGACCGCCACGGACGTGCCGGCAATGTCGGTCGCGATGAAATCGTTGTCGTTGCGCAGATCGTCGGTGAAGCCAACGAACATCCAGGACCGGCGGAATATCTTCGCCACTTCTTCGGCGTGATTGGCGTCGCCGGAATAGCGCTGGGGCGGGATCACCGTGGTCGGCAGGGGTGAAAGCTTGTTTGGCTGTACCCGATCGTCCATGGCGTTTCCCACTTATCGGTTCGTTAATCATTCGACCCTAGCGTCCGGTCGGTTAATATTTCCCGAACCTGGAGAGTTGGGCCGCAACCGGCCTATGATAGAGGGAGTAGGCGGTGAAGGCGATCATCGAAGGCGTGCGCATCGCTGGGTTCCGGGCCGCCGTGCCGTCGCACCGGCATTCCTTCATGGAAGACCACTCCCTGTTCACCGCCGAAGAGGCGGAAAAGCTGTTCGCCACCACCGGCGTCTACGAACGCCGCATCGCGCCGCCGCACATCTGCGCGTCGGACATGTGCGTGGCAGCGGCGGAAGGGCTTCTGGCGCAGCTCGGCTGGGATCCGGCCACCGTCGACGTTCTGATCTTCGTGTCGCAGGACCCGGACTACAACGTGCCGGCAACCGCCTGCGTCATGCAGAAGCGGCTGGGCCTGCCGACCGGCGCCGCTTGCTTCGACGTGAACCTGGGCTGCTCCGGCTTCGTCTATGGGCTGTGGATGGCCGGACGGCTGCTCGGCGGCTCGACCGGGCGACGGGCGCTGGTGGTGTGCGGCGACACCAGTTCGCGCCACCTCGTGCCAGGGGACCGCTCCACGTTGCCGCTGTTTGGCGACGCGGGCGGGGCCTCGGCGCTGGAGTGCGTGGAGGACGCCACCCCAATCCACGTCGTCGTCGGCACCGACGGCGGCGGCGCCCGCAACATCTGGGTCAAAGCCGGCGGCCGGCGCAACTCGCTGGTGCCGGGCAAGGAGCCCCGCTCGCCGGAAGAGCAGGAACGGCTGTTCACCGATTCGCGCCTGTCCCTGAACGGGGCGGAGGTGTTCGCCTTCACGCTGCGCGCCGTGCCGCCGCTGGTGCGCGACACGCTGGAGTTCGCAGGCGTGGGCGTGGAGGACATCGACCTGTGCGTCATGCACCAGGCGAACGCCTTCATGCTGGAGCACCTGCGCAGGAAGACCAAGTTCCCGGCGGGGAAGTTCGTGGTGGACATGCACGACTTCGGCAACACCAGCTCCGCCTCCATCCCCCTGGCGATCAGCCATCGCCTGGGTGAACCGCTGTCCACCGGCCGGCGCAAGATGCTGCTGGCGGGCTTCGGGGTCGGCTGGTCCTGGGGCGCCGTGGTCGCCGATGTCGGCCCCATCCCGGCGCCGGAGGTGCAGGAGATCCCGGACGACTTCCCCCTGCTGACTCCGTAAGGAAGGGTCATGCGCAACCCGCTCGACCTCACCGGCCGGCGCGTCCTGGTGACCGGAGCCTCCGCCGACAGCGACATCGGGCGGGAGTTGTGCCGGACCCTGGCAGACCTCGGCGCCGTGCTGACGCTCGTCGGCCGCCGGGCCGAGGCGCTGGAGGCCACCCGCGCCCTGCTGGCGGAGCCGGACCGGCACGCCGTCGCCCCCTTCGACCTGACCGACCTGGACGCCATTCCCGGCTGGATGAAAGGGCTGGCCGAAGCCGGCGGGCCGTTCCATGGGCTGGTCCATTCCGCGTCGGAACAGGGCTATTCCGTGCTGCGGCAGGTCAACCGCGCGCAGTTCGAGCGGTATTTCACCCTGAACGTCGGGGCCGCGCTGATGCTCGCCCGCGGCTTCCACCAGAAGGGCGTTTTTGCACCCGGCGGCGGATCCATCGTCTATGTCGGCTCGGTGGCCGGCCTGAAGGGGCAGAAGGGCCGTTCGCTCTACGCCGCCAGCAAGGCGGCCCTTGTGTCGGTGGCGCAATCGCTGGCGCTGGAACTGGCCGACCGGAAAATCCGCGTCAACGTGGTGGCCCCGGCCGTGGTGCTGGGCGCCAAGGCGGAACAGCAGTTCGCCATGCTGCCCGCCGAACAGAACGCCGCCCTCGCTGCGGCCCACCCCCTAGGCTATGGCACGCCGCAGGATGTGGCCGACGCCGTGGCCTACCTGCTGGCCGACAGCGGGCGCTGGGTCACCGGGACCGCGATGCCGGTGGACGGCGGCTTCACCGCGCAGTAAGGCGCGCCCGTAACGCTTCCGCGATCCGCACCGCGCCCTGGCCATCGACGATGCCGGCCAGACGTTCCGCCATGGCAACCCGACGCGGCGGATCGGCCCACAGGGCCAGAGCGACCGCCACGATCCGGTCCGCAGCATCCGGGGCGCGGCCATTCACCAGGGCGCACCAGCCCAAGGCCTCCGACTGGCGGGCGGCCTCGTCCTGGTTGTCGGCGATGGTGACCAGCACGGCCGGCGTGCCGATGGCCGCCAGTTCCGCCGTGGTCGTGCCCGCGGCCGAGACGGCCAGCCCGGCCTCCGCCATCAACTGCCCCATGTGGGGGGTGTCGCGATGGACGCGAACGCGCTCGCCGAAGGGGCGCGCCGCATCCTCCACCGCCCCTGCGTTCGGCGCGGCCCCACCGACCGCAACATCGAGCCGCACCTCCGGCGGCAAGGCCGGGGCAAGCCGCGCCAAGACCGGCGCCGACAGCCCAAGCGGGTCGGAGCCGCCGAAGGTCACGAGCAGCGCCATGCGCTCCGCCAGCGGCGCCTTGGCGGCCGTCGCGGCCGCGCGCACCTCCCGCCGCAGCGGAGCGTAGGCCGGGCCGAGCAGCCGCACAGCCTTCGGATTTCCCACGCCGTAGGGCAAGCCGGCGGCGTCCGGAGCGGCGTTCACGATCAGGTCGGCGTGCAGAGGCTCCCCGGTTCCGGCGTCGTCGAAGGCCAGCACGCACAGCCCCGACGCGGCCAACCCGGCCCGCCATTCCGCTCCGAAGCTATAGCCGTCCACCACCACCGCGACAGCGCCAACCGCCCCGGCAACGGCCAGGGTCGCGGCAAGGTCCTCAGCGCTCCCCGGCTGCCCCGCGATGCGATGCACGGCCATGCCGGACGCCCGCAGGCGCTCCTCCAGCGCTTCCGGCAACGCTGCGGCCACGAAGTGACCGGCGAAGCCCATATCCTGCAACGCCTCGGCCAGGGCGAGGCAGCGCATGACATGCCCGGCGCCGATGGACGCGCCGGCATCGGCGCGCAGCAGAATCACGGGAGCCACGAGACGCGATCCGTTCAATGCAGCGTCGGCGCGTTGGGGCCGGTCGGCCGCAGCCGGGCACGGGCCGACGACAGCAGGAAGGCGTGCCAGAATAGGGTCAGCAGCGCCGCCGGCAGGCCGCTCACCTCATGGCCCGGTAACGCGGCGATCCCGGTGGCGTGGGCCATGGCGGCGTTGGCGGCGTTGGCGCTCTTCTGCGCCGCCGGGCCGATCAGGGCGAGCGTTTCGCCCAGCGCTTTGGCGTCCAGCCGCAGGGTCGCGGGGGCGACGGTCATCTGCGCCGATCCGTCGCGCATGCGGCCGATGGCGATGTAGGCCTCCAGCAGGTCCTGCCGGTCCTCCGGGCGCAGCACGGCAGCGACCACGCGGTTGCCGGTCAGCGGGCCGGTGCCGTCGAATTCGAACACCACGGCGCGCTCCACCTGCCGCGCCTCGGCCAGGGCTGCAGCCCGCTCCCCCGCCGCCACGGAGGTCAGGCGCAGGGCCTCCGCGAACATCTCCGGCCGCTCCCCGCCTTCGGCGTGGACCACCAGCGGTGCGTCGACCGTCGCTGCGACGGCAAGGCGGCGGGCCATGATGTCCACCGCGGCCTCCGGCCCCTCGCCCATGGCTTCCTGGAGAAGTTCGGTGCCCTTGCGCAGCATGACCTCGGCAAAGCTGATCTCCGGGGCGAAGGCGGTCTCTTGGTTCATGGCGCTGGCTCCTGCCGCAAGGGGATGCGTGTTGTACGCTACCACGGCGGTCAATGGTAGCCGATCGCACCCGTAACCTTGCCCCGGAAGACCCAGTAACTGTAGGCGGTGTAGACCAGAATCGTCGGGATCAGGAAAGCCATGCCGATCAGCAGGAAGACCTGCGTTTCCGGCGGCGAGGCCGCCTCCCACACGGTGATGCGGGGCGGGATCAGCATCGGCCACAGGCTGATGGCCAACCCCAGGTAGGACAGCGCGAACAGCCCCATGGCGAAGGCAAAGGGCAGCACCTCGCGCCCCTCGTCCAGGGACCGCCACAGGCCGAAGGCCAGCACGGCCACCATCAGCGGCACCGGCGACAGCAGCAGGATGTTCGGCACCGAGAACCAGCGCTGGGCGATGGCGGGCTCCAGGAACGGCGTCCACAGGCTGACGATGCCGACCATCACCAGCACCACGATCAGAAGCCGCCGCGCGGTGCGGAAGCACCAGTCCTGCAACCGCCCGATGGTCCGCCAGACCAGCCACGTGCTGCCCAGCAGCGCGTAGCCGGCGATCAGCGCCAGCCCGCAGAACAGGCTGAAGGGCGTCAGCCAATCCAGCATCCCGCCGGCGAAGTTCCGCCCCTGCACCTCGATCCCCTGAATGAAGGAGCCCAGCACGACACCCTGCGCGAAGGTGGCAAGCAGGGAACCCAGGAAGAAGGCCTTGTTCCACACATGCCGGCTGGTCCGCGCCTTGAACCGGAATTCAAAGGCCACGCCGCGGAAGATCAGGGCGATCAGCATCAGCAGCAGCGGCAGGTACATGGCCGGCAGCACGATCGCGTAGGCGATGGGAAAGGCCGCGAACAGCCCTGCCCCGCCCAGGATCAGCCAGGTCTCGTTGAAGTCCCACACCGGCGCCACGGAGTTCATCATGACGTCCCGCGCCTCTTCGCTGGGGGCGAAGGGGTAGAGGATGCCGATTCCCAGGTCGAAGCCGTCCATCAGCACGTACATGAAGACGGCGAAGCCGATGATGGCGACCCAGGCGAGCGTAAGGAGGCTGCCTTCCATGGACGTCACTCCGCTGGTTCGATGGATTCGCCGGGCAGCGACAGGGGCCGCTTCGGCCGGTGGGCTTCCTGCATGGCCTGCGGATGCTCCTCCTCGACCGGCGCGGACGGCCCGATCTTCAGCAGGCGGATCAGGTAGTAGGTGCCGAAGCCGTAGATCAGCGCGTAGACCACCATGAAGGTGACCAGCGAGAACAGCACCGCCCCGCCGCTCAGCGCCGGGGTCACGCCGTCGGCGGTGCGGACCAGGCCATAGACCACCCAGGGCTGGCGCCCGATCTCCGTCGTGAACCAGCCCGCCAGGATCGCCACGAAGCCGATGGGCATGCAGGCCACCAGCACCCGGTGGAACCAGTTCGGGGTGTAGAGGCGCCCCATGATCCGCAGGACCAGATGGGTCAGCGCCACCAGCAGCATGATCATCCCCAGGCCGACCATGATGCGGAAGGTCCAGAACAGGATCTCCGGGTTCGGGCGCTGGTCGACGGGAAACTGCTTCAGGCCGGGAACGGCGCCGTCGAAGTCGTGGGTCAGGATCAGGCTGGAGAGAGCGGGGATGCCGATCTCGAAATGGTTCTTCTCAGCCTCGTTGTCGGGGATGGCGAAGAGGATCAGGGGAGCGCGCGTCCCGCCTTCCCAGTTGCCCTCCATGGCGGCGATCTTGGCCGGCTGGTGCTTCAGCGTGTTCAGCCCGTGCTCGTCGCCCAGGAAGATTTGCAGGGGCGCCAGGACCGTGATGAGGGCCAGAGACATGCTGAGCCCCACCCGCGCGTGCTCCAGGAAGCGGTTGCGGATCAGGTAGAAGGCGCTGATGCCCGCGACCACGAAGCTGGTGGTCAGGAACATGGCCGTCAGCATGTGGGCCAGCCGGTAGGGGAAGGAAGGGTTGAAGACCACCTGCCACCAGTCGGTGACGTAGAACCGGCCGTCCCGCAGTTCCGCCCCGGCGGGGGTGTGCATCCAGCTGTTGGCCGACAGGATCCAGAAGGAGGACAGCACCGTCCCGAACGCCACCAGCACTGCCGCCATGAAGTGGATGCCGCGGGGCACGCGGTCGCGGCCGAACAGCAGGATGCCCAGGAACGCGGCCTCCAGGAAGAAGGCGGTGACCACCTCGTACTGGATCAGCGGGCCCAGCACGTTGCCCACGATGTCCGACCAGCGGGACCAGTTGGTGCCGAACTGGTAGGTCATGACGATGCCGGAGACCACTCCCATGCCGAAGGAGATGGCGAAGATCTTGGTCCAGAATTCCGACAGGCTGCGGAAGAGCGCGTTGCCGGTGGCCAGCCACCGCGCCTCCAGCACCGCGATCCAGCAGGCCAGCCCCACCGTGAAGGAGGGGAACAGGATATGGAAGGAGATGACGAAGGCGAACTGGATTCGGGACAGGAGAAGCGGATCGAGGTCCATGGCCACGGTCCTTCATTGGCGGAAGCACAGGGAGGCTGAGCAACCCAACGAAACCGGCGGCCTTCGGTTCCCATTTTTCCCTTACGGATTTTTTATCCGCGGCACCCCCTTGAACCGAGCCCCTGCCCGCATATCTATAAGCTCTTCCCGACATCCACCCTTATGTGCTTGGCCGGCCCTGGGCCAAAAACCGACCCCGCTCCCCCCTTTTCTGGTCCAATCGCGGCTGACCAGACCGGAGCTTGGCGGACTTCGCAGGGCATTCTGAGGATGCCGGAACAGGAGATGGTCTTTGACGGAACAGGTTGTTTCTGGCGAACCCCTCAACCTCTTTTTGAAAGAAACCCGCAAGTACGAGTACCTGACGCCCGAGCAGGAACGTGATCTCGCGCTGCGCTGGCGGGATCACCAGGACCGGGCGGCCCTGGACAAGCTGGTCGG
>Ga0065721_10006072_pt1 | contig 20796 bp, 12 predicted proteins | sample Mesricmetagenome_FD_59108 | JGI IMG/M metagenome (GOLD analysis project Ga0065721, IMG submission 59108) | Mesophilic microbial community from rice straw/compost enrichment Sample: eDNA_1 v2 (version 2) | ecosystem: Engineered > Solid waste > Grass > Composting > Bioreactor | place: USA: Davis... | reverse complement strand
AGCAGGATTTCCGAGAAGATGGGGCCTTTCTGGAAGCTGGCCATCATCCGGCCGTTCTCGTCAGGTGTCAGCGTCATGCCGCCGGTCACGTCGGCAGGCATCAGGTCCGGCGTGAACTGCACACGGCCGAAGCTGAGCCCGGTGACGGCGCCCAGAGTGCGCACCATCAGGGTCTTGCCCAAGCCCGGCGTTCCTTCAAGCAGTACGTGGCCCCCGCATATCAGCGCGACCAGCAGCTGGTCCACCACCTCGCCCTGCCCCACCACGGACCGAGCCACCTCCGCGCGAACCGACTGCATCAGCCCGATCAGCTGGTCCAACTGCGCCTTGTCCATCACACTCACCTTATACTTGCCTCCTGCCTGGCAGCCCTTGTCAGGCCGCAATTGTCCTATCGTTTTGCTTGCGTCCGCTTGCCCTGCCCCGCCTCATTTGGGCCGTGCCGAAAAGTCCGGGTGCATAGCGCATGGCAAGGTCGGCAAGGAACAGGGCCAGCCCCGCCAGCACCCATGGCCGCCAGGCCGGTGCCATGGCCAGCATCCAGCCCGCCCGGGGCAGCTCTTCGCCCGGCGCCAGCACGGATCCGCCAGTCGCCCGGGCGAAGAATTCTATCGGATAGGGTGCGCGCAACCTGTCGAGCGCGGCAGAGCCATTGACGACGAGGGCTGCCGATTGCGCCGGGGCGTCGCCTTCTGCGCGCGCCTTGTAAAGTCCCGGTTCGACGACAAAGCTGCCTGTGCTCGTGCCGTCGCTGCGGGCAACCAGTAATAGCTCGAACGCCGGGGCACCATCCTTTTCCATACGGACCGAAGCCAGGCCAGTTGCGCTGGACACAATGGCCTCGTCGCCCCGCCGGGTCAGAGTCAGCTCCACCGGTCCGACCTCCCTCTTGGCGAACTGCCGGATGGCTTGGGCCCAGAGCAGCGGGAAGTCGGCGGAACGCAGCCACTGGGCCGTGCCCTCCCCGGCCGCATGGGTGGCAAACGCCAGCACCGTGCCGTTGCCGTGCGCCCAGGAAGCCATGAGCGGCACGCGTTCGCCGTCGCCATCAACGGTTTCGAGATGCAGCGTGGCACCAGGTTTGAGCGTGGTTTCCACAAACCCCTGTATGGGCGGAAGCGTTTCGCTTAGCCCCGCAAGGAAAGGCGATGCGCGATCGGCCCAGATCACCGGCTGCACGCCCGACTCCATGGGCTCGTTGGCCAGCATCATGGCTTCCTGCGAAAGAATGCTGGGAAGCGCCAGAAAATCCTCGGTGCTGTGGAACGCCCCGCCGCCATTGCGCGCAATCGCTTCAAGCCGCTCGACGTCCAGCCCCGCGCCAATCGCCACAACCGAAAGGGTAATCCCCTGCGCCAAGGTTTCGNCGGCAAAGGCTTCATANTCACCNGGCTGGGAGACNCCATCGGACATCAGGATGATGTGACGAACGGGNGCATCAGAGCGCAGGAGTTCAGCCAGTCCTGCCTCGAGTGCCGGCATGAAATAGGTGCCCCCGCCCGGCTTTACCGCGGCCAACGCCTGTTCGAGCCGGNCAATGTCCTTTTCCCGCAGCGGTGACACCACATGCGCCTCAGCGTCGAANACCACGACGGCAATCTGGCTTTCATCCTTGAGCAGCTCGACAGCACCAATGGTGGCTTCCTTGGCGATGTCGAGGCGCGATGTCCCCTGCACCTGAGCCTGCATGCTGCCCGATCGGTCGAGCACAAAGGCAATCGCAACCACCGGAAGCTCGTCGTCCACGCGCGCCGAGAGCGGCGACAGATCTTCCAGCGGCGTACGGAAATAGCCGCCCGGTCCAAATGTGTTCTCGCCGCCGAGAAGCAGCAATCCGCCGCCATGAAGACGCACATATTCCTCGATCTGCCGCTGTTGATCGGTTGAAAGGGCTATCGCTGGCATGTTGAGCAGGGCAATCGCGTCATACTCAAGCCAGTCTTCGGCTTCCACCGGCGCGTCTTGCGGGGCGATCACCGACGCACGGACGCCATGAATGTCGAGGGCTGCGGCAAAGACCTCGCCCCAGTCCCTGTCGGGCGTCACGATAGCAACCGACAGGCCCGGGTGAACGTCGAGAGCAAAGCGCGTGCCCAGCACAGCGCTCTCCCCCTCGCCCAATTGGAGCTCATAGACCGCGTCGTCCGGCGCCAATTCCGGCAGGAAGAAATCCACCCGGTTCCAGCGCTCGGAGAGGTCCACCAGCCTTGTCTCGATGATGTTGCCGCCCGAGACCAGCGANANGGTCTCGCTTGTCGCGCGCGGACTATGAATGGCCGCCGTCAGNTCCACCTTGTCCCCGGCGTAGAGCGGTNCCGGNACGTCTACCAGCGCGGCGTATAAGCCTTCGTGGGCATGGCCAGCGACAGGCATCACATCAACAGGGATGGAGCGCGAAACCAGCGTCGGCAGGTTTCGGGCGAGATCACCCAAAGTTTGCGTGCCATCGCTTTCGATGACCAGCCGAGATGTCGCGCCTGGCCGCGTCATCGCCGCGGCGATCTCGGCCGCCCCAGCGAGATTTACCGTAGCGGTCTGCGCCACCGCCTGCTCGCCGCTCGCGCAATCGAGATCCGAAGCCAGCCGAGGAATGGCAGTCGTGGTGACGAGGCCGCACCGGCCACTTCCCGTTGCACCAATGGTCACGATGTCAGCGTCGCGCTGCACGCCCGGTAGCGGAACCGCAAACATCCCGGCCACAAGCAACGCCGTCGCTCCGAGACGGGTGATGATGACCCAGCGTCCGCGTCCTGCCAGAGCGAGTTCCGCGATGAGGATCACGGCCGCAGCGGCCAACAGCATCTGCCAGACGCTAAACGATAACCCTCCGCTAACATTTTCGCCGCTGATCTCGACCGATACCGGCTCGGGCAAAGCATTGCTGACCACGATCAGCCGACCGTCCGAACCGGTGTAAACACCGGTCATCGTCGGCGAGAAACTCTCCGTAATCCCATCCGGCACAATGCCGTCAGTGGCGGGCACGGACCAGACGGTATGCCCTTCCGGGCTGCGGATTTCTGACCCAAGCGACCGGGCCGGCACCGGGCAGACTTCGCCAACCCTGCATTCCACAAGGGTTTTTCGCCCGCCACCAATCCATTCGATGATCCGGTTTACAAGGATCGGCAGGTTGTCGCCCCGGGTCCAAGGCGCGTCGCCAAACTCCAGGGCGACGCGCATTTCCCGCCCCCAGGCCATGGTCCGCGCCTCAATGGCCTGACCAGCATCGGTGGCGAGGATTGTCGCGGCTCCCTGCATGGGGCTGAATGCATGAACCGGTAGCAAATCAATGGATTGCCAGGAGATTCCGGCCCCGAGCATATGGCTCTGGTCCCAGACCAGCGGCCGCGCTGCGGGCGCAAGCGCTGGCTTTTCGACGCCCGGTCCGCGGGCTGATCCCAGCCAGACAACGTTGGTCCTGGGCGCGACCGGCAAGACGACATTGTCTGCAAAAACAATATCATAGGTGTCGATGTCGGCTGGCAGGCTGGTCGCCTTGGACAGTTCCACATCGCCGCGGACCAGCAAGGCCCGCTCCAACGTCGGATTGCCCAAACCAATATACAGCGCCTTCAAAGGGTGAGCTGAATCCTCAACAGCCAGCCACGCCTCGCTGTCGAATTCGGCCGCATCTTCAGGCAGCGCCAGATGCAACACTCCGGGACGGGGCAGCGTCAACTTGTGGTTGAACGGAAGGCGCTTTTCGTCTGGGCTGACGCTCTTTATACCTCTAAGGGATATCTCCCCCATATGCAGATAGGCATTGCCTGAATGCGGCCGGAAGCGGACGGCAATCGCGTTGGCCGCCGCTCCGTCGGTGAGCAACACCTCGCCAGAAACGGTCCAATCGCCACTGTCTGCAGCCTGTTCGACCTGTGCCCAGATCGAGCCATTGGCCGTCGCGGGATCGCCAAAAAGGCGAGTGGTCAGGGCAATGCCGGAGATGGCCTCCAGATCGAGATTGTCGGTGAGGAGTGTAACCGACGTCTCCTCATCCTCGCGCACAATCGCGCGCACCAGGTCGTCCAGACCGGCATCGTTTGCCACACCGTGAGAGGCTTGCTGCGCCGTCAACACAGCAACAAAAGCAGCGCGATCGGTAAAGGCGACGGCCTCAGCCTGCACATCGGGCGCCAGGGTAATAAGGGATAGCTTTGGCCCAAGCGCAGGATCGAGGGCTTCCACTTCCGCCTCGATAGCCGCGCGGGCGGCCTCGAAACGCGTGAAGCCTTGGCTGGCGTCCCGAGTGGTCATGCTTCCAGATGCGTCAAGGATATAGACCAGATGCTGGGCCGGCCGTGCACCCCAGTGAGGTTGGGCCAGGGCAAGAGCGCAGAGCGCCACCACGAGCAATTGCAGCACCAAGGGCCAGCTCGGCTTGGGCAGTTGCCATGACGGCCGCGCGGCATGCCTTTCGGCCAGACGACGAAACAGCATCAGGCTCGATACGACCACGCGCTTCCGACGCTGGGCGTGGAAGGCGACAATGACGCCCCCGACGAGCGAGACCAGGAGCCAGAATGGAGCAAGCAAGCTCATTGCGCCCCTCCGTCCCGCAGTAGCAGGCGATATTGGCTCACGCTCTCCTGGTCAGCCGGCAGGATAGCGGTGCGAGAGACAGGCGCCTCGCTGTGCCTTGTCCAGGCTGCGCTGATGGATGCGTCCGTGGGGCTGACCACCACCGAAAGCTGAGAAGGGCGAACGATTTCCTCTTCCACTCGAGCACCATCGCCAAGATCGATATTTTCGAGGACCATGTCCTCGGCCACCTCAAATTCGAGCTCCATAAAAGCAGCGGCTGCCGGGGCAATTTCGGTGGTGCCGTCGCCGGCCATCTGGCTGGCGCCTCCGCCCCCCTCCTCCGCTGCTGCCGTAGGCTGCCCGACCCCGGCCGATGGCGGCGCATCGGGATCGAACTCTGAAGTCAGGCTGGCGGTCATGGCGTCGTCGTAGTCATATTCGTGCCCGTTGTCGGCTTCTTGCACGAGTTCGGCGAGGTCGGGAGGCGGCTCAACGCCTGCTTCTGCCTCAGCCATCATCTGGTCAAAGCGGCTTTGCTGCGTCCCCTGCTCTGCTGCACTGGTATCGGCGGTGCTGGGGTGGGCCGTGCCCGCCGCAGTCTCCCTGGTCCGCTCGGCGTTTGGTTCCATGACTTGATCGGCCAAGGCATCAAGCAGGCGCGGCGCAGCCGACATTTCCCAATCGCTTGTCGCTTGGGCGGTGTAGTCACGCAGATCGGCAAGTTCGGCGGCCAGATCCTCGCGCAGCACCTCGTCATCGCCAGCCAGCCTCGTACCAATCTCTTCCAGCGTTCGGCCGATCGCCTGAGCGAACTCGTCATTCTGGTTCTCGGCCTGCTTTTGCAGGAAGGCCGCCAGGCGCTGCACATCTGCAGCCAGGCTTACCCGTTCCCCCTCACCCAGGAATAGTTCTGCCGAAAAATCGTCATCTGCCACACTCGAGGCCTGATGCACGCCCGGCATGAAAGCGCTGGCCAGACCCACCAGCAATGTCAGGCTCCCCAAGGCAACCGAAGCGCGACGCCAGTCGAATCGCACAATTTGCTCCGGAACAATCGCCGATATCCGAGCGTCTGCGGTTTCTTTGACGGCGCTGGCGATGACGCCGTTGGCACTGCGCGCATGAACAAATTGGGCAGCGCTATAAAGTTCGCGGCTCAGCGTTTCCTGGTCGAGCAACCGCGCAGCGTCAGCAATGGATGGACGGGGTGCAATTGCCAGCAATATCAGGCCAGCAACAAGCGCAGCACCAAGACCTGGGGCCCATGCAGAAGTAGTGACACCTGGCACGAAGGTCCTCAGGACAAGGGTCGCAAACGTGGTAGCGAGGCCGACGCAGAGAGCGCTCACTATCGCCTTGACGATGGCGCGTCGGCGCAGGCGCAGGCGGATTGCGTCCAGCTTGGTCACGAACAGCGGTGGCATGGATTTCATATCAATTCATGAGGGGGAACTGTTTGAGAGGAAGCACCGTCTGCACGAACAAACGAGCGACCGGTCTCACGCACATGCAAGTGTGCGCACCTCGCCTTCCGACGGACTCAACCCCAGCCATGAATGATTTCCTCCTCGGCCCTCGTCGGCCAAAGCGCATTCGCCAGAGTCCTCATTCCCGCGCCTGCAGGCCAGAGCGCGAGCCCGGCCTTCAGCCCTCGCATCACTATCGCCCCGCCTCTGGCGGAGCAGACCCGATGCGGTGAGGTCCGCGCCCGGAGGCGCGGACCGGTTTCGTTACTGCTTGCGACGTGCAGGCTGGATCAGGTTTGCCATCAGACGGAAGGCACCCGGGGTCAGCTTGTCCAACTGATGGTGCAGGACCAGGCTGGTATGGGTGTGCCGGCCTTCACCGATCTCTGCCGAAAGCAGGGAACCGGTGAGCTGCTCTTCGCCCGGGTCAGCCATGGAAAGGAGCGGCTTATAGACTTCGTCCCATTCGGAGGCGAAGTAGAGGCCGCGTTCCTTATCCCAGTCGGCCCAGTCGTCCGGCCCGATGACGTTCGGATAGTTCATCAGCGGGTGATCGGCTTCCAGCACTTCCACCCAAGAGGCTGCGTCGGTCACGCGGTAGCGGATCGAGGGCGAACCGATCTTGAGGTAGGCCAGAGGCACCGATTCCGGCTTCCAGCCGTCGGACGGACGGTGATAGAGCGTGACGAGGTGGCCACCCTTCTTCACCCATTCGTGCACGCCCGGCAGGGCATCNACGAGGTCCTTGCGGCGACCGAAGGTNAAGATGCCAACCACGATNGTATCGAGCTCNCGGTAGACACCGGCTTCCATATCGGCCGGGGTGAGTTCCTTGAGATCAACGCCCATGCGCTTGAGCCAGATGGCAACATTGTCATTGCCGCCACCGATGTAGCCGATCTTGCCTTCGGGGATGACAGCATCGACGACCTGCACCGGCACCGACACCTCGGTCGGCACGACCGAGCGACCGATATGAGGATAGCTGAAGATGTTGATCGCGTAGGCAGGCTTACCCTTCAGCTTGGGCTGAATGAGGATACGGCCGGGCTGCAGTTCGGTCGGCGGGATCAGCTCAAAGGTGCCAGCTTCGCCGCCGGTCTCGCTGGTCGCGTTGAGCGTCCAGTCTTCCGGAACCCCGAAGTCGATGTCGTCAGTGGTTGCACCAGAGACGACTGCAGTCATTTCCACCGGAGCGATCTCGGCCTGGGTGTTGAACACCACAGCGTCGGGCTTGAGCTCGAGGGAGGCTTCCGGCAGGACGCGCAGCGCGTCCTCAAGGTCGATATCCAGTACAGCGGCATGGCCATCGATCTCTGCGGTGAGACGAACGAACGCGTCGCCATTACCACCGAGCGGGTCGAACTGCTCGGTCAGCGGGTTGGTCAGTGCGGCATCGGCGGCAACCGAAACGGTAACGCCGTTCTCGTCGGCTGCGCCACCGGTGATGCCCTCGCGAGCGACGACTTCCACCTTCTTGACGCTGACTGCGTCGGGAGCATCGACGATGGCCTTGACGAGGATTTCCTCGCCCGGACGCAGATCCTTGCCTTCGGTGTAGGCGCGGATGTTCATGCCGGCAGCAGTTGCCAGGGCAAGGTCGGTTTCCTTGATCTTGCGGTCAAGGCGGTGGGCAACATTGTCTTCCAGCTCGGCCGGAAGCGTGGAGCGGGCCTCGGCGAGCGCCTTGGCGATTTCCACCAGCTTCTTGGTGACGCCGACCGGGTCGCCATAGTCGCCAATGGCTTCCTCAACCAGGCCCTGTGCGTTGCGCAGAGCATCTGCGGCAGCAGCCGGCATGCCATCGACTTCGGCGATGTGGCCGAGAGTAGCCAGCACGTTCTCACGGATGTCGTTTTCCGGGGTGTTGGCTTCCTTGACGCTCGACCAGCTCAGATTGATCGGCCACTCGGTCTGGGGATCCGGACGCCAGCTGCCCATGCCCTGCGTCAGGTGGCAGGAACGGGACCACTCGCCCATCTGCGGGAAGGTCGCGCCACTGATCGGATCACGTGCAGGAGCCTTGACCACGAGAGTGGTGGGAGGCGGAGGAGTCTCGTCGTCATAGACGCCGCCGCCGCCGCCCCATGCCGGCTGGTAGATCTTGGGAACAACCCANGGCTTCAGGCCGGCNGCGATCTGCTCGGGATAGTGGCTGGCATCGCCCGAGATNTCGGCAACGATGAAGGTCGCGACGTTGGCCGCGCGGTGGTGACCATGCTGGCCGCCGACGTCCAGGAAGCAGTTCATGATGACGTCGGGCTTGTAGTGGCGAACAGCCCAGGTCATGCGCTCAACGACGCGGTCACGGCCCCAGCGATCAATCGTCTGATTCGGATCCTTGGAGAAACCGAAGTCGTGCATGTGGTCGTTGTGACCCTGGCTGCCGAAAGCCAGCGAAGCGTCGAGCGCACGCGATGCCTCGGTCATTTCACGGGTGCGCAGCACACCAAGAACGGAACCGCGCTCGGGCCCGATCGCATTCTGCCCACCTTCGCCGCGGGTAATGCAGTAAAGCACCGGGCGAATACCGTAGACATAACGCAGTGCTGCAAGCATGCCACTGGGCTCATCGTCAGGATGGGCACCCGTGGTCATCAGGGTCATGGTGGACGTCAGGCGCTCCAGCTGACGGTACAGCTTTACAATCGCCGGCTCACCCTTCTGCGCTGCAATCAGCTCCAGGTCCGATGCGGGGGCCGCCCACGCAGGAATCTGGGTTGCCGCCAGCAAGGGCGGCACAGAAGCGATGAAGGTTCGCCGTGTGATACGTGTCATAGTTCCTCTCCTATCCGCCTGAACCAAGAGACGGTCCTTTGGACGGTACATGGACTATGAGAGGGTAAATAACTCAACTCAAGTAAGTTATTCTCTTTTTTTGTCGTTTTGGCCTACTACCTGGCCAAAAGGGCAAAAACCGCGCTCAGACGGAGCGGAAAACCCCACCAATTCGACATTCGCGCGATGCGCAGGGATGCTTGGGGATGTGGAAAACGCCCTGCGAAAAAGGGGAATCGCCCCTTTTTGGCGGGCTGCAGAAGCCTCTGCCCCTCATCTTTGAGGAGACATTCCGGAGGCATTGGGAAAGGGTCCAGGGGAGCGGTTCGTCCCCCGGACAGGCGTTGTTACCGGCGACCCGAAAGCAGCGCGCTGGCCGCGGCATCGCAATAGACGGTTACATTGGGATGTCCCAGAAGTGCGGAGGCAGGGCATTCTCGCGAAGCTGGTTTCTCAAAGGCGCTCAGCAAAACCTCCGCCTTTTTTGCCCCAAGGGCGACCAGCACGATTTCGCGGGCTTCGAGAATGGTGCCGATGCCCATCGTCACGGCGTGTCCGGGAGGCGTTTCGCCGGGAGGGAAATCCGAGGTGTTGGCCGCAATTGTAGATGCGGTGAGCTCCACCATCCGTGTCCGACTGTCGAAGGCAGAACCTGGCTCGTTAAAGCCGATATGTCCGTTCTGACCGATGCCGAGCAGTTGCAGATCAATACCGCCCCGGGCCTTGATGGCCTCTTCGTATGCGGCACACGCCAGATCCAGATCGCCCTCTACTCCCGGGAGCTGCGCCTGCTCTGACGGAAGATCGACGTGACGGAACAGGTTCTCGTTCATGTACGAGCGGAACGACGCCGGATGGCCGTCAGGCAATCCGACATATTCATCAAGGTTGAAACTGGCGGCCTCAGCGAAAGAGAAGCCCTCTTGCCGGTAGTGACGCACAAGGGACGCGTAGATGGAGATGAAAGTCTTGCCTGTCGCCAACCCCAGGGTTGCCTGAGGCTTGGCGACAAGCGTGCGGGCGACATGTTGGGCGACGGCGTCGGCAATTGCCTCAGCCGTGTCTAGGACACAGATATTTGGTTTGGACATTGAAACTCTTGGACTATTCCGCTGCCTGCAGACTGCCGGTGCCCCCGGATGCCTGCACTGAGCGCGTGCCTGCTGCGATCGCTGCTGCCAGGGTCTCTTCGGGAGACGCTCCGGAGAGCCATGCATCAAGGAAACCGGAATTGAACGCGTCGCCCGCGCCGGTGGTATCGACCACTTCAACCCGTTCGCTGGGAAGTCGGATTGTCCTACCGTCGATGGACAGCATTGCCCCTTCGCCACCCAGCTTCAGGGCGACCAGCGGGAAATGACGAGCCAGTTCCGTCAGAGCGGTTTGGGGGTCACTTGATCCGGTAAGTGCCTCTGCCTCTTCCATGTTGGGCAGGAACACGTCCACGCCCGCGGAACGCTCAAAGAACGCCGGATCATGGATCAGTGTCTCGTCCCAGCTGGGATCGAGCGACACCGTCAACCCCTTGGCCTTGGCGGCAGAAACCGCATCGGGCATCTCATGTAGGGTCGCGAATTCGGCGATGTGCAGGTGGGCAACATCCGACCAGCCGAGCGCCGCCTCAAAGGTCTCCGGACGGGCGTGGCCGGCGCGACGCGAGAGGAACGCGCGGTCACCGCCATGTACCATGACGACTGTCAGCTGAGGACCTGCCGTTTCGTGCCTGTCCAAGAACTGCAGATCCACGCCCAGCTTGTTGATCTGCTCAAGCAATGCGCGCGAAAGATCATCAGTCCCAAGACGGGCCAGGACGGCCGAAGGGCGGCCGAGATTTGCAAGGTGGGCGGCGGTGATCAGGGCACCGCCGCCGGGCGTCAGCGCGAAGTCTTCAGCGAAGAGTTCGCGCCCCAGCTGGGGCATGCCTGAGAGACCGCGAAACACCATGTCGCAGTAGATGCGGCCGAGGCTGAGAACCGCCCCGGCCTTGGAGCTAGGTGAAGTCATGCGCGGCCGATCGCCTTTTCCGTGGCAGCATCGAAGAGATACAGCGCACCAGGCTCGGCTCGCACCGAGACCGTGCTGCCGATGGCAGGAACCACGCGGCCGGGAGCAGTTGCGATGACGGTCTTGCCGCCGAGCGAAAGGTGGACCAGCGTTTCGGAACCGAGCGGCTCGACTGCTTCCACGACGCCCGCGCCGTTGAAACCTGGGCCCTCACCCGATCCGACAACGAGGTCGTGCGGGCGGATGCCGACCAGTGCCTTGGCATCGGATGCCGGCATGGTCACTCCGGTGATGGTTGCCCCCTCGACCGACAACTGGCCGCCCGAGAGTACGCCGTCGACCATATTCATCGAAGGACTGCCGATGAAGCGTGCCGTGAAAACGTCCGTGGGGTTCTCATAGAGATCGGTCGGCGTACCCACCTGCAGGATGTGGCCGTCACGCATGACCACGATCTTGTCGGCCATGGTCATGGCCTCGATCTGGTCGTGGGTCACGTAGACAATGGTGGTACCGAGGCGCTGGTGCAGGGCCTTGATCTCCATGCGCATCTGCGAACGCAGCTGCGCGTCGAGGTTGGACAGCGGCTCGTCGAAGAGGAAAGCGACGGGGTCGCGCACCATGGCGCGACCGATGGCAACGCGCTGGCGCTGGCCACCCGAAAGGGCCGCCGGACGGCGTTCGAGAAGGTGCGAAAGGCCCAGGATCTTGCCGGTTTCCTCGATCCGCTTCTGCTTTTCCGCCTTGGAGAGCTTGGAGGTGTAAAGACCAAACCCGATATTTTGCCCCACGGTCATGTGGGGATAAATGGCGTAGTTCTGGAACACCATGGCGATGTTGCGCTGCTTGGGCTCGCGCTGGTTTACGACTTCATCGCCGATCAGCAGCTCGCCGCCGGAAATGTCTTCCAAGCCGGCGATCATGCGCAGCGTTGTCGACTTGCCGCAACCGGAGGGGCCGACGAACACGACGAATTCGCCGTCCTCGATTTTGAGATTGATCCCGTGCACGGCCTGGGTCTTGCCGTAAGCCTTGACCAAGCCCTTGAGTTCGATACTGGCCATCAGACGGTTCCCTTCAATTCACTGAAGCGCTCTTCGAGCATGCGCGCGGCATCCGCCTGGCGACGCAAAATGGTTTCATACTTGGCAGCCAGATCGGCGGCCTGTTCCTTGTAGCCGGCGATGGCCGCATTGAGCGGCTCCGGCGCCGGTCCGCCGAAGCGTGTGCGCACGGCGACGAAATATTCGGGCGACACGATCTCGGCGAAAGCTGCCTCGTCGAGAGTGGTTGCGCGCAGGGTCGCGTGCTGGAAGGCATCGCGGAAAGCCGCGTAGCCATCCTTGGCCAGGTCGCCATTCATGGCCACAACGGCCTTGGCAACGGCTGCAGCAATCTCGTGCCCTTCGCGGAACGAAAGTCCTTCCCTGCGCACGAGACTATCGGCCAATTCCGTTATGGTGATGCATGAGCGTGAGATGTTCTCACGCACACGATCCGGGTTGATGCGGATCTGCGCCACCAAGGCCGCAAAAAGATCAAGCACGCGGTAGGCAGAGGCGAATGCGCCATACCCCATCGACTGGGTTTCGCCCTCGCTATCGTTCATGTCCGTGAAAGGGGTGTTGTGCATCACCGTGAGCATCGCAGCGGCCCGACCGACCGTCTGGCTCGAGAGATGACGCAAATGCTCGATCGGAACCGGATTACGCTTCTGGGGCATGATCGAGGAGATCTGCACGAGACTGTTGGGAACATAAATCTGCCCCACCTCGAAGCTGGTCCAGACCTGGAAGTCCTGGATGACCCTGCCCAGATGCAGGAACATCAGCTCGATCGCCGAATAGGTCGACGTGATGTAGTCCACCCCGGCAATGCAGGAATAGGAATTCTGCAGCGGAGAGACAAAACCCAGCAGTTCTGCAACGCGGTGACGGTCGATCGGGAAACCCGACGTGGTGATCGCCGCAGCGCCCATCGGCGAGAAATCGAGGATGCGATAGGCTTCGAACAGCCGCTCAATATCGCGCCCGACGAACTCGACGACCGCAGAGAGATAATGCCCGAAGGTCGTCGGCTGAGCCGGCTGGCCGTGGGTATAAGCCACAATCAGTGTCGACTTTTCGCGTTCAGCGGCCCCGATCAGGGCAGCATGCAGCGCAATAGCCTTTTCGAGCAGAAGATTCATCTGCTCACGCAGGCCGAGCTTGAACAGCGTGTGGTCGATGTCGTTGCGCGAACGGGACGTGTGAAGGCGACCACCGAGGTCAGGCCCGACGCGCTTTTTCAGCTCTTTTTCGATGAGGAAGAAGTAGTCCTCCACCTCACCGGTATAGACGAGCGTGGATGGGTCGATTTCCGCATCGATGCTGTCGAGCGCTTTTGCTATCTCGCGGGCTTGTGCGGCATCGAGAATACCGGTCTCGGCCAGCATCACCAGATGGGCACGATCGATAGCACGGAAGCCGGCAACGTGGTGGTCCTTCGCCCCATCAAAGAGGGGGCGAAGAACGGTTTCCTTGTAAATCGGGTCTGGAAAGACCGAGGTATCGGAAAGGCGTGGATCGGTCATCGGTTAGCCCTTCAGACCAGCCAGCATCACGCCGCGCACGATGTGGCGCTGCAGTGCGAGGAAGACGAGGAGCGTCGGAATGGTACCGATGGCAGCGCCTGTCATGATGAGCTCCCACTGGATGGCCGATTCCGCCGAGAAGGAGGAGATGCCCACCGGGAGGGTATAAAGCTCCTTGGAGGTGGTCACGATCAGCGGCCAGAAGAAGGCCGTCCAGTTGCCGAGGAAGGAGAAGATGGCCAGAGCCGAGATTGCCGGAACGACCATGGGCATGGCGATCTTCCACCAGATGGTGAACTCGTTGAGACCATCCACACGCGCCGCTTCCAGGAAGTCGTTCGGCACGCCTTCAAAGAACTGCTTCATCAGGAAGGTGCCGAAAGCTGTCATCAAGCCAGGGAACATGATGCCCCAATAGCTGTTCAGCCAACCCAGCTGGCTCGACATCAGATACCACGGGATCACCAACATTTCGGTCGGGATCATCAGCGTCGACAGAATGGCGAGGAAGATGAAGTAGCGGCCGCGGAACTCGAACTTCGCCAAGGTATAGCCGACGAGGCTATCGAAGAAGACGTTCGAGAGCGTCACCACCACCGCGATGAAGGTCGAGTTGAGGAACCACTGAACGAAGCGACCATCCTGCAGAACCTTGATGTAGTTATCGAGGGTCGGCGCCGACGGGATAAGCTTTAGGTCATAGACTTGTCCCGATGTCTTGAGCGAGGTCGAGAACATGAACAGCAGAGGCGTGATCATGATCAGCCCGCCGATGAACAACAGGGTCCAGGCGATATAACGACCGGGGCGAATGTCGCGGCGGTTGGCCGCCAATTCGGTAGAGGCGTTGGTGGCGGTCATTTCTTTTCCCTCAGCACATAGAGCTGGAGCAGAGAGACGATGAGCAGGATGGTGAACAGCACCACAGTCTGCGCAGCGGCATAGCCCATCTGGTAGGATGAGAACGCGGTCTGATAGATCATCAGCACCAGCGGCTTGGTCGAGTTCAATGGACCACCGGGATCATTGGTGGTCATGTTGTAGACCTGGTCGAAAATACGCAGGAAGCCGATCGATGAGAACACGACCAGGAAGACGGTGGTAGGCTTCAGCAGCGGAATGGTGATCTTGCGCAGGATAGCCCATTCGCCCAGACCGTCGATGCGCGCTGCCTCGTAGAAGGTCGAGGGAATGGCGCGAAGACCGGCCATGAAGATGATGACCTGGAAGCCAAGGCCAGCCCAGATGGCAGGGATGAGCACGGAGATCAGCGCCTGGTCCATGGAACGCAGGAAAGGCTGCTGCGGAATACCGACGACGCTGAGGACGCTGTTGATCACGCCGATTGGCACCGGCTGGTAAAACCAGCGCCACACCCAGCCCATTGCAGCGGCAGTGGTCAGGAATGGCAGGAAATAGAGGGCACGGATAAAACCGTGCATGAAACGGACGCGATCAAGGTAATATGCCACGAGGAAAGCAATGACGAGGCTGATCGGCGTGCCGATAATGAGATAAAGGAAAGTGTTGTTGAACACCTTCCAGAATGTCGGGTCGGCGAACATCTTCTGGTAGTTCGCAAGCCCGATGAATTTGGCCGGACGCAGCAGGTCCCAGTTGGTCAGCGACAGCCAGAACGCTTGGAACGTCGGATAAAACCGGATGCCAGCGTAGAAAATGATCGGGATGATCAGGAATATCCAGGCCCAGACAACGCGTTTCTGGCCAATGGTCAGCCGGTCCCAGAGGCGAACCGGTCCGGATTGTGGAAGTGCGCTCGTTGACGCCATGTTCGCTCCTTATGGGACGTGCTGGGCAATAGTTCCCAAGCCACCCCACCCTAATGGACCACCCCGGCCAATGCGGCCGGGATGGTGTGGAGTGCGGATGCCAGACTTCTGCCCGAAGGCTCAGTCTTAGCGGTTGTCGTCGATAATTGCCTGCTCGGCAGCAGCGGCCTGTGCGACAGAGTCTTCGATCGACTGACCTTCGAGCAGGATGCGGTTCACGGCGTCGATCGCGACAGTACGCTGACCAGCCTCATCGTAGAAGATGGTGGTGTGAGCGTAGTCGAGACCCTTGAGGAACGGCCCAAGGATCGGGTCGGCAAGGTTCTCTTCGGTCAGAGCGACGGAGCGGCGAGCCGGCAGCTCACCCACGGTCTCCAGCCAGATCTCCATGGCCTCGGGCGAGGAGATGTACTTGAGGAACTTCTGGGCAGCTTCGAGCTCTTCGCCCTGGGCGGTCGCGCCGATGGCGTTCGCGAAGTAGGACGAATAGTTCGAACGCATGCCGTTCTCGTCGGCCGGCAGTTCCACCACACCCCATTCGAACGGGTTGCCGGCGAAGGCGCCGAGACGGAAGGTACCGTCAATGGTCATGGCAGCAACGCCAGCGCGGAATGCGGCCTGACCTTCGTCCATGAAGCCAACCATGCCGACCTTATGCTCGGTCTGCAGGTCGGTGTAGAACTTCATCGCAGCAACGCCAGCTTCGCTGTTGTATGCAACATTGCCGTCGGCATCGTAGGGCTCGCCGCCGAACTGGCGAACGAGGGATTCACGCCACCAGTGGTGATCCTGGCCGGCCATGTCCATGGTGATACCGGCCTGGATGATGTTGCCACCACCATCGAACTTGGTGGTTGCCTTGGCGGCAGCCAGCAGCTCTTCGAGGTTGGACGGCGGCTCGATGCCGGCTTCATTGAAGATCGCCTTGTTGTAGAACAGGGCCAGCGAACGCACAGCAGTGGGAATACCGTAGTAGCTGTCGCCGCGCTTCATTGCAGAAACGATCGGGAAGAACTCGGATTCGATCTCGTCGTACGAGAACACAGCCGGGTCGAGCGGCTGGATGAGGCCGCCGTTCACGAACTGATCGGTCCAGCCGTAGAACAGCTGCACGACGTCAGGGCCCTGGCCAGCAACCTTGGCGGCCACGACGCGAGTCTGGTAGTCCGCATAGGGGAACGTGGTGTGCTTGACCGTGATACCCGGGTTTGCCGCTTCGAAGTTAGCGATCAGCTTGTCCATTGCCTGGACGCGGCTGTCGAAAACATACTGCCAATATTCGATCTCGACTGCCTGGGCACTGCCCAGAGCGAGAAGGCTAATGCCTGCGGCGAGGCCAGCCAATTTTGCCTTGGTTAGCATTTTATAATCCTCCAAACGACCGTCGACACTCCGACAGCCCTCCTTGGGCTCTAGGCGCATGCTCGCCTAGCCGCCCCTACCGTCGAACACCGAAGGCCGGCTTGTCAATAAAATAATCTACTTGAGTTATTTTTTCAGAGGATTAACCTGTGGCAAAGCCTGAGAGTGAAGGCAGGGGAGGGAAATTCTTGAGCACCCGCAACAGGAAGGACTTGCTTCCTCGGATTGCAATCGGCTCCAATCCGGAGCGCAACCGAGCACATAACCGGCGAGTGGTTCTCGAGGTCATTCGGATGCACGGCCACCTCGGCCGGACCGAAATCGCCCGTCGGGCGAAGCTGACCGCTCAGGCCGTTGCCAACATCGTCGAGGAACTGCTTGAGGATGGCCTGTTGATAGAACTGGGCCGCCTCAGATCGGGCCGCGGCCAGCCGCCGATCCAGTTCGCGGTTAATCCCGATGGACCGATGACAGCCGGCGTCGAAATTGCTGCAGACCATATGGTGAGCGTCCTGTTGGACCTCTCTGGCAGAATCCGTGAGCAGTCCATCGTCCGCCTTGAGGATACCGGTCCGCAGACGGTTCCCGGACGGGTGGCGGAGGAAGTCCAGCGCATGCTGGAACTGGTGGGTGCTGCGCGCGAAAAGCTTCTCGGCATCGGCGTTGTGATGCCGGGACCATTCGAGATCGAGGGCATGAGTTCGGTTGGACCGGCTACCCTGCCCGGTTGGACCGGTACCAACCCGCGAGCGCTGCTGGCCAAGGCGACCGGTTATGACGTCGTGGTCGAAAACGACGCGACTGCGGCAGTGGTCGGGGAGCGCCTCTACGGCGCTGGCCGGCAACTGGGCAATTTTTGCTATCTCTATTTTGGCGTCGGCCTCGGGCTGGGTGTCATCCACGACGGGCGGCCGCTGCGGGGCGCCTTTGGCAATGCCGGCGAAATCGGGCATGTGGGCCTCGTGCCACGCAACGGGCTCGGGCGCAGCGGCCCGGCCGGCGCACTAGAGCGCTTTGTTTCCGTGTTTGCGCTGCGAGAGCAGCTGGCCCTGGCCGGCATTTATGCCGAAACTGTGCAGGACCTTCAAAATCTCTACGACAAGCAGAACCCTACCCTGCTTACATGGATTGACACGGCTGCCGACTATCTGGCGCCGACCGTTGCCATGCTGGAAAACATCTTTGATCCGGAGACGGTCATTTTCGGCGGCGGCCTGCCGGACGCCGTCCTTGAGGCCGTCATCGATCGGCTCGATCCCCTCCCCGTCTCGGTTGCGACACGTGACAAGCGTGTGCTGCCACGCGTCATCCGCGGGCAGACAGGTCAGCTGACCGCTGCCCTGGGCGCGGCGGCGCTGCCGCTGCTCGATACCGTTTCACCCCACCTGAGCGTCTCCGAGATCTCCAACTGATCCCAGGAGAAGGAACTTTCTGGCCTATGCTGAACTCTCGTGATCGTCTCCTACGCCGCGCAACATCGCCGCGCCTCGTCAACCTCTATCGCGCGCTGACGCGTCTGCGCTCCACCGTGACGGTCATGAATACCGGCGCCCATCCTGATGACGAGCACAACGGCATGCTCGCGACCCTGCGCCACCAGCATGGAACCCGAATCGTCATTGCCTGCTCCACCCGAGGCGAAGGCGGTCAGAACATCCTTGGCCCCGAGCGCCTTGGTGCGCTGGGCGTCATTCGCTCCCGCGAACTTGAGGAAGCGGCCCGCGCCCTCGACGCTGATGTTGCCTGGCTGGGCCACGGTCCGGATGATCCGGTCCACGATTTCGGTTTTTCCAAGTCCGGGCCGGACACGCTGGGTCGCTGGGGCGAAGACCGCACCATCGACCGGCTGGTTCGTGCCTACCGCCAGTTCCGCCCCGATATCGTCATTCCCACATTCCTTGATGTTCCCGGCCAACATGGCCATCACCGCGCCATGACCGAGGCAGCCGAGCGGGCAGTCGCCCTGGCTGCNGACCCGGCCTATGTTACGGAAGGTTATGGGCCCTGGAAGGTCTCGAAATTCTACCTCCCAGCCTGGTCTGGCGGGGACGCCTATTACGACGACGAGGTACCGCCGCCCCCCCGGACCACGGAGGTCGTGGCGATAGGGACCGATCCCGTAACCGGCATGAGCTATGATCGGATTGGCGAAGTCTCGCGCGCCTATCACGGCACCCAGAACATGGGCGTTTGGANGCAGGCNCGCACGAGCTGGGAACTGCACCTTGTNGGCGGCTCCAGCGAAACCAGTGTCTTGGATAACCTGCCGGAAAACCTCGCCGGCCTTGGCAATGNNCCCGAGCTTGCCGCTGCAGACGCTGCCATTGAAAAGGCAATCACAGCCTNCCCGAACGCAGACGCGATAATCGCCACANTAATCGAGGCCAAGCGCGCCCTGGCGGCGGCAAACGGCAGCATCGCTGAACAGCACGCCCACCGCGTTGTCCGCAAGTTGGCAGAAATGGACGCAGCGATTGCCTTGGCAGCCGGTATCGACATTTCCGCAAGCGTCTCCAACGCCGAGATCATCCCGGGCGGCACTGTGGAGCTAAGCATCGAGGTGGAGCCTGGTTCCGCCACCCACCTCGCCGCCACGGTGCATGCGGCTGCAGACCTTGAGGCCGCCCAAAGCCTACCCCTTTCGGCAGGCGTCAATACAACTTCCATCTCTGCCACTGCCGACGCCAAGGTGACCAATGCCTTCCTGCCGGACTGGCAGAGCCTTGGCGGCAATGGCCTCGTCCATCTGGAGATTGAGGCAAATGTCGGGGGCGAAATCATCCGCTTTGCCGTAGACCCGGAAGAGGCACTGCAGATCGCTCCCCCGCATGCGGTCTCCATTTCTCCTGACGCCATCATCGTTCCCTTGGGGCAGTCCAAGTCGCAGCGCATCGGGGTGAAGGGTATTGATCCGTCTGCCCTGACCCTTCCTGCGACGAGCGGCGTCACCGCCATTGCGACGACCGCAGGTCTTGAGCTCGACCTCACCGCTGCCCTCCCGTCAGGCCGTCATAGCCTGCCGCTGCAGATCGATGGCAACCAGGCCTATTCCGTGACCCCGATTGCCTATCCGCACATCGGTCGGACGCGTTTCGTCCAACCGCAAAATCTCAACATTCTTGCGCTGGACCTCATTCTTCCACAAACGCGGGTAGGCTTCGTCAGCGGCGGTGCCGACCGCATCGGCCTCTGGCTCGAGCGCATGGGTGCCGATGTTACCCAGCTCGACGCTGAAGCCCTGACAGGTGACCTCTCGCAATTCGATACCATCATTGTCGGCATCTTCGCCTTCGGTACGCGCCCAGACCTCGCGGCCGCCACCAGCCGCCTGCACGAGTGGGTGCGCAAAGGCGGGCATCTGGTAACGCTCTACCATCGCCCCACCGATGGCTGGAACCCTGAGACAACGCCCCCGCTGCCTCTCACCATCGGTTCGCCTTCGCTGCGCTGGCGCGTGACCAATCCGGCGTCGGCAGTCGAGATTCTTGAGGACGAGCACCCGCTCCTTGCCGGGCCCAATCGGATCACCCTCGCTGACTTCGCCGGCTGGGACAAGGAGCGCGGCCTCTACTTCGCGTCCCGCTGGAACGAAGCCTATGTACCGCTTCTGGCTATGCACGATTCCGGGGAGGCCCCGCTCACCGGATCCCTCATTTCGGCTCGGATCGACAAAGGCCGCCACACCCATACGAGCCTGGTTCTCCACCACCAGATGGACAAGCTTGTGCCCGGCGCCTTTCGGCTCATGGCAAACCTGCTGCAGCGAGCTTAGAATGGCGCAGGCGCGAGCGCTCCCCCAAGGGGTAGCGTGGCTACTCTCTGATATGGTGCTCGTCACCGCAATGACGGTTCTCGTCAAGCTGAGTGGCGCCACCTACCCCTCGGTACAGATCGTCTTCATCCGCTCGCTGATCGGGCTGCTTAGCGTGACGCCTTTGGCGTGGAAGCATCGTGCAGCGCTCAAGAACACCAAACGCTGGGGTCGACACAGTTTCCGTGTGCTGTGCAACACGCTGGCTTTGAACTGCAATTTTGCAGCGCTGACCGCCCTCCCCTTGGCGCTGGTCAATGCCGTTGGTTTCATGCGCCCCCTGGTTACGCTCGCGCTGGCCACCTGGCTCTTGGGTGAGCGTTCCGGACCCTGGCGCTGGATAGGTGCCTGCATAGGGTTTGTCGGGGTGCTGATAATGATCGGGCCCAGCGAGGTGCCTTTGAACTGGGGCCTCCTGGCTTTGCTCGGCACTGTGGTTTTCGGTTCTCTTGCCACCGTTCAAACCCGCGCCCTTGCAGGCGAGAACAC
>Ga0065721_10005718_pt1 | contig 20800 bp, 16 predicted proteins | sample Mesricmetagenome_FD_59108 | JGI IMG/M metagenome (GOLD analysis project Ga0065721, IMG submission 59108) | Mesophilic microbial community from rice straw/compost enrichment Sample: eDNA_1 v2 (version 2) | ecosystem: Engineered > Solid waste > Grass > Composting > Bioreactor | place: USA: Davis... | reverse complement strand
CTTCCGGGTACTGGAGGCGGGCAGCGGCCCCGAGGCATTGCGCCTGCTGCGGGAGAATTCCCAGCTGGACATGGTGATTCTCGACGTGATGATGCCGCGCATGTCCGGCTATGAGACTTGCATGCGCATCAGGGTCACTCATCCGGTGCACCGCTTGCCGGTGCTGTTTCTCACTGCCAAGAACCTGAGCGACGATCTGGTGCGCGGCTTTGTCGCCGGCGGCAGCGATTTCCTCACCAAGCCGGTGGGGCGGCAGGAGCTGCTGTCCCGCATCTCCATGCACCTGTCCCTGCTGGAGATCAACCGCCGCATGGAGCACAAGTACCAGGAGGCCTGCGAACAGAATTTCCACAACGGCCTGGAGCTGCGCACCCTGGAGCAGATAGTGGACATGATCAACCGCGAGACGCGTCCGGCGCAGTTGCTCAGGCTGACACTGGAGGCGGTGCGCAGCCTCATAGGCGCAGATCGCATCGTCTACTGGCGCGCCCATGGGGAGCGGGCGGCATTTGTACTGTTGGACAATGACGTGGGGGTGTTGCCGGAGCCCCATTTCACCCGTGTGTCCGACATACTGAGGCGGTTGGATGAATGCTACAGAAGCGGCAAGGCCCTCTGGATCGTGGACGATGACCCGGACTTCCAGTTCCTGCGGGAAACCTTCCCGGCCAGTCGCAGCACCCTGGTGTTCACCCTGTTTTTCGAGGATGCGGTGGTGGGCTTCGTCACAGTGCTCAGCCAGAGCCCCGGCCGATTCAATCAAGCCACTGTGGAAACGCTGGGCCGTATGCAGGCCCATATCACCTCCGCCGCCGTCAAGGCGCGCATGCTGCAGCAGGTGGAGGTCGACGACGGGGAACTTTCCCCCTGAGTGGCGGTTTTACTAAACTGCCGCGCGCGGTTAGTCCATCCATCCTGCCTGTTAAGGATCCATCATGAAGTCATCCCTGATTTGCCGCCTTTGCGGTCTGTTGCTGTGGTGCTGCAGTCTGGCCTGTGTTGCCGCGCCGGAACCGCCCCGCGGTATCACCCGCATCACACACGTGGAAGGCGTCACCGAATATAAATTGAAGAACGGGTTACAGGTATTGCTGATCCCGGACGCGAGCAAGGACACAGTGACGGTGAATGTGACCTACAGGGTGGGCTCCAAGCACGAAAACTACGGCGAAACCGGCATGGCGCATCTGCTGGAGCACCTGATGTTCAAGGGCAGCAAAAAGCATCCGGACATTCCGGGCGAGATGAGCGCCCACGGCGCCGAGGCCAACGGCACCACCTCCTACGACCGCACCAACTATTACGCCACTCTGTCTGCCACAGCGGAAAACATCGATTGGATTCTGAGCCTGGAAGCGGATCGCATGGTTAACGCATTCATCGCCAAGGCGGATCTCGACAGCGAGATGACGGTGGTGCGCAATGAATTCGAGCGTGCGGAAAACAATACTTTCGGTGTGCTTATGCGCGGCATTATGGCGTCGGCCTACCGCTGGCACAGCTACGGCAAGCCCACCATAGGCGCGCGCTCGGATATAGAAAATGTCTCCATCGACCGCTTGCGCGCCTTCTACAAGCTCTACTACCAGCCGGATAACGCCACCCTGGTGGTGGCGGGCAAGTTCGATGAGGCGGACCTGCTCAAGCGCATTCAAAAGACCTTCGGCCGCATTCCCGCACCCAAGCGGCAGTTGCCGCACCTTTACACTGTCGAGCCGCCTCAGGATGGCGAGCGCAGTGTGGTGGTGCGCCGGGTGGCGGATATTCAATGGGTCGCGGCGGCCTATCACATACCCTCCGGCAACCATCCGGATTACGCAGCCCTGGAAGTATTGGCCAATGTGCTCGGCGATACCCCCCGGGGCCGTCTGCATCAGAAACTGGTGGAGCAGCGTCTGGCGGTGAGCGCCTTCGCCTATCCCCACGAACTGCAGGATCCGGGCATGTTGTTGTTCGCCGCCCAGGTGGACAAGCAGATGTCCCTGGACAAAACTGCGAAGGCGCTGCTGGAAGTGGTGGAAGGGCTGGAGCGCGAGCCGATCACTCAGGAGGAGCTTGATCGCGCCAAACGCAACCTCCTCAAGCGCGTCACCATAGCCTTCAGCGCCTCGGAGAATATCGCCTTGGGCCTCAGTGAATACATCGCTCTGGGCGACTGGCGCATGCTGTTTCTCGGCCGCGACCGCCTGGAGGCTGTGACCCTCGAAGAGGTGCAGCGGGTGGCGCGACAGTATCTGGTGCGCAACAACCGCACCGAGGGCCGCTTCATACCGACCGCGGCACCTGAGCGGGTGGAGATTCCCCTGGTGGATGATCTGTCGGCCATGTTCGAGGGCTATCAGGGGCGCGAACAGACGGCGGAAGGCGAGGCCTTCGACGCCTCCTTCGCCAATATCAAAGCTCGCACCCGCATCCACCGTCTGGACAGCGGCGCCAAGGTAGCGCTCCTGCCGAAGAAAACCCGGGGCAATCAGGTGGTGCTGCAGTTGTCCCTGGGCCTGGGCAGTGAAGAGAGCCTGCGCAACAAGGCTGTGGTTTCCGAGTTGACCTCCGCCATGCTTATGCGCGGCACCCAGGAGCTCAGCCGGCAGCAGCTGCAGGACCGTCTCGATGAGTTGCAGGCGGTGATGCATGTGCAAGGCTTGCCCCACAGGGCCCAGGCTGAGCTGGTCACCAATCGGGAGAACCTCCCGGATGTGGTGGCGCTGTTGACCCAGGTGCTGCGCCGCCCGGCGTTCGATACCCGGGAATTCGCCCAGCTCCAGGACCGCATAGTGACCAGCATGGAGGCGGGGCGCCAGGAGCCGCAATCCATCATTCAGCGGGATCTGGCGCGCGTCTATAACCGCTGGCCGGCGGACCATCCCTACTACACGCCCACCCTCGACGAGGAGATAGCGGCGGTGCGCGCCGTGACTGCTGCGGATCTGCGACAGTTCCATAAGGAATTTTTCGGTGCCGACTCCGTGCGCGTGGCGGTGGTGGGCGATGTGGACGAAGAGGCGGCCCTGGCCGCCCTGCGCAAGGGGCTGGAGGGCTGGCGCAGCGCCAAACCCTATGTACCGATTCCCAAGACTTACCAGGCCCTGCCGCGCCAGGATCTGACCCGCCAGACCCCCGATAAGGAAAACGCCGCCCTGGCCGCCACTTTACCCTTGCCCGTGGGCGCCAATCACGAGGATGCGGCGGTGCTGGAGTTGGGCACCTATGTGTTCGGCGGCGGCTTTCTCAGCAGTCGACTGGTGACCCGCCTGCGCCAGAAGGAGGGTCTCTCCTACAACGCCAGCGCCTGGCTGGGCCTGGACAATCACGGCAATGCCGGCAGCTTTACCGCCTACGCCATATTCGCGCCGCAGAATCTGGCGGCCGTGGAGAAGGGCATACGCGAGGAGCTGAATCGTCTGCTGGAACAGGGCGTGAGCGAGAAGGAACTGGCGGCGGCCAAGTCGGGTTTCCTGCAGGAGGAGCAGGTGGCGCGCACCCAGAATGACAATCTCGCCGACCTGCTGATCCAGAATCTGGAGCTGGATCGCGATATGGACTGGTACGAGGCCCGCGAGGCGCGCATCCGCACCCTCACACCTCAGCAGTTGCAGGCGGTGCTGCGCAAATATCTGGCGGAGGATCAGTTGTCGCTGGTGCGCGCCGGGGATTTCGCCGGCAAAGGCGCGCGCCGCTAAGGCGCGCCGAGGCTATGTAAAGAGTCCGGAGAGCAGGTCGAGCTTGGCCGGATCCTGGTCCACGAAGCGCACTATCACCCGCACCCGGGAGGACTCGGGGGAGGGTTCGCAGGCGGAGATGCTGTGCACATAGCAATTGAGGCGCGCCAGGGCGTTGTTGGCTTCATCCAGCAGATCTACCGCCGCCTGGTCGAACACGGTGGGCATGATCTGGGTTCTTTCCAGGGTGCCGCACAGGGCCTGGAGGGAGATCTCCAGCAAGGTGTATTCGCAGGTGGCGTGGGGAAAGCGCAGGAAGACCCGCCCTTTGAATTTGTCGACCTTGCTCGTCTCGCTCCTGCCCGCCGGGCGGGGTGGCGGCGTTTTTGAGGTCTCCTTGGATTCGGTGGCGTTGGCGCGCCCGCCCGTGAGCACTTCTACGGATGAGAAAGCCAGCCCGCGATTGGCCGGCGATGAGGTCGGCGCTTTGTAACCTATGCGTTTGAGCTGCCGACCGATTTTTCGCGTCAACTCCTCGGCGGTAAAGGGTTTGGACAGATAGTCGCTGACACCGGCTTCCACGGCGGCCATCACATGGTCGCGGTCGCCCCGGCTGGTGATCATTACAAACGGAGTGGTGGCGAATTCCGACTGCTCCCGCACCCAGCGCAGGAGTTCATCCCCGCCCATTTCCGGCATTTCCCAATCCGACAGAATCAAATCCGGTTGTTTGCTTTTGATGATGCCCTGGGCGCGTGCGCCGTCCTGCGCCTCCAACAATTCGGCGTTGGGCACCAGTTGGCGCACAGTGCGCTTGACCATATCGCGAACGAAAGTAGCGTCATCTACCACCAGAACCTTCAACGTCACCGTGTCTATTCCTGCGTTGTTGCGGAACCCGCCTGTGGATGAAATTTGTACCGATGGATTAACTATAGGCAGCATCATCTGGATCCGCTGCATGCTTAACAGGTTTCTTGGGTAGAATGTCGCGGTTCATTCACCTCGAATCAGGAGTCGCCATGAAACCACTGTTGCGCAGCTCGGGCCTTGTGCTCTTGGCTCTGCTCACCGCCTGCTCGGTCAACCCGGTCACCGGCAAAAAAGAATTCACCATCATGAGTGCTCAGCAGGAAGTGGCGCAGGGGGAACAGCTCTACGACAGCTACCAACAGCAACAGGGCGGGCGCTATGTGGTGGACCCGGATTTGAGCGTGTACGTCAACCAGGTGGGACAGAAGTTGGCGCGGGTCAGCGACCGGGCGGAGCTGCCCTACGAATTTGTGGTGCTCAACAACAGCGTCCCCAATGCCTGGGCCCTGCCCGGCGGCAAGATCGCCATCAACCGCGGCCTTCTGTCCCTGCTGGATGACGAGGCGCAGCTGGCGGCGGTGCTGGGCCACGAAATCGTGCATGCGGCGGCGCGCCATGCGGCGCGGCAGATGACCCAGGCGACCCTGTTGAACGTGGGGCTGTTGGCGGCCGGTGTGGCGGCCCAGAGAAGTGAATACGGCGAGTGGATCATGACCGGTGCCGGTGTCGGCGCCAGTGCCTGGCAGGCGCGCTACGGCCGCGATCAGGAGCTGGAGGCGGACAAGTTCGGCGTGCAGTACATGATTGCTGCCGGTTATGACCCCCAGGGCGCAGTAGAGCTGCAGCAGAAGTTTGTGGAGCTCTCCAGCGGCAAGCAAGGCAATTTCATGGAGAGCCTGTTCGCCAGCCACCCACCTTCTGAGGAGCGGGTCAAACGCAACCGCGAACTGGCGGCGGGTCATTCGGGGGGCGCGCGCAACAAGGCTGCCTATGAGCGCGCCATTCAGCAGGTGCGCCGGGACCAGCCGGCTTATGACGCCCACAACCAGGCGCTGGCTGCGGCGCAGAAGGAGGATTTCGAGCAGGCGCTGCGCTACACAGAACAAGCCATCAAGTTGCAGCCCCGTGAAGCGCTGTTCTTCGCCACTCAAGGGCAGCTGCGCATGGCGGTCAAGCAGGATGCGGCGGCTCTACAGTCCTTCCAGCAGGCGGCCAAGCTCAACCCCGAGCATTATCTGGGACATCTGGGCGCAGGTCTGCTGCAGAAGAAGGCCGGTCAGAATGCCGCCGCCGTTCAGTCGCTCAATACCAGCATGACACTGCTGCAGACACCCATAGCGGCCTACCACCTGGGTGAACTTCACCTGCAGGGCGGGGATGCGACTAATGCGCGGCGCTACTTTGAATTCGCGGCGCAAGGGGAAGGTGAAATCGCCGAGGCCGCCAAGGTCCAGTTGAACCGCCTGGGCGGTGGGCAGGGGTAATCAGGCCCCACAGCACTTCTTGAGCTTTTTGCCGCTGCCGCACCAGCAGGGATCATTGCGTTGGGGTTTCGGCGGCGGCAAATGGCGACCTCCCACATACAGCCAGCGCCCCTGCTCCCGTCGGAAGCGGGAGCGCTCGTGCAGCTGCCCAAGACCCTGGGCATCCTTGTAGCGGGCGATAAATTCCACTTCCCCCTCATCTCCTGCAGAGCTGCTGTGTAACACACTCAGCCCCAGCCAGCGGGTGGATGCCACACTTGCTTCCAATTGCTCACGAGAGACTCCGTCCAGCCTCTGGGTGTCCAGCAGATACTGGACTTCCCCGGTGCTAAATGCGCTGTAACGGCTGCGCATCAGAGCCTCAGGTGTAGTGGGTAGGCGCAGGCCGGTCAGATAGGGCTCGCAGCAGTCGGCGGCTTCTCCGCCGCCACAGGGACAAGAGGTCATGGCAATTGCTGGCGGATGATTCCCCCGCCCGCGGCGCGGGGATAGGGAAAATGTTGACTGGCCGCTCCCTGGATCATGGCCTCGATGGTGGTGTACTTATCCGGTATGGCGGAATAGAGGCCTATGTTCAGTCGAACACTATGCCCTGGTTGATGGGCTGGGGCTATGGCTATAGCGTCGGCTTCCCGGCGCAGCTGCTCTATCCGCTCCCAGAGGCGACTGTCGTCATCCTCTATACACAGGATGATGAATTCACCGTCGGCCATGCGCACAGCCAGATCTGTGACCCGCGAAAAATAGCGCCTGATCACCCTGGCCACCTGCACCAGATACTGCTCTCCCAGAGCGTGGCCGCCAAAGCTGTTCAGTAATTTGAAACTCTCCAGTTCCACCCGCAAAGCGTGCAGGCGGAGCTGCTCGCGCTTGGCGGCGCTGAGGATGAACTCGCCGCGGGTGCTCAGATGACTGGGGTTTTTCAGCTGGGTCAAATGGTCGGTTTCGCTGGTGAATTCCAGGCGTTTGCACATTTCCCGGTAGAGCAGACTCACTTTGTCGAGCACGTTTTTGACATATTCCTGCTGGGACACGTCGGTGTGAATGGCGATCACGTGGGTGATCTTGCCTGCTGTGGTCACGTAGGTCAGGCGCACCTGATTCCAGATATGGCGGCCGGATTTGCTGGAGGTGCGCAAGCGGAAGCTGCACTCCACCCCCTCCTTCAGAGCCCGGCCCATGTCCCGCCAGGTTTCCGGCTCGTCGAGGGTGAGCGGGGGGAAGAGCAGAGGCTGACCGAGCAGTTCTTCTGCGGTGTAACCGGTCAGTTGGGTGAAAGGGGAATTGCAAAAAAGAATCGGGCACTGGTCCCCATCGTAGTGCGCCACCAGCACACCGTCGTTGGTGACCGCGAGAATGGCGCTTTTGAGTTCCGCTGATAAGACCATCTTCCCACCCTTTGTGCGTACCGCAGTCACACGCCCGGGACCTTGGCGTAGAAAATCGCTCAATAAAACATTAGTTCAGGAGTTGCCGCAGATAAAGCCAAAGCGGGCGCCAACTTACGAGCGGTAGCTTATATAACCAGGAGATCCAAGCCTGCTGTGGCAGGCTTTGCGGAAGGACTAATAATCGCCGCCCGCAAAGCCCCTTTTCAATCCGCGCACTCGGCCACGGGCTGATTGGCCGTCAGGGCGAATTCATAGCTGCCCTGGGCGCCGCTGGCGATGTGTTCCGCGCGCAGACTGAAGCTGTGGGCCTGGGCCGGGTTCAGGGGGGTCTCAAGACCCAGGGTCTGCATGGTGATGAATTCGCGTTTGACGCTGTTGAACAGCTGTTCCAGATTGTTGCCGCCGCTGCCGGCAAAGTACTGGCCGCGGCTTAAACGGGCGATCTCTTGTAACTGCTTGCGGCCCTCGGCGCCTATCTGGTCGCCGAAAGCTATGACATGTATGCGCAAGTCCGGGTTGGCCGCTATACGGGTTTTGATGTCGTCGAGCGTGGTGGGGGCATAACCCGAGTAGGTCCAAAACAGCATGCCGTTGTCGCCACTGCCGCGGGTTGCGCTGTTGTCAAAGTGGCTGTCGTTGTTGTCACCGTCCGAAAACACCACCATCACATGCTGGTCGCGGGCGCCGGAGGCTACGCCGCGATCGTAGAGATCTTCGTGCACACCTATACCGAAATGCACTGCCTTCCACAGGCCTGTGAACGTGCCCTGTACCGGGTTCGGAATACTGGAAATATCGGTAATGCTCCAATTGGCTCCCCGGTTGTTGGGGGCCGGGCGGAATATGAGGCTGTCAAACCAGGTCAGCTCCCAATGGAATTGGGCATCGTTGGCCTGCCAGGTCTGCTGGAGCTCCTGCAGCACATTGACCGCCGCTGCCTTCATGGGCTCGAAGGCGGGTGGGTTGTGGCTGAGCATGGAAACAGTGGCATCCAGCACCAGGGATATGACGAGGTTGGACTTCAGCAGTTCGGAGTCCCGGCTTAGCAGGGATTCCACATCCGCAGGGCGGTTGTCGACGATCACCTGCGAATGGATGGCCGTGGGCTCACCGTTGGCATCCACCGCCGGATCCAACGCCAAGCCGGACTCATCTCGGGTAATGAACTGCAAAATGACGCGGGTGGCACCATTGCGGGGATTGCGGCAGATGCTCTGGCTGAGAACCTCCACCTGAAGTTGGTCTTCGACACAGACATCTCCTTCCAGATGGCGACCCTCGCCACAGGTCAGGCTGTCGGGTACGCACTCTCCATTCTGCAGATGGGTGCCAGAGGGACATTGGGGGGAAACCTTGCAGACGCCGTCGACGCGTATCTGGCCGCTCGGACAGGGGGAGGTGGGGGCCGGTTCACATCGCGTATAGGGTGGTCTGCCAGAGCCGCAGTCTGCCCCGCGGCTTTTGCCTCCCTCGCAGCCACCGAGCCACAAGAGACACCCTAATAAATAGATCAAGGATCTAGTTGTTGATCGCAGCATTCCAATCCCCCCGGTGGAAAAGCCAATTAGTTTAACGATTTACGGTGGCAAAGGGACAATACCAAGCAGATTAAGTGTTGCGAAGATGAAGAATAAGTCTGCAAATCCGAGAATGATTCTCATTAATGAGATGACATATTGCTAAAAACAATCAATTTTTTTGCATTATTTCGTTTAGCTCTCGATTAATGCCAACTCCGTCACAGGAGGTGCGGGTGTGCGTCATTGCTTGTTTTCTGAGCGGCCGTTTAATATGCCGCCTGTGGAAAAAGTGGCGGTAGTCCATCTCGGACCATTTCGCCACCCGCAATCTGAAGATTGTGAGAAAAAAATGACCTCTGAAGAGGCGGTGCAAGAACAGCAACAACCGGCATACGACCGGGTTCCCTGAGCCCTTAGGTTGAGTGAACAAACAATAAATAAATGAGCAACTTACGTCATAAGTATAAGCGTACAGGAGACTTACCTTGAAAAATCTCGCGTTATTACTGTTTGCAGTCGGCGCCCTTGCTCTCCAAGGGTGTAGTAATGGGGGCTCGAGTCCGAAGCCTCCCCAGTATCCATCTTCATCTTCGTCGTCCTCTTCGTCGACATCCTCTTCGTCCTCGTCTTCTTCGACCTCATCATCGTCCTCTTCATCGGGCACAGTGGTGAACAAGGAGAAGGGCAAGGCAGATTTTGCCGCTCTGTGTTCTTCCTGCCACCAGGATGAGGAAAACGGCATATTCACCGGCTTGCAAGAGACTCGTACGATCGACGTAAACAGGCTCTTGCGTACCGATATAGAGAAGCTGGCCGAGTACATCGACATCGCCATGCCGCTGGGTAATCCCAATGTGTGCGATGCCCAGTGTGCCGCAGACATAGCTGCCTACATGAGTGAGTACTACACGGGTGGCGTCGGCAGCTCTTCCAGCAGCTCCAGCTCATCAACCAGCTCCACTGGCTCCAGCTCCAGTTCTTCATCTTCTGGCACTTCGTCTTCATCCAGCAGCTCTTCCAGCAGCTCCAGTGGTGTGGGCACTTCCAGCAGCTCTTCCAGCGGCAGCTCAAGCAGCAGCTCCTCGTCCTCGTCTTCCGGCGCGTCATCGAGCAGCAGCTCTTCCAGCTCAAGCACCAGCAGTTCATCGACTTCTTCTTCCAGCAGCTCGTCCAGTGGCAGCTCAAGCAGCAGCTCCTCCAGCTCAAGCACCAGCAGCTCGTCCACTTCGTCTTCCAGCAGCTCCTCCAGCTCCAGCAGTTCTTCTTCTGGTGGTTTGGCCTGTGAAGATGCAGTAAACGCAGGACGAGATCTGTATAACCAATCTAACTCTACCGGTATCGCCTGTTCTATGTGCCACGGATCCGTGCCCGTGGATGGAACTACCGTTTGGGATAACGGACCCCTGGGAAGAATGGACGTTTATGATTTGGATGGCGATGGTTACAGGGCTGGCGCCAACGGCCAGCTTATAGATTTGGCATTGGCTGATTTTATCGACCAGTACATGCCGATGCCTGGCGCATTGACTGTATCCACAGAGGAAGCGCAACAACTCGCTGCCTACATCACTCATGAACTGAATGTTGGCAAAAACTGGTGTCCTGGCGATGTTTGGCCTCCGGTCGAGAGTGGGTCATCCAGCTCCAGCAGCTCATCTTCAAGCAGCTCCAGCTCGTCTTCTGCCAGCTCCAGCGGTTCGTCTTCGAGCTCAAGCAGCTCTGGATCTACAAGCTCCAGCAGCTCTAGCTCAAGCAGCGCCTCTTCTAGCTCTTCCAGCGGTGTGGGTAGCTCCAGCTCGTCTTCTGGTTCCAGCAGCTCAAGCTCATCCGGCAGCTCAAGCTCATCTACTTCGAGCTCCAGTTCAAGCAGCAGCTCTTCTTCCAGTGGCTCAAGCTCATCCAGCAGTTCTTCTGGAGGAAGCTCCAGCTCTTCAAGTAGCAGCTCCAGCTCGTCCACATCGAGCTCCAGCTCTTCTAGCAGCTCAAGCTCAACAAGCAGCAGCTCCAGCTCAACAAGCAGCAGCTCCAGCTCGTCCACATCGAGCTCCAGCTCTTCCAGTAGCTCAAGCTCAACAAGCAGCAGCTCTTCTTCCAGCAGCAGTAGCTCTTCATCATCCAGCAGCTCTGGTGGTGCCTCTATTGATGATGCGAAGCGATTCGTTGGTGAGATCAATGCTCTGAACCGATCATTGAATTTCAATGCCTATGCTGTGCAGAACCTGGGTTCCATGCTGACAGGCAGCGACGCGGACGTGTACAAAGCGTTTGCTGATGGTGTTACTGCCAGCAAGATCTTTGGTACCACTCAGGCTGATAAGAATCTGTTGGGATCTGAAGTTTCCAATGTATTGAGTGCGCTGACCCAAGTGGGCGGACATTTCGGTGCCCGATTGCTGGAGGCGATTGCCAACGATGTCATCCTGCCAATTCCTGAAGGTATCAATGGCACCTTGACCGCTACCAACAATGGTCTGTCCGGTTCCAGAAGGATCGCTTACTACGCCTACACCATCGACCAGGTCATTGATGTCTGTGAAGGCAAAGGACCGGCGCAAAGCTGTAACGTGCGGGTGCAGATGGATATTGAATTGGAGTCCGCATCCGGTGGCCCGAAAGGTGACCCTGTGAACTTTGCGATCACCGTGCCTGTTGCGAAGTTGAAAGTGACCAAACTTCTGGCCTCCAACACTTACGTAGCAGTGGAAGCGCAGCCCTCCGCCAGCGCCATCACCGCAGATATCACCGGTGAGGTGGCGATGGAAGATGACAAGATGTTGGGTGCTTATATTGAGATCCTGGATTTCACGTCTGATCTGAAACTGTCCATCCGTGATCTGCAGAGCAATGCAGTAGTCAGCGCAGATCTGGCCGGCGGTTTTGACGAACTGATCGTAGATCTGGATATGCAGGCTGATGATCTGACAGTTGAGGTGGTGGCAGTGACAGCATTGAACCTGAATGCCGGCCTCAATGTGGCCAACGCCGCAGGTGATAAGTTGACAGCCTCTGCGACTCTGAATGCAGACATAGTCGGCAACGGCGCACCCTTCACTTATGTCTTCGGCGAGAAGATCGAGAAAATAGGTGAAACCGCCAGTACTTATCTGGGCCTGGATGCGGTAGCGGCCTACTCGACTGTGGTGGGTGGCAATACCCTGTTCAGCTCAGCGGTTGAAGCCGGCCGTATCGGCAATGAGACTCTGCAGCTGAAGGACTTCAGTGCCCAGTATGGCGGCCGCACCTACAAGATCACTGGCGAGATCAGTGAAGATGGTGGTGCCATCAAATCTCTGGATACCACGGATCCTGTCTCTGGCGTCCGCATCCAGATCAGCACCAATGCTCAGGGTGTGACTTCCGGTACAGTGACCGCCGGTGCAACACAACTGGGTAGCATCGCGAAGAACGGCGACGGTAAATTGGTAATTACCTATACGGACGGCACAGTTCAGCTGTTCTAGTTTTTCAAGGTAAGCTTCAGGGGGCCAATGGCCCCCTTTTTTATGGGACAGAAAATACAAAGAACGAGATCTGGTTTGCGGTCACCCCCATAAAGTTCACGTATTATGCCCGCGTAGTAACCATAATAAGCCTCCTTTTTACAGAGAGGCGGCGAGTTCCCATAGTTCGGCATGCAGCATAAGAAGGTTTGCCGGATTCAATTAAAAAGGGTCGTTGATATGAGAAATATTGCTTTGATTTTAGTGGCGGCAGGTGCTTTTGCCCTGCAGGGATGTACCAATGGCGGCATTGGCACGAGTTCCAGCTCGTCGTCTTCTGGGGGGTCAACTTCGTCCAGTTCTTCCAGTAGTAGCTCGACTTCATCCACCTCGAGCTCAAGCAGCTCATCTTCTTCTTCGAGTAGCTCTTCTTCGAGCAGCTCATCCACATCGTCTTCGAGCAGTTCCTCCAGCTCCAGCAGTTCCTCGTCTGGCGGTTTGTCATGTGATGACGCTGTAAACGCGGGACGGCTTCTGTATGTAGCAAAATCCTGCTCATCCTGTCACGGAGACGTACCCACCGACGGAACTACCGACTGGCGTGGTCCTTTGTCTGGAATGGACGTCTATGATCTGAAAGGTGACGGCTACAAGGCCGGTGCCAGTGGTGCACAAGTGAATTTGTCACTGGTTGATTTTATCGACGAGTACATGCCGCTTCCCGGCGCAGCTTCTGTAACCTCAGAGGAAGCGCAACAACTCGTTGCCTACATCACCCACACAGTGAATGCTGGAAGAAGCTGGTGTCCTGGCGCGGCTTGGCCCGGAAAACCCGACTCCAGCTCCAGCAGCTCAAGCTCTTCCAGCTCATCTTCCAGCTCGAGCAGCTCTTCATCTTCTTCAACATCAAGTTCAAGCAGCAGCTCATCCACGTCCAGCAGCAGCTCGTCCACATCCAGCAGCTCTTCCTCTTCAAGCAGCTCAAGTGGCAATGGCTCTATCGCGGATGCCAAGGCCTTCGTCAACGAAATTAACGCGATAAACAGAACGCTTAATTTCAATGCCTATGCTGTGCAGAATTTGGGTTCCATGCTGTCAGGCAGCGATGCGGATGCATACAAAGCCTTTGCTGATGGCGTAACTTCCAGCAAGATCTTCGGTACCAATCAGTACTACAAGAGCTTGATCGGAAACGAAGTCTCCCGAGTCTTGAATGCACTGACCCAAGTGGGTGGACATTTCGGTGCCCGATTGCTGGAGGCCATTGCCAATGATGTCATTCTGCCAATTCCTGAAGGCATCAATGGCACTCTGACAGCCACCAACAACGGTCTGTCCGGCTCCAGAAGGATTGCCTACTACGCCTATACCATCGACCAGGTCATTAGTGTCTGCGACGATCCTACTCAGAGCCAGAGCTGTAATGTTCGGGTGCAGATGGATATCGAATTGGAGTCCGGATCCGGTGGCCCGAAAGGTGACCCTGTGAACTTTGCGATCACCGTGCCTGTTGCGAAGTTGAAAGTGACCAAACTTGTGGCCTCCAACACCTATGTAGCCGTGGAAGCACAGCCCTCCGCCAGCGCCATCACCGCAGATATCACCGGTGAGGTGGCGATGGAAGACGACAAGATGTTGGGCGCTTATGTCGAGATCCTGGATTTCACGTCTGATCTGAAACTGTCCATCCGCGATCTGCAGAGCAATGCAGTAGTCAGCGCAGATCTGACCGGCGGTTTTGATGAACTGATCGTAGATCTGGATATGCAGGCTGATGATATGACAGTTGAAGTAGTGGCAGTGACAGCATTGAACCTGAATGCCGGCCTCAATGTGGCCAACGCCGCAGGTGATAAGTTGACAGCCTCTGCGACTCTGAATGCAGACATAGTCGGCAACGGCGCACCCTTCACTTATGTCTTTGGTGAGAAGATCGAGAAAATAGGTGAAACCGCCAGTACTTATCTGGGACTGGATGCGGTAGCGGCCTACTCGGCTGTGGTGGGTGGCAATACCCTGTTCAGCACAGCGGTTGAAGCGGGCCGAGTCGGCAACGAAACTCTGCAGCTCAAGGACTTCAGCGTCCAGTATGGCGGCCGCACCTACAAGATCACTGGCGAGATCAATGAAGACGGTGGTGCCATCAAATCTCTGGATACCACGGATCCTGTCTCTGGCGTCCGCATCCAGATCAGCACCAATGCTCAGGGCGTGACCTCCGGTACAGTATCTGTCGGCGGTACACAGCTGGGTACCATCGCGAAGAGTGGTGACAAATTGATTATTACGTATACTGATTCAACTACTCAGACGTTATAATCAACCTCCATAACGATCCGAAGGGGCCCTGATGGGCCCTTTTTTTTGTGATCAAGTTTGTCAATTGTGCTCAGGTAGATACTTTCTTGAGAGTGCCTTAAGGTAATATCCATAGATCAATTATTGATCACGCGCCGAGGAGCGACAGCGTGCTTTCTATAATCCCTGGAAAAGGGTGTTTTGCCGGGATGGGTAGGTAGCTGGACGATAATAAAATAGGCTGTATTACATGCGTCGTTATACCCTCTTTATTCTTCTATTGATCTCTTTTCTCCTGACAGGGTGCTTGGTGGACGGCATCAAACAACCACCCAAGGACACGCAATCAGATCCGAACAAGCCCGGCGGTGAATACTTTTTTATATCTGGCAGGGTGGTAAAAGGCGTTCTGGATGGTGCCCTTATAACCGTTCATCCCTATGTCGCTGGCGAGCAGTCTGAGGCCGTGGTCGAGGTGCAGACCAATCAACAGGGCTACTACGAGGCCTGGATTCCTCGTCAGTATTTGGGCAGTCCGGCACGGATCCGGGCTTCCGCAGGTGCTGCCCGCATGAAATGCGATCTATTTGCAGGTTGTGGAAATAGGGGGTTCGGTGAGTGGGTGGCAGAGTCAGTGGAGGATCTGGTGCTTGATCTGGCCGTTCCCGAATTGCAGGCTTCAGGTGTCTATAACGTCTCTGTTCTGACCCATATGGCTCAGGCGCTGGCAGCGCAAAAGTTATCGGCGCGGGACGATCAAGGCAATGGTCTGGCGAATGCGTCCGTGAAAATGGAGATTCTGTCGGCAAATTCCAACGTTGCCAGTGCGTTCGGCATTATTGGTGAACTGTCCTCGCTGACTATCATCGACTTGGCGGATGCAGATGCGCGTGCGCTGGCCAAACCCACAGAGCTCTATTACGCATTGATGAATAGCGTGGCGGTTGCAGCGGCCATGGACGTTTATGAGGAAAGCGATTTTGTCCGGTCATTGAACAGGCTTGCAGATCAATTTATCGAATCCGGAATCCCGGGCAATTCCGTTGCAGAAGTGCGGGAAGTGACACAATTTGCGCTGCTGGAAACGTTGGAAAACGCCTACCGACATATCGAGGGACTCAATAGCAGCTCATACAGTGAAGAGCGAAGTGAAATTGCGGCACTGCGCAGTCTATTTCTCAGCGAATCCACCCGCGAATACGGCCGCGGCGTGTCCAGTAACAGCGCCCATCTTACTTTTGTTGAAAAAGCCAAATTGATGGTTCGCAGCGTGCGGGAAGTCGCGCTTTCCATGGATCTGCGCCGCTTGGCGGATCTCAATTCGCTTTCCGGAATTTTGGATGGCGATGTCAGTGCCGTCCTGAAAGCGTTTGGTGTGGTTGTCGATGCATCGCAGATACTGGAAGAAGAGCGGGTCGACAAAATCCAAGGTTCTCTGTCAGCGGTTGGCCAAGCGGTGCTTGAAGCTATGCTGCTGTACTACCAGAAGCAACCCATTCCCTCCACCATTCAGGGGGTCAGGATTGCCCACTACCCATCGGCGACATCGCATAGATTTGTCATTGGTGACGAAGTCAACATCTGCGATACCGCAAGCACTTTATGCCGGGTGCCGGTTGATCTCGAAATCACTCTGGGATTTTCTTCTTTCGGTGCGAGCGCATCCACCTCTTCTCTGCAGTTGGATGATTTCAAGCTGACCATCAACGGATTTTTGGGGGATGCCGGCTATAGAATTCATTTTTCGTCTAATAAACCGCAACTGTCCGCCGGTGCGCTTTTCCTGGAAGGTGAACCTGGCGCGCAGTCAGGGCGTATCTTTTTCGAAGTGCAGAACTGGCAGGCTATGCTGCCTTTCAATATTGTCGCGCAAGGCCAGGATGCCCAATCTTCTCTCAGTGGCACTTTGATGGGCGGAGGAGAGGAATTGGTGCTGGACGTGATTTCAGAGGAGGAGGTTATAACGGGTGCGGATGCAGTCACGGAAACCATTTCCACAAACCTGTATCAATTGAGCCACCTGCGAAAATTCCATTTCAACATTGCATTTTCCGTGGAAGTGACACAGCGCGATCGATTTTCCGCAGCTATTAATCTGTCCCAGGGGAATGTGCCTTTTGCTGGCAAAGCGATATATAAGTCAGTCACCAGAAAAGCCTGTGGCATAGAGCAGGGCAGCTGCGTTGTATTGGAAGATAACTCCGGAATAGAGGGCGAGGAGCAGGACAATTTCGTGCATTTGAGTGCATCTGCGGCTTATAAAGCCACACTCAAGGCATATGACACGCCCGTCCTCATCCAACTGACGGGTTCCAGGGAATCTCCATCCACCAACAAGATCAGCAACCTGAAACTCAGTTATCCGGGACACGCCATCAGTCTCAACGGACGCTTCAATAACAACGGCGGCATCATTGCGCTGGATGCGATCAATCTCGATGGTATGCATTTGTATTTCAATACCATTAATGGCAAACGCACGGGTACCGTGGAAACGCCTACAAAAGAGCCGGTGGCGGACATCATTGATATGGGAGAGTGGGTGAAGGTTCGATATGTGGACGGGTACTTCGAATCCCTGTTGTAACCGTGTGTAAAGATTGGTAACCAATAGGGGCGAAAGCCCCTTTTTTATTTGATCGCCATGGAGGGAGTGCGCTTATACTTGTGGTTGTGTCAATCCGGTTCCGAGTGTGACCATGTTCTATCGAATTTTGTTATCAGTGAGCGCTTGTTTGATTTGTGGGGTGGCGGGCGCCGCAGATTCCTGGCGGGTATTCACCCGCGCAGAGAGCTTCAGTTACAGCGGCGGCAGTCCGGTGACTGCCTATATAGATTTCTTGATCGGCCCCGCGCCAGACGATGGCAATGTGGCCTTTTCCCGCAATAGTGTCGAAATGGGCGTGGGCTTTAAGCGATTGGAGTTCTCACTCATACATCGCAATGACTATAACCTTTATTTTTCCCCCGACGCAGCGCAGTTCGCCTATCTGAACAAGAACCGTAAAACCATTCCGCTCCGCCAGAGGTATGAGGTGGACGTATTGGCGAATCAGTATCAGGTGAGCGGCGCAAAACTCGGTTTTTCATTGCCCCTTTGGAAAAATGTCGATCTGAATCTGGCCTATTCCCATCTGTATGCCACTGAAGCCGTATCTGGATATCTGGGCGCGGATCCCAATGGGGAGGGAGGCCATATTGCGATTGATGAAATTCAGGATGGCAATCGCACTGTGAAGGTTCTGATAGGGGATCTCCACACGGATTATTACTATACCCACGACCCATTGTTCCGCAGCGAAGTGCGCGGCCCCACCGGGCAGGGCTACGCCTTTGATATGGGCATTACTTGGCGCATCTCGCCCACCCTGCATCTGGAGGCGCGGGTGGATGATCTGGCCGGGCAGATCCGCTGGGACAATATGCCGCATATAGTGGCGGATGCCACATCGGAGAATTTCGTCGAGCAGGAGGATGGCTCATTTAACGTGGTACCGAATTTCAGCGGCTTTGACACGCTTGATGATTTCAACCAGGATCTCACGCGCCGCCAGACCTTCAAACTGACCTACAAACCGAGCCGATATTCATTTGGCTACCGCTACGATCGTATGTCGCGCACCCAATTTAATCGCCTTTACGTCGGCTACCACCAGAGCGACCGGTGGGGCGCCTTGCTGGCGGTGGAGGTGGATACGGCTGCAGTCGAGCTGCGACTGGCAACCCCTGTGGGCGAAATGTTTTTCGTGGTGGATGATCTGAACTTCGATTACGCCCACACCTTGGGATTTGGCTGGAATCTCAATTTCCGCTTTTGAGCAACCAATCCGGCCCGACCGGCATAAAATCACTTCTGAACGGCAGTTGCTGGCGCGCCTCCAGGCAGTATTCGTCCACCTGTTCACGTTCCCGCATCAAAAAGCGCGCCACCGCCTGCGTGAACTGCGGATCTGTCAGATAGTGCAGTGAACGCGTCAGCAGGGGGGTGAATCCCCGGGCGATTTTGTGCTCGCCCTGGGCGCCTGGGTCGAAACGTTGCAGCCCCTTGGCAATGGCATATTCGATACCCTGGTAATAGCAGCATTCGAAGTGCAATGCGTCGAATTCCTCTATGCATCCCCAATAGCGTCCATAGAGGGTGTCGTCATCCTTGAAGTAAAGTGCCGCCGCCACCCATTCTTTATCCAGGAAGCCGCGCGCCATAAGGATCTGATCGGGCATGGCAGCGCCGATCCGCAGAAAAAACGCTTCATTGAGATAGCCATCGTGGCCGCTGCGTTTCCAGTAAGTGCGCCGGTAGAGTTGGTAGAAATGGCGCCAATCCTCCGCGGCCAGTGCAGCACCTTCGGTCATCTCCACCCTCAAGCCTTGCTCGGCGACGCGATTGCGCTCGCGAATAAGGTTTTTGCGTTTGCGCGAGGCGAAGTGGGCGAGATAGGTGGCAAAGGAATCGTAGCCCTGGTTGAGCCAGTGATACTGGCAATCCAGGCGGGTCAGCAGAGGGGCCTCTTCCGGGAATACCTGGACGCCCTGCGGAAACAGGCAGTGAAAGCCGGAGAGTCCTTCTGTATCCAGCTGTTGTTTCAGCATCCGCCAGAACGCGGCGTAAATATCGGTCTGCCGTTCGCTGGACAGCTCCGTAGACACCGCCCAGCGAGGACCTGTGGCCGGTGTGAAAGGAATGGCGCTGAGCAGCTTGGGGTAGTAGTGCCCGCCGGCTCGCTCATAGGCCTGAGCCCAGCCCCAGTCGAACACGTATTCACCGTAGGAGTGGCTTTTCAGATACAGGGGTATGGCACCCACCAGACGATCTCCCTCCCAGGCCAGACAGTGTTTGGGCAGCCAGCCGGTTTCGGCACTGGTGGCGCCGCTCAGTTCCAACGCGAGCAGAAATGCATGCCGGGTAAATGGGTAGTCGGGCCACAGATGGTCCCAGGCGTGGGGATCCACAGATTGCAGTGAAGAGACAAATTCCAGGCGCATGCTGTTTTCCGCGGAGGGGCGTGCGGCAGTTTAACGCTGTCAGAGACTGTTTTGTGCGGTCGCCGGCAGGTGGAATACCCGGTTCGCTGGAAAATGGCAGGCGAACTCACTGCCCTTGCCCAACTGGCTGTTGATTCGCAGTTCCGCGTCGTGGCGCAGCAGTACATGCTTGACTATGGCAAGCCCCAGTCCTGTGCCGCCAGAGTTGGCGGACCGGCCGGGATCCACCCTATAAAAGCGTTCGGTGATGCGCGGCAGGTGCTTGGGATCTATGCCTATGCCCTGATCGCGCACACGCACCACAGCGCCTTGGGGGAGAAGATCATAGTGAATGTCGATACGGCTGCCCGCCGGGGAATAATGGATGGCGTTGACTACGAGGTTGGAAAATGCGCTGCGCAATTCCCCCTCGTTGCCGATCAGTCCCAGATCCCGGGTGCCGCTGAGCACAACCTCATGTCGCCGCTCACCGCTCAGGGCTCGGGCATCCTCCGCCACCCGGTCGAGCAGGGTTCCCAGGGCAATGGGCTGGGAGGCGGTTTCCTTTTGATCCGTTTCCAGCTTGCTGAGGGTGAGAAGGTCGTTGACCAGATGGGACATGCGCTGACCCTGTTCCGCCATTTGCTGAATCATGCTCTGCCATCCCAGTGGCGGGGTAGGGCTGTCGGCCAGGGTTTCCAGATAACCCAGAATCACGGTGAGCGGGGTGCGCAGTTCGTGGGAGACATTGGCGACGAAGTCCTTGCGCATCTGCTCCAGCTTGAAGAGGCGGGTGATGTCCCGGGCGATCACCAGCCGCTCCCCTTCACCGAAGATATGGACCTGAAACTCCAGACGCTGCTCCTTGCGCCACAGGGTCAGCTCCAGGGGAGTGAGATAGGTTTCCTGGTCAAAGTACTGAACGAATTGGGGATGGCGGATCAGGTTGGTGAGCTTATGCCCCCTGTCCTGGTCGCGGAACTCGAACGAGCGGGTGGCGGCCTGGTTCCACCACTCGATATTGCCGCGCTTATCCACCAGTATGACTGCATCGGTGAGGGCCGCTGTCATTTCCTGAACCCTGTGCACCAGGGTTTGCAAGCGCATTTTTTCTTTCTCCTGGCGCGCCATCAGCCGCTGGATATCGTAGCTGATGTCCACCCATATGCCGGTGAGGTCATTCCTGGGGGGCGTGTTGGTGCGGCGGGTGTGATTGATCCAGCGGCCGAGTTT
>Ga0065721_10050369_pt1 | contig 20807 bp, 18 predicted proteins | sample Mesricmetagenome_FD_59108 | JGI IMG/M metagenome (GOLD analysis project Ga0065721, IMG submission 59108) | Mesophilic microbial community from rice straw/compost enrichment Sample: eDNA_1 v2 (version 2) | ecosystem: Engineered > Solid waste > Grass > Composting > Bioreactor | place: USA: Davis... | reverse complement strand
AGGGCGCCGCGGACGAGGCAGGCGCCGAGCCGCCGACCTGGACGTCGCAACTGCGCCGCGGCGGCACCAGGACGCAGGCCCCTTCGCCGTCATAGGCCAGCTCGCCCACCACCGTGACCGGCGCCCCGGGGACCAGGGCACCGTACAGGGACTGGGCCAGGAACTCGTCCGTCACCTTCACCCGATGGCGGACGCCGCCGGTGTCCACGCCGAACACCGAGTGGCGGTTCCCGGCGGACGACACCACCTTCACCTCGCCGGCGACGCTGCCGACAAGGATGACGTTGTTCATGGTCTGGAGGGGGTGGTCGGTCATGGGGGAATCGGTGTCCGCGAGAGAATCGTCGCGGCACCATTCCAGAAGCGCCAAGGGCGCGCAAGCGGGTGGCGGCTATCTCATCCCGGGACCCGAATACGTCTCCTCGGCGGGCAGCACGGCGCCCATCCGGAGGTTGACCTGGTCCATGTCGGCGGCGGCCTTGCGGTGGTCGTCTATGGTGCGCATCGTCGCGACCTGGTTGCGCGGCAACGACAGCCTGGGCTTCCATCCCTTCTTGCGCTTGTGCTGCGGCGCGAAGGCCGGAAGGATGTCGTAGGAGGCCTGCCGCTTCTTGCCCTTCTGGCCAAGCGCCTCGGCCACCAGGGCCAACGGCTCCTCGGTCGACAGGCCCTGCAGGCGGATCCAGCGGAAGGTGGAATCCAGGGCCGCCCGCATCCTGGCGGCGTCGTCCTCGGCTGCCGGCGCGGAGTCCGCGTCGACGGCCTCGAGGGCGTCGCTGACGCGCATCAGGGCTTCCTGGAAGGCGAGGGGGTCAACCCCGACCTTGAGGTGGCGTTGCCCGTCCCGCATCACGGAGGACAGGCCGAGCCCGCGGACAGCTTCGATTAGGTCGACAATGGTCTTGCGCATGCTCGCCCCCGATTCGCCCTGCACATGCTGGGCCTTTCGGGGGAAAGGATCAAGGACGATGGCGGGAGCGGGGACCGCGTCAGGCGACGAGGCGGACCGGAGCGGCAGGCGTGCGGGCCGGCTCGAGCTCGACAAGGTCGGAGCGTCCGGAGGCGATCGCGATCACGGTGGCGATGGCGCAGGTCCCGGTGCGGACGACATCCACGTCCACCGCCTCGAACAGCGAGCCCGCGTCGAGTAGGTCCTGCTGGATCAGCACGGCTTCGAGCCCGCCGGAAACGGCCGCCTCGACATAGCGTTTCAGGTCCACCAGGGTGCGCTCGTTGCGGTCGCACTCCTCGCTGTTCCAGCCGATGACGCTGAACCTGACCTTTACCGCCTGACAGGCACCCGGATTGCGAACGGACATGCGAAACTCCCTGTGGTCCGTGATTATATGCAGCCCCGGGTTTTCCCGTTGGACCGCTGGCTCGCCCTTCGACCTCCCCGTTCCGGGTGTCTCAATCGCGGCGCCACATTGCTATGCGAGGGGCGGGCGCGGCAACACCAATAATGTGGAAGAACGAAATTATTGGGGTTGATCTACGCCACGCCCGCGATGTACGCACCTCACCTGCTTCAGTCGTCCCCATCCATCGGGTCGTCCCCTTCCATCAGGGCGTCCAGGAACTCGGAGATGAACCCCTCCTTCGCCGGCGGCGCCACGGGCTGCGCCTCGCGCACCTTCTCCGACTGGTAGGAGACCGCGTCGACCGTGTCGGTCGGCGCCACGTCGTCGAAGTTGAGATCCGCCGCCGCGCCCAGGTCGCCCTGGATGTTAGCGTCCACTTCCTGGGCGGTCGTGGTGTCCGGGTCGTAGTCGAGGTCCGCCAGCATCCTCAGCACGGCGTCGTTGCCGTCCGGCTCCGCGGACACGTCCGCGATCCGGCGGTCGCCCACGGACACGCCGTGCTCCACCGGGACGATGACGGTCTTGCGCCTCGGCTCCACCAAGCCGCGACGGGGCGGGGCCACCGGCTCCGGCTCGTTGAAGTCCATGGCGTCCAGAGCCGCCATGTCGTCCGGCATCGGCATGTCGTCCGCGTCCAGCGAGGCAAGAACCTCCGATTCCAGGTTCGGGAGCGCGCCGCGCTCCGGGCGGGTCCGGTCGAGTACCTGGACGTCGTCGATCTCCTCGTCGAAGAAGCGCGGGGAGCCCGAGCCGCCGGCCGGCGGTGTCCGCTCTGCGATGTTGCGCGACAGCGCGTCGCCCAGCCCGCCGACCGCCCGCACCACGTTGGCCACCGAGGCGCAGGCCGCTTCCGCCAGGGCCGCGCCGGAGTTCTTCTCGCGGTAGGATTCAAAGCCCATGGCCGCCAGGGCGATCTCGTCCTTGCGGGCGGCGGCCTCCGGCAGGGCGGCCAGGGCGGCGCGGGCTTCCTCGGCCATGCGCTGGGCGAAGGCGGGATCGAGCAGCTTCTCGAGCACCTCGGGGACGCGCTGGTCCGCCTCGATCTCGGACTTGGACGGTTTCGGAACCTTGATGAAGTGGTTCGTCGACAGGTACAGCCCGTGCTTGTCCAGCGAGTTCTCGGGGTTCGCGTAGAAGCTCTTGGCGTAGATGATGTGGTCCTGGTGCATCACGATCATCTCGCCCGGCTGCTGCGAGCGGATGTCGCGCGGGTTGATGCGGTCTACCTCCTGCAGGCCGGCGCTCATGTCGTCGCGGTAGGACGTCGACACCTCGCCCGCGGTGGCGGTGTACCCGGAGACCTGCGACTTGTAGCCCTTGCCGCCTGACTGCACCGCCAGCCCGATCGTCTGCTCCGGCTCCTCCGTACGCATGAAGATCTTCGTGTTGGTGTTCGCGATGATCGACTGGGCTTCCTTCTCGTTCAGCTTCTTCATCGCGGGGATGTCCTGGGACGCCAGGATCATGCCGAAGCCGAGAGAACGGGCCTGCGCCGTCATCAACGCCATGCCTTCCACAGTATAGTAGCCGACCTCGTCAAGGAGAACGAGGAACGGCGACGGCGAGTTGGTGGCGCGGTTTTCCACCACGGACGCCCAGCTGCCCTGGATGCTCGAGCCGAGCGTCGCGCCCATCATGCCCTTGAGGTTCGCCACCACGATCTTGCCGAGGTTCGCGATTTCGTCCGGCGCCTTTTCCAGGGCAGGGAGCATGATCACCAGGATGCGGCGGTTGAGGACGACGTCGTACATGTCGACCTCGCCCGCGGCGGTGAAGAAGATGTGCCCGTAGACGTCCGCCAAGGAGCCGAGGATCTTGGTGAACTGCATCTCGAGGTAACCATGCTGGTCCAGCGTGGTCTGGGCCTGCTTGTACCCCTTCTCTTCCTGGAAGCCCGGCAGCGAGGTCATGTAGGACCTGACCGACTTGCGGATGGACTGCGGCATGTCCGGGTATTTCTTCGGGTCGCCCAGGTCGATGATCGCCCGCAGGTTCAGGTAGTCGCGGATGGTGCCGACGTTCAGGTCGACCACGTCCTGGTCGCGCAGCCACACCAGGGCGCGCATCACGCCGGTGAACATGGCCGTCGCCCGGCCTTTCCACATCGCGCCGTCACCGCCGGCGTCATCCATCAGCGAAACCACCATGGTGGTCAGCGAATCGGACGAGCCGGTGGAGAACGGATTCAGGGTATTGGACAGGATGTTGCCCGCCGCCTTGCCCAGGTCCTGGTTGCCGGTCATGAAGTTGAGCACGAGGATGTCGTCCTCGCGCCCGAACTGGCGGGCCAGGGCATAGACCTTGGCGAACAGGGCGACGTCGCCCTTGCCGTCGCAGAACAGGAATCCGGACGACCAGGTCAGCGCGTTGGCAACGAACCCGAGCAGCGATTCGGTCTTACCAGCTCCAGTCGTCCCGAGGACCAGCATGTGCTGGCGGCAGTCGTCGTTGGTGAGCCAGATCTCCTTGGAGTTCTCGCGGTCGTTGCCGACGAAGAAGATGCCGGCGCCCTTCTTGCCCGGCGTCTTGGGATCCAGCATGTCGGCCTGGAACGGCACCTTGAGGGGCAGGTCCTCCTCGCGCGTCAGCCCCCACCACATGAACAGCAGGGACACCACGAGCATGACGTCGCCGATCGCCGGCACGGTGTAGGCCACGGCGGCGAACATCATGATCGTCCCGGCCAGCACCGTGCGCGAGTGCAGCTGCTCGCCGATCTTGGTGAATATGGACCGCGTGTCGCGGTGCGTATTCGCCTGGTGCGTCTCGTAGCCGGTCTTGAGACCGCGGACCCGGTTGTCTAGGCGTGCCATATGGAAATCCCGGTGCCTGCCGCAGATGCGACAGTTTCCAAAGGATTAAAACTCACATCCTCGCGGAATTCAAACTTGTTCTTGGTACCGGACCGCCACACCCAAGGATCGTAAGTCGGAAACGGACATAAATTCCTTGAAAGTCGAATCATCTGTGTTAACCGATGGAGCGTCGAAAGGGCGAATCGCCCCCGAATCGGAACAGGACGCACATGACTCGCACGACGGAAAAGACCTTGCCGCCGACCGACCGCCCGGGTTTCGGCTTCAACCCCCGCCCCCGCCGCCGCGCCCGCGTGGTATGCACCGACAACCGCCCCACCGAGGAGCTGGTGGCGGAATTCCTCAAGAAGAACAAGATCAAGGTCTGCGAGCCGCGTTACGCGGACGGCGCCATCCGCGCCAGCGGCAACTACGAGTTCTAGAACGGGATATCAGTAGAACAGGTCCAGCACCTCGGCGGCCCTGTCCGCCGGGATCGCGCCCCGGATCACCCGCGCCGCCCCGTCCGGCATCTCCGCGACCATGGTCGGCATGGCCGGCGTCCGTCCGGTGGCCTCCCACAGCATCTTCGCCAGCTCGTTGTCGTAGCGCCGCGCCTGCCGCCACGCGGCGTCGACCGCGGCCTCGCCAGGCTCCCCCAGCCCTTCCGGCTGCAGCAGCAACCGCCGGACCGATTCGGCGTCGCCGGCGTCGAGACAGGCCGCAACCGCGACGGTCTCCTCCTCGGTGAACCCGACCGGCAGCCAGCGCACCGTCAGGGCCATCGACAGGCCCCTCGTCACCGCCCACATGTCGCTGGCCTTGTCGCATCCGGGCGACACCAGCACATGGAGCACCGGGCCGGCCCCCTCCTCCACCGCGGCCATGGAGCCGAGGACGGGTCGCAGCGCCGGAGTCCCGCGGACACCGATCGGCGCGCCCGCGACCCCGCCCGCCGAGGCGGCGAGGCAGGCGATCCCGGCGAGGACGGTTCTTCTGGACAGCATGCTCGTACCCATGCACCTTGCGTGCCGAGACACGATGCAGCGAAACGATTCTCCCATGCAAGCCAAAACCGCCATGGCGCTCGTCGCCCTGCTGGTCCTGTGCACCCCCGCCGCCGCGCAACCGAGCCCCGCCGCCCCGTGGCCGATCCAGGCCCAGGGCCGCGCCCTGCCCCGCCCGGACTGGGTCCTCGCCATCCCGGCCCGGCGCCAGGCGGACGGCAGCCTGTCCATCTGGGACAGGGCCGACGAATGGACCTCCGCGTGGCGCGTCCCCGCGGTCGCGGACGGTTTGCGTGTGGTGACCTTGCTCGGCGACACCGAAGACCGCCGCACCATCACCTCCGCAGCGATCGACGGCATGATGGTGGACGACCTGTCGAAGGTCCTGCGCAAGTACGGCGCCCCGGCGATGGCCCTGGTGGTGACGGACGGCAGTTCGGTCGCGGTCGCCGGCTACGTGCCGGGATGGCAGGCGTCATGGGAATCGGTGCCGTGGACCGGCGACACGGCATCCACCCGCGAACTCAGCCTCGACGCGATCGCCGGGCTTTTCGACGGGGCGGGGCAGGCCTCGCCGCAGACGGACGCCTCCGCCTCAGGCATGTCCGGAATCCTGATCGACGCCTACAGGGTGGACCAGTCCACCGGCGCCACTGACTACCGCATCATCGTCTACGGCACGCCCCAGGAGATCGACTTCCAGCTCGACACCGTGGCGGCGATGCCGGGCATCCTCATCCTGTCGGAGACCCTGGTGGACGGCTACTCGGTGATCGCCGAGATCCGGACGGTGCCGACGGCATCGGGCGGGCCGCTCGAGATGGAGTTGCCGCGCTACGGTTTGACGGTCCTGTCGCGATAGGGAGCGGGGGTCAGGGACCCGGGGCAGGTGCCGGCAGGGGTTCGGCACGGAACTGCGGGAAGATCCCGTCGATCGCGCGGGCCGCGGATGTCATGGGCTCGTAGCCCGGGTCGTCCACCAGCCGCGCCGCGTCGGCGGCGATGCCGGACGCGACCACGAGCGGGGCGTCCGCCCGCAGCACGGCCACCCAACCGGCGTCGAAGTCCGAACCCGGCATCGGGCTCCCGGCTTCCGCGGCGGCGACCATCTCGCGCAACATGGCCTCGTTGGCCGGCAGGCATGCCTCTGCCATGGCGGCGACCCTGGCGCCCGCGGCGACGCCGACCCCGAGGCCGGACAGCACCTCCACCGCGTCGGGCAGGCCGTCCGTGGATCCGGCCGATGACATGGCAAGCAGGGTGACCGGGTCGACGAGACCGTCGTCCCAGGCCACCTTGCCGTGCGTCAGGAACATGCGGGCGCAGGTCAGCGCGAAGGTACCCGCGCCGGCGGCCTTGTCAGGACGCGCGTATCCCGAGACGTCAGGTACAGCGAGAAACATGCGTCAGTGCATCCCGGGGGCGGAGGGCGCCAGGCGGGTCTCGTAGGCGACGATGGCGTCCTCGATGTCGAGGCCGGCACCCATGCGCTCGAACTCGGCGCCTTCGGGGAGCGTCACCGTGCCGTTCTCGTCGACGGACGGGCTGCCGGAGACCACCTTGTCGATCGCGTAGCCCCAGCCGCGTCCGTCCTTGGACAGCGTCGGCGCCATGCGGAACAGTTCGCCGTCGTCGTTGGCGGTGAACAGGGAGCGGTCGGCGCCCATCAGCCACTGCGGGTTCTCGGCGGCGAAGGCCACCAGGGAGGCACGGCGCAGGTTCAGGGCGCGGACGGACGCGACGTCGGCGTCGCCCACCGGGGCCAAGTTGCCGTCAGCGATGACGCGGGTGACGAAGTCTTCGGCGGGAAGGCCGGACTCGTAGGTTTCCCTCATCACGGTGATGTCGCCGTGGAGGTCCTTGTAGATGTCGCCGTAGGTAACGCCGCAGGCCCGGGAAACGGCATTGTCCACCGTCTTCATGTACTCAGCGAGACCGGGGTTCACGGTACGGGTCATGGCTCACCTCTCTGGAACCGGCGTGGGGCCGGCAGAATCTTTCAATGCGGAGAGTGCCAATTCCTCCCGCAAGGCACAACAGGGGATTTTCGCCGTCCTGCGGAGGTTTGCCCCGGAAAAACCGGGCGCACCTTCTAATAGGCGTTCCCAAGGGTTACAATCCTCGGCACGGCAAGAACAGGAAGGCAAAGACCCCATGGATTTCGTAGTCACCCTGTTCTCCTACGTGCTGCCGTTCCTGGCGATGATCGTGGTGCTCGTGACCGTGCATGAATGGGGCCATTACTACGCCGCCCGCACGCTCGGAATCGCCGTGACCCAGTTCTCCATCGGCATGGGCCCCGTCCTCTGGTCCCGGCGCGACCGCAACGGCTGCGAATGGCGCGTGGCGGCCTTCCCGGTCGGCGGCTTCGTCAGGTTCCTAGGGGACCGCAACGCCTCGAGCGTCGCCGCCGAGGACGGCATCGCCGGCGCCGGCTCGGCGGTTCCGGACGCCGAACGCCGCCGCTACTTCGCCCTCCGGAACCCCTGGGACCGGGCGTTCGTGATCGCGGCGGGGCCGCTGGTCAACCTCCTCCTCGGGCTCGTGGTCATCAGCGGGCTCTATGTCGCCAACGGACGCACCTTCATCCCGCCGGTGGTGGAGCAGACCGTCGCCGGTGCACCCGCCGAACTGGCGGGAATCCTGCCGGGCGACGTCATCCTCTCGGTGGACGGGCAGTCGGTGTCGAGCTTCTCCGAGGTCTACTCGCTGGTCGCCATGCACCCGAAGGCGCCCCTTGACCTGGTGGTGAACCGCCCCGCCGACGGCGGCAACGAACGCCTTTCCTTCACCGTCGACACCGGCACGACCGAGATCAAGGCGTTCGGCGTCGGGCAGACGGTGGGCTGGATCGGGATTTCGGCCCCGCCGCCGCAGGTCCTGCAAATGGACGCCCTCTCGGCCATCTCCACCGGGATCGACGACGTCCGGATGCTCACCCACGGCATGCTGGTGGGGATTTACCAGATCGCCACGGGCCAGCGCCCTCTCAGCGACATGGGCGGCCCCGTGCGCATGGCGGAGATGAGCGGGCACGCCGCACAGGCAGGCTGGATGACCTTCGCCTTCCTGCTGGCCGCCATCTCCATCAACCTCGGGGTCATGAACCTGATCCCGCTGCCCATCCTGGACGGCGGCCACCTCGTCCTGTGCGCCGTGGAGGCGATCCGGCGACGTCCGCTCAACCAGAAGGCCCTCTACCACCTGCAGAACGCGGGGGCGATCCTCCTGATCGCGCTGATGGTGGGGGTGACGGCGGGCGACGTGGCAAGCCTCGTAACCCGCACGGTCCTTTCCGGGGGCTGACCCGCTTCCTTGCAGGATCGCGTGGTACGGTCCGTCGTCCGCAAGACGGGCCTGGACAGGAGGACGATCGGGTGTTCTGGGTGGTGTACGCGTATCCGGTAGAGGGCATCGCCCCGGGAAAGCGCACACCCGAACGCGTCTTCGTCCGCGCCACCTTCCCGGTCGAGATCCGCTCCGTGGCCGAACGCGAGGCCCCCGAAACCATCCTCATCCACGACCTCGTCCATCCGGCCCGGCCCCAGGTGCGCCGCCTCCACGACGACAAGCTGTGGAAGGTCGCCACCCCGGACGGCGGGAACGCCCGCGGCGACCTGGCCGACCTGCTGTCCGGCAACCATCCCGGAGCCGCCGGGTGGTCCGGGTACCCGTTCCGCCACCCCATGCTCCCGGCTTCCCTGTCGCCGTTCGACTGCCGCCCCGAACACGAGGTCGTCTTCCGCACGCTGATCCACGACGAGCGCCCCGGCGCGCAGGCCTCGGTCACCAAGATCGCCCGCTCCCTGGTGCTGGTCGACGGTGTCCTGCACCGCCGTTGCGCCGAACCGATGTACTGCGTCGGTCGCGAGGAGCACACCAAGGCGGCGCGGCTGGGCGTGAGCTCGATACGCAACCCCGCCACCGGCCCCTCCGTCTACTTCCGCGCCGACCGGCTGGCGGAGGCCCGCGCCTTCGCGGCGGGCGTCGCCGCCTCGATGGGGCGCGAGGACTACCACGAGGAAGCCAGGATCGAGATCCTGCGTCCCTACCCGTTCTCCGCCGACGAGCGGGCCGCCTCGGTCCGCGACTGCCTGTGGCGGCTGATCGACGGCGGCTTCGGCATGGGGGCCGGCACGGAATGGCTGTCCGTGCCCGAATTCACCGCATGGTCCGAGTTCCGCGACGAGGCGTCCGCCTACCTCCGCTCGCGCGGCACCGTCCCGGACGAGGCCAGCATCGCGGCCTTGTCGCGTCTCGTGGAAGCCTTGCCGGACGACCCGTCGCATCCGGCCTGGAAGTTCGCGCGCACCGTGCGGGTCCGCGCCTCGGTCCTGCTGATGCGCTACGAAAACGAAACCGCGCCGCACAGGGCACCGGACCCTGACGACGCGGAAGCGATGACGGAAGCCCTCAGGGGCTGAGGAAGGCCGGGCCTACCAGTTCATGCGACGGACGCTGCCATCCCAGGCGGCGCCGCGGCGGTCGTTGGTGGCTCGGCCCTTGGCGTCGAGCACGACCTCGCCGCCGACATAGGCTTCGCCCAGCGCGTAGGGACGCGGCAGGGCGAAGGGATCCACCGGGATCGGCGCGCCGGCGCCGGCGGGGATGTTGAAACCGTGTGCCGCGGCAAGCGGGCGCGGGTAGCGCTGGTCGATGCCGGCCAGGCCGACCGCGTGCGGCGCCGTACGGTCCTTGTTGGTGAAAAAGGCGTTGCCGCCGGGCACGTCGCCGGCCTGCGCGGGCGCGACCGAGACGATGGCCAAGGCAACCGCCAGGGCGAGAATTGGCTTCATGGTGGCAACTCCTGATTGCGACGGGGAAACGGTAACGTCAAATCGTGGCATGCGTCAACGCAAGGATTGAAACTCCGATCCACAGGGGTAAGGATTGTCCCCGCGGCGGCCACGCCTCCGCGATTCGACCGGCGGCCCCGGCTTCAACAAGGACAAGAAGACAGAATGGACGAGACCGATATCGCCAAGGCGGAGGAGCGGGGACTGCAGGTGGTCCAGAGCGGGCTGGCCAGGATCTCCGGGATGATCTCGGCCAAGCCCGCCGAACCCGTCACCGACTGCGTCGACTGCGGCGACGAGATCCCGGTCGCGCGCCTGAAGGCGGCGCCATGGACCACCCGTTGCGTCCATTGCCAGACCATGGCGGAACGGCCTTGACCGGTTCCGAAAGCCTGATCGGCAGGCTCAAGCGCGACTCGATCAAGCTCCGGGGCGCCCCGGAACACGCCCAGTTCGTCAACCTCGCCGAGGACGCGGAGAAATACCGGCTGGACGGCGACGTGACCGAGGCCCTCGCCCGCACCGTGGCCTCCCACGCGAACAGCATCGAGCGCAATGTCGACCTGCTGTCGCTGACCAAGCCGGCGGTATGGATCGAGTATCCCGACGCGCCCAGGCGCGCCGCATGGGACCAGTCCATGCTCGCCGGGGCCGCGGCGCCGGTGACGGTCGGGGCCCTTGTCTGCATCCAGGACGAGGACAAGTTCATCGTCATGACGGCGTGGGACTTCGAGGACGGCAGCGTCCGTCATTCCTATGTCGCCACCGCGGTCAGCGCCACCGATCTCGCGCTGCACGCGCTGAAGGCGAGGACCTACCTGTCCCGCGATCCCGCCGAAAGCCGCTCGCGCATCGTGGAGCAGGTCGTCCCCTACATGCCGCCCGGCCTCAGAAAGGAGCTGGAGGTCCTCGACGAGCACGACAGCGAAGGCCGGTCCGAGGAGGAGATGGCCAACCGCACGTTGCAGGCCAAGCTGGACGTGGTGGCGGAGATCCCGTTCGTGTTCGCGGCCCTGCTCAGCATGGCCACGCCGTCGGTGTCCCTCGCCCGCGAGTTCCGCGAGGATCCCTGGACGGTGAGCCTGTCGGGTCCGGGGAACGCGCCCCGGGCATGGAAGCGTCCCGGGTTCCACAGGTCGGGGCGAAAGTCGGACCCCAACCTGTCATTCCTTCCGCCTCAGCGGGTCATCGCCCGCGCGTAGGTGGGGGCGATGGAGTCCACCAGTTCCGCCATCTCGGGCAGGGCCGCGACGCCCTCGAGCTCGATGCCGCGCAGCCGCTTCGGCATGTACGGCTTCCATGGTTCGAAGGCCTGCCGCACCTTGTTGGCGTCACGCCATTCGTAGCCGCAGTACGATTCGACTTCCTCGACGGACCGCCGGTTCCCGGCGATGTAGCTCATCACCCCCTCGACGTTGAGCGGGATGCGCCTTGCGGCGATCTCCTGCATGTACCAGGAGAGGGCCTCCGCCGCCATCTGGGGCGCCGCGCCGTTGCCGCGACCGTAGTGCTGCCGCTTCTGGAGCTCCGTGGTGTCCGCGTCGATAGCGCGAAACTCCGCCGTCGACAGGCGCTGGTAGGACCCGTCCGGGTGGACGACGCGCAGCGAGACGATATGGCTGGTGCCGTCCCGGCACGCCTTGTCGTACCCGCCGACGCAGTGCCCCAGCCCGGGGACGCCGTTCTCGTCCTTGCCGGACGATCCCTCCGCGCTCAGCTCGCGCGGGTCGGTCAACGGGATCAGGGAGACGCCGTTCGGCGCGACCCAGATGTCGGTGAGCGGGGGCCATCCGTCCTCGGCCACCACCTTGAGCTCGCCGCGGAGCACACCGTCGTCCTCGGGCACGGCGCCCAGGATGGCGGGCGCCTGGGTGTGCCAGTGGCGCTGGAGCTCGAGGATCGGGCCGAGCGTCTTGCCGCCGAACAGGATCTTCGCCGCCACGTCGGAAGCGATCCGCCGCTGTTCGGGACCCACGATGGCGTCGTCCTGGCCGCCGGCGTTGGCCGCGGCCGGCAGGACGACCATGTTGCGGAACGCCAGCAGGACGTCCTTGGCGCTCTCGGCGGCGCCGGCCATGGCCTCGCGCGAGGTGTCCACGGGCGGCGTCCACGACGCGTGCTCCTCCGGCGGGAGGTCCTCTGGCGGAAGCGTCGGGGCATAGGCCTTGGCCAGCCGCACCGCGAAGTCCTTCCACCTGCCGGAGGCGCCGGACACGAGACCCGAGATGTCGCCGCCGAACTCCGGTCCCAGGCGGCGCAGGAAGGTCGCCGCCACGTCCACGAACGCGTCCCACTCGCCCTCGTCCTTGGGGAACCAGTCGACGGGCATCTGCGACAGGTAGTCGACGAGGCTCTCCAGCTCGACGCCACCGTCGCGGAAGCGCTTGCCCGTCATCTTCTTGAGCAGGGCGCGCGACAGCTTCGGGTTGCCGAACCTGTCGGCACCGAAGCTGGACATCAGGACCTCCACGGGGGAGGCGAGACGGTCGACCGCCATCTTCACCCGGACACGGGAGGCGATCTCGCCCGCCAGCAGCGGGTAGGAATCGGCTGCCTGGCAGCGGATCTTGCCCCTGTTGGGGTCGGCATAGAACGCGTAGGCGCCCTTCCCGAAGGAGGACACGCACTCGAGGGCCTTGATGGCCGCCGGGTCGAGGCGGGACGCGACGTCCGACGCGCCGGATGTCCGCAGCAACGCCTCCGCGGCGGCCACGAGGTCGGCGTCCGGCAAGGGGTTCTCGCCGTTGGCGATGGCGAACGCGTCGGCGAACTGCCTGGCGAAGCCGGCGGTACCGCCGCGTCCGCCGAAGTAGCCGACGACCTGGGAGAAGGCCAGCGCGTCGGTCCCGTCGTCCGGGATCGCAAGCGCCCGGTCTACGATGGCACCGGAAGGGTCGGCGGCGCCGGCGACGTGGCGGCGGAACGCCACCACGGAACCGTCTTCCCCCACGCCCATCACGGTGACGGTGTTGGGTTCGCCGCGGTCGATGATCGCCACGCAGGGCACGGTGTCGACCTGCGTGCCCACGAAGCTGTAGCGCTTCATGTGCCCCTTCAGCGCGGCCATGGCTGCTTCCTTGCTCACAATGCCATCTCCCGGCCCTGCTCGGGCGCCACGTCCTGTTCGTTGCCGTGACGTCCAGCCAGCCACTTCAGGGACCAGTCCCGGTAGATCGGGGAACACCAGAACTTCGCCCCGACCTCGTCGAACGCCCCCAGCGCCTCGCGGAACTCGTCGCGGGTAAGGCGCACGAGGGTGCCGCTCTTGACCGTGGTGTCCTTGACGCTCTTGAGCTTGAGCAGGTCGAGTATCCTCGGGCTGTCGAACAGGAACCCGTACTTGCGCGAGCTGCGCGACGGCAGCCGGATCTCGATGGACCCGCTGTCGCCCATCCGGATCGAGAAGGTCTTCTCGTCCAGGCCGCTCGAGCCGTTCAGTTCGGCTCCCTCGAGCACGGCGTCGTAGGCCATGTCGGAGGAAGCCATCTCCACCGGGATGACCTTCAGGTCACGGTGGCGCTTGGACACCGCGATGCCGCGATGGACCGTGCCGTCCGCCATCTTGAACGTGACCAGGGGCCCGATCCGGTGCTCGACGTTCATCCGCATGGCCCGATAGATGTTGTGGGTCAGCAGGGTCACGGTGGTGAGCTTGGTGAGGCTGGCGTCGTCGAACCGCTTCAGGATCTTGTCGTAGTTCTCGGACTCGAGGCCTTCGCCGATCTTGAAGTTCGGGTCCTTGATCAGGGTCTCGATGCGCATGGTGGAGAGCTTTTCCGCCCCCGGCACCGCGAACTCCACGCCGTAGAAACCCGGGACGTGCTCGTAGCCTCGGTCGGGGTAGATCACCCGGGTGACATAGCCCTGAACCACTGATTCGTCGACTGTATAGGAGATCTCTCGCCCGGGCTTGATGGTCGCCAGGGCGTCGGCGAGACGCTCGAGACGCTGCTTGCGCGCCACGATGTCCGGGATGTTGCGGGCGATCGCGTCGGCGACGGTGGCCACGCCCTCCGGCAGGTGCGGCGCCAGCGTCTCCTCCATCCCGTCGCGGATCTGCTGGATGCAGGATACCGCGCGGCCCGAGGCCATCTCGCCAAGCTCGATGCGTTGCGCCAGGTCGTCCGACCGGATCGGCTCGGCGGTGCGCTCCAGCGCCGCCCGCATGATGTACAGCGGCTCGTGGAACATGGAGTCCGGCGTCTCGACGTCGGCGCCGTCGAACACCACCTTCTCGCTCTCGTGCACGATGCCCGACAGCTCGTTGGTGCGCAGCGGCGTCTCGCCGCGCGACTCGAGCTCCTCGATCGCGGCGTTGAACTCGGCGGTGAGTTCCTCGCAGACGCGGGTCTGCATGTCGACGGGAAGCATGATGAGACGCGCCAGGATGTCGTTGGCCTTGCGCTTGGTGTCGGTGACCCGGAAGATCTCGTCGCCCTTGGCCTTGCCGCCCTTCAGCGTCTCCGCCAGGGCCTTCTGCGCCGATTCGTCGGTCTCCGCGTTCCTGCGCGCGGCGGCCTCCACCTCGCTCACCTTCAGCCCGAGCCGGCGCATGAGGTCCGGACGGGCCTCCGCGTAGCGCGAGCAGACCACGTCTCCGACCGGATTGATGAGGTCCGGAACGTCGCGGCTGAGATGGGCGGCGTCGCGGTTGGAGGTGGTGTTGGCCGACAGCTTGCGCAGCTTGGCGTTTTCCATGGCGCTGAGCCGCATCTCGATCGGGAGGCCCGAGACATAGGACTTCACCCGCGGGTCGACCACCTGGTCGTAGCGGTTGACACGCCCGTGCGCCTGCAGCTTGCGCAGGATGTCCGCCGGGGACTGCAACTCCATCATCACCCGCCTGCGCTGGTCCGGGAAGGTCGACGACGCGTGCAGGTCGATGCCGGTCGAGCCGCTGACGTTGATGACCAGAGCGTCGATGACGCCGTCATTGAAGTCGTTCTTGATGACGGTCGGATTGTTCGCCGGACGGCGCATGATCCGTCCGTTGCGCACCTCGAGGGATCGCCCGGTGATCTCGTCGACGGTGTAGCCCGCCTCCTCGATCCGGCGCTTCACCTCGTCGATGACGCTGACATGGAGGTCAGGGAGCGCGTCGATCATGCGGCGGATCGATTCCACCTTGGCGGCGAGCACCGGGTCGTTGGCGGTGAGGTCCCCCTTGATCGGAGCCCCGCCGCGCACCTTGGTGGTGGTGGTGACCATCTTGCGCAGGGTGCGGTGGAACAGCGCGCGGAAGTCGACCGCCACCGCGTCCTCCAGGTCGTCCATCTCGGCGAGCTCCTCGAGGAGCTCCTGCATGGTGTTCTCGACCAGGATGATGGGCTTCTCGCCGTTCTTGAGGCTTTCGATCGCGTCCTCGGCGACGACGTCGACCTTGAGCGCCGCCACGAACATGCGGGAGATGGTGTACAGCGGCGAGCCGAACCCCATGCGCGAGATCTGGAAGGACTTCACCCGGTTCCGGTTGGCGGCCTGCGCGGGCTGGGCCTCGGCATCGTCCGCCACCGCCGGCACCTGTGCCTGTCCCGGCTCGTTCGGCGCCCAGCCGTCGCGGTCCTCCGCGGCGGCGGCACGGCGGGCCTCCTCCGCCTCCTCGGCCAGTTCGCGGGCGCGGTTGTGCTGGTTGAGGTCGAGGATGCGGCGGTCCATCTCGCCGGACAGCGCCGCCATCTCGGCCAGAACGGGGGCGATGGAGTCCATCAGCGCGCGGTTGCGGTCGTAGCGCGCGGTGTCGAGCACGGTCTCGAACGTCACCTTGCTGAGGTCGAACTCGCGACGGATCATCACGCCGTCATGGACCAGCATGGAGGACAGCACCTCCTGGAAGGTCTCACCGCCCTTGCTCATCATGGCCGACAGTTCCGAGGTCGACAGGTCGTCCGGGAACAGCTTGCGGTAGAAGGCCATGCGCTCCGAGGTGGCCGCAAAGGTCGCGGACGAGAACACCACGCCGGCGGACTTGTCGATGGCCGTCGTCATGTTGCGCGACACGTTGCTGTCGCCCGAGGCGTTATGGCTCTCGTCGAGGAACATGCGCGTCCCCTGCCCGACGACGTCGGCGAGCCAGCGGCTCTTGGCCGCCGGGTCGCGCCCTGCATAACCTTCGGCGTTGCGGATGCGGGTGTCCCTGTTGAACTGGCTGTAGGTGCCCATCACGAGGTTGACGCCCTCGGGCACGGCCTTCGACTCCACCATGGCGTCGACCTGCTCGCGGGACGCGCCGCGCAGCACCACTTCCTTGGTGTTGCGGTCGATCACCTTGGCGTCCGCGTTCACCACCAGCGGCTTGAACAGGTGGTCGGAACCGGTGGCGACGATGTCGCGCCAGATGTCGGAGAGGTTCTGCTCGCGCTCGGTGATGAAGAAGCAGGTCTCGCCCTTGAGGGCGGAGCGGCGCATCATCGCGGCCAGGGTGCGGCCCTTGCCCACGCCGGTCTGGTCGGCGACCAGGAAGCCGCGCCCGCGGTGCTCGGCATAGACCTGGAGCGCCAGCGCGTCGACCTGCTCGGGCGAGAAGTATTTCCCGAGCTCCTCCTTGCCGTAGCCGTACTCGGACGCGACGAAGGCGTCGATGTCGCCGTAGATCGCGGCCACGCGGGTGAGGGCCTCCTTGGTGGCGCCCTCGAGGTTGCGGGGGACCATGGTGCTCGGCGTGCCCACGCGCGAGGCGCTGACATAGGGGGTCTGGAACACGTTGCGCGCGAGGTTATCGCCCGAGGCGTTGAGCTCGACCGATTCGGCGTCCGTCATCTGCGAGGCGACGCGCGAGCGGGTCATCACGACCTCGGCTGCCCAGGTCCACAGGGATCCCCAGTCATGCACCTGGCGGGGTTGCGGCGGCAGGACACTCTCGGAGTCGTGCCGGACGCCGACCGACAGCATCACCCGGCCCGGCTCGTCCAGGCGGCCGCGCCAGAGGGCGCCGTCCACATGGGCCTCGCCCTCGATCAGGTGGGTCTTCGCCACGGCGGCCCGGAAGGCCTCCATCTCGGCCTCCTCCTCCGGACCGACAGGCGCGTCGAGGAAGAGAACGGTGCCGCCGGAGCGCCCGGCGACCACGTCGAGGGCCTCGGCCAGGTCGCGGCGCTTGAACTGGATGCCCGCGGCCTTGACCGCCTTGCCGGAGGCGCGGCGCAGGTCGAGGACCACCGCGTCGGCGCCGGCGAAGTCCGGCGCGCCCACGCGGGCCTGGCCGGTCTTGTTGTGTGTGGCGGCGAAGGCCTGCGTCACTTCCGACGCACCCTTCGCGTCCGGCGCGTATGCGGTCACGGACGCCCCGGACGGCAGCAGGGCCGCCAGGGAGGCCGGGGCCGGCGAGGACACCACGATGCTCTTGCCCTTCAGGGACGCCTCGGTGCCGAGGACGCGCTGCGCCACGATCGCCATCGGGGCGACCTGCCCGTCCAGCGGCGCGCCGCGCCCGTCGCTGAGGAAGGCGAGGTTTTCCGCCAGGTGTCCGGCAGCGATGAACTTCTCCTGCAGCGTCCTGCCGCCGTTGCGGGCGATCCAGCGCGGAACCGCCATCTCGACGGCGCGGCGGGCGGCCTCGCGCATCTCGTCGGTGACCTTGGCGTCCGGGTAGATCACGGACAGGAAGTGGGCGAACTCGTCAGCCCGCAGGATGCGGGAGCGGGAAGCCTGCTCGACCAAGCCCTCGGCACAGGCGGCCAGGGAATCGGCGTCGACGGCGCGCAGGAACATGCCGGGGTTGGGCGGCACCGTCTCGCGCTCGAGGCTCATCTGGCCGCGCTCGTCCTTGACGATACGGCCTTCCGGCGAGGTCAGTACCTCGTAGCCGTAGCGGTTGTAACCGATCGGGGTGGCGTCGCCGACAAGGGTCTTCTGCCGGTTGCGGATCGCCTCCACGTCCTGCTTGGTCTTCACCTGCATGTGTGCGGCGGGGTCGAAGTCGACCACCCGCGCCAGCGGGAAGGCCCGCATGAAATCGTCGGAGGTCACGTCCAGGGTCATGTCACCCGAGGCGTTGACCTGCACCTCGCGGCTCAGCACCTCGGTGTTGTTGGGGAGGGGACGGAAGCCCAGCTGGATGGCAGCGCCCTCGATGTCCTTCTTGCCTTTACCGCCGATCACGAGGTAGTGGGCCCCGGAGGGAGCCTGCAGCCGGATCATCTTGACTCCGTGTTCCTCGAGGTCGATCCACTTCCGCTGCGCCATTGTCCAGTCCCGTCCACTACAGTCTTCGCGTTCCTCACACCTTGCCCGGCGGGCGAGCAAGCCACAATCTCCGGGACCCCGTTCACGGTGTCGTCGGGCCGGGCTCTGGATAAATTCGAGGCATGCCGCTATCCTTAGACGAACGAGCTAGGACAGGCTACCCCACCACATGCGGTCGATCACCGGATACAGGGTCACGACGACCGGAATGGCCGAGTTCGGGGCGCTGCTCGGCGGGTTCAGGGCCGACGCCATGCGCGTCATGACCCGCCGCTACTGCGAGGCCGTCGCCGACGAGGCCACCCGCCTCCTGGATCTCCACCGCATGTCCGTGGCCAGGCGTCCGTCCGACGCCAATCCCATCCACGAGGCCGTCGCCGCGGTGCGCGCCATCGCCGCCGGCAAGGACGACCCCCTCGGCCTCGACTGCCGCCTATGCCTGCAGTTCTCGGGGGGCCAGCCGCTCCTGCGCCTCGCCCACGGTGCCGCCCGCTACGGGGACCTGCTGGCGTCTCGCCCCGGACTGGAACCGGCCCACTGGCCGGCGGAACACGATCCGGAAACAATGGACCTCGCGGAATGGGAACGCCGTGGCGAGCTGTGGTCGCAGGCGTTCCCCGCCCCGCGCCTGGGCGTCGGCATGACCTTCCGGCTTCTGGACGGCAACCTCCCGACGCCGCGCTGGACCTCGGTCCGCCGCGCCGCCCCCGCCTTCGACTACAGGCTGCGCCGCGCCGCCCGGGCGAAGCTGTGGAAGCACACGCCCTTCTCGGAGGAACAGGACTTCGCGGGGTTCCGCGAATGGCTGTCGACACCGAAGGGCAAGGCCGCCTATGCCGAGGCCCGCCGCTTCGGCAACCTGGCGCTACCGCGGGAGCTGGAGCAGGAGGACCTGGTCAGCTATGCCACCCCCAAGCGGACCCGCCCGGCCCTCGCCAAGCCGGTCGAGGCCGGGGAGGCGCCCCGCTTCATCGACCATGCCGACGTGCTCCAGACCGCGGAAGGCCGCGTCTTCGTCGCCATCATGGACGCCGGGCTCTCTGCCGACGAACGGCTCTTCCTCCAGATCTCGGACCGCCACCTCTCCTTCGTCCAGTCCGGGCGGGATTTCGGGCAGGTCGCCCCGATGCCCTACTCGGCCATGGACATGCTCCGGGGCAACCGGGAGGTCACGGTGGTGGAGATCCGCAGGGTCGGCTCGCGCAACGAGCTGAAGGCGCGCCACACCGCCATCGTCCGAGACGCGTCCCCAGAAGGGGACTTCACCACCACCATGCAACGCTGGCGGAACACCACCGCCAGAAGCCGTGCCAACATCGACGGGATCCCGACATGACCGACGCCGCCATCATCGACGAGACCTTTGCCGGGCTCACCGCGCCGCTCCACGCCATCCCGTGCGGACGGGAAGACCTTTCCACCCGTCCCGGCGACGCCCTGGTCGCGCTGGTGTCCGAGTTCTCCGCGGAAGGCGGGTTCCGCCGCCTCGCCGAGCAACGCCGGCGCGGTTCCGGTGACGTGTACGATCCGCACCAGCCCCGCGCGACGGACTACGAGCCGGTCAGCCCCAACCTGTCGCGTTGGTTCGGCGGCGACATGGACGACACCCCTGAAGCCGACCTTGCGTAAACCACCACGCCGCCGCGCGGATTGACCTGCCGCGCCCGACCCTGATTAATCGGTCCGGACACCGCCCGCGATTCGCGGCGCAGGGAGCACCGGCCCTTGGCGAGACTTCTGGCAGCTACACTGATCCTGGCGACAGCGGCGACGGCACCCGTGGCCGCCGACGAACGCTGGACCGTCAGCTGCAGCGAGAACGGCAAGGTGATCTACCGCCAGGCGATAGACGTGCCGGTGGCCGATTTCGACACCTCGTCCGTCACCGCCCGCTATCCCGACGCCGCCTGCGTCTTCCTGGCCCCTGCCGACCCTGTCCCGCAGCTTCCCCCGGGCGCCGCCGGAGACCTCGACGCCGCCCTGCGGGCCATCAGCGGGAACGCGCCGTCCGGCGTGCCGCAGACGCTTCCCATCATTCCAGCGGAAATCCCTCCGGCGCCCGACCTGGGCCTCGTGCCCGAGCTGGCCCCGTCCACGGTCCCCGAACTGCCGCCGATCGTCAGCCCCCCGCGCTTCCGGCCCGATTCGCCCGACTGGGTCAGGCTCGCGACCTACAGGACCGAGGATGTCGGCGACGCGCTGTCGGACTGGGCGGCGATCGCCGGAGCGGAGATGGCGTTCCGGCGCATGGTGCCGTCCCTCAACCGCACCGACGACGGCTACATCACCTTGAGCGCCGGACCGGTACCGGAAGGCGAACGCGACGGCATCTGCATCGCCGCTTCCGCCCAGGGCCTTGATTGCGTGTGGGGCACCGGCGAGGAACCGGTTCCCGCCGGCGCGCCGGACCTCGCCTCCCGCTACCTCGCCCACCTGTTCCCGGACCACGTCCTGCCGCCGCGCGACTGGCAGCAATGCCCCCGCCGGGACGCCCTCTCGCCCCAGGTGGAGACCCCGCCGGACCGCGAGCTCGGATACACGTGCTGGTCCAGCCCGTTCGCCATGCCGACCGTGTTCCCCTCGTACCAGCCCGGCCTGGCCGGGACCGACACGGGGATGCCGCCGCTGCCGCGCCCCCGCCCCGACCGGGGTCAGTAACGGCGGCCC
>Ga0065721_10005038_pt1 | contig 20809 bp, 13 predicted proteins | sample Mesricmetagenome_FD_59108 | JGI IMG/M metagenome (GOLD analysis project Ga0065721, IMG submission 59108) | Mesophilic microbial community from rice straw/compost enrichment Sample: eDNA_1 v2 (version 2) | ecosystem: Engineered > Solid waste > Grass > Composting > Bioreactor | place: USA: Davis... | reverse complement strand
CAACTACGGGATGTTTGGCGTCGGGATCTATAACGGTCAGGGGGGATCGAACCGGGATTTTAACTCGGATGTTCATGCAGTGGCCCGACTGACCTGGCCCATCAAGACGGCGACCGGACAAATCATGGAGCTTGGAATTCAGGGGTATACGGGGCAGTACGTCGTCCTCGGGTCACCCATTCTTCCCGATGGGATCGGGCCTCCAGTGACTCCATCCGGCACCGGAGTGGCACCGGGACAACTGGATCAACGACTGGCAGGTTCCCTCATCATTTATCCGCAACCATGGGGCTTTCAGTCCGAATGGAATATCGGGCGGGGGCCTTCGCTAAACGATGCCCAAACAGCTGTCGTCACGCGCTCTCTGTATGGCGGATACGCGATGCTCTTCTACAAGTATGACAGCCCGACATTGGGAACGTTCTTCCCCTATGTCCGGTATGACTACTACCGGGGGGGCTACAAGGTCGTTCGGAACGCCCCCTTCTCGGTCACGAACGATTGGGAGCTGGGGTGTGAATGGCAGTTCAATTCATCCGTGGAACTGACCGCTGCTTACCTTTTTGCCGATCGAACGAACCTGAATGCGATGTCCTCCGGAGAATCCTATCGCCCCTTTATCGGGAATGTGCTTCGATTCCAGCTTCAGGTGAACTACTGACGGTTCGCAAGAGTGGCCGGGTTGTCTTGCTCGTGATCAGAGACGATTCACGTCGTACAGGACCCTTCGGCGAGTGCGCAGTAATCCGGGCGGTAAGCAGCATTGGGATGGCGGAAGGCGGAACGAATCGCGCCATCCTGAAGAAGAAAGACCCCAGGCATGCGGAGTCCGTTTCCTTCCATGGGACCAAAACCGTGTCTTCGCAACAGAGCCGCCTTGAATCCTTCCCAGAAGACTTTCGGCCCCAGCAGTTGCTGGAACGAGCCATTCTTGAGGCCGAAGGCCCGATACAGAATCTGGTCGGGATCGCTGAACCTCGGGACGTCTTGTAGCCCGTATGGCTGAACAAATTGCTCTGCTCGTTCCGGAGTGCTCATGTGGACGAGGGCCAGGCGGGTTCCTGAGGCTTCGATCTCAGCTCTCTTTTTTGCAAGATCGCTGAGTGCTTCCCGGCAAAATGTACAACCGGCATGGCGCAGAAAAACAACCATCAGTGGCTGTCCTGCCGAAAGTTCGGCAAGAGTCTGGCCCGTGTGGCAGGGAATGTTTCGGATCACATCTTCCAGGCTGCGTTCCTCTGCAAACTTGTCTCGTTGCTCAACGCTGGCATGCAGGGCATACCAGAGAATGGCCGCGAAGGGTCCCCACCAGAGAAGATCATTCAACAGACACATCCACCCTGCAGAAAGGGGAAGGTTCCCCCGTAAATAATTCCACATAAACCCAATTGGCAACAGAATTTTCCCGAGCAACCCAATCAGGACAATCGCCCAGTGCTGAGCCGGATTTGTGGCGGCGATCCCATATCCGACCCCCATCACCGCGGCGCTGAGTCCGATGCTCTGCCAGAGTTGAAGGTACGGAATCTGCTCAGGAAATCCGGATCGTGACAATGACGATTGAGGCATCCCGATGACCCAGAGTCCCCAGACGATGTGATATGCAGCCGCCAGCCAGAGAACCGGTCTGGTCCACGCTGGGAAGGAAATGGGGGAAGGAGCGGGCATGAAGATATTCCTGAGACAAGGGGCCGGAGAAGCGAATCCCGGGAAATGGGTGAATTGTGGTGGCCCTCATAACTTTCGTTGTTGATTTAAGTTAATAACCCTGCCGACCTGAGATGTTCAAGTAGGACGGCGAAACTTTGCGAGCCGCATGGTGACTTCATCTTCCCAGGTGTCTATGATGCCTCCAATCCGTTCACAGAAGATCCAGAATATGGCCACTGCTGAATCTCGAGAAGCCGTTGAGCAGACACTGGTGATTCCGCTTCATGGCGAAGAGAAATTACCTGCGCCAGCGAACCGTCCTTCGCCAATGAAGCTGAAGGAGGGGAGCGAACCCAGTTTCAGCAAGGCAACCAATGCATTGCTGCAGAATCGATTGCGGCAGGCTTCTCTCGTTCTCTTTCTGGGGTATCTGGCCTTTCTGATTAAAGGACTGTTGTTTCCTGCTTCGAGGGCAACCAACGCGGAATTTCTCCATTTTACGCTGTTTTGCTGTGTGACGGCGCTGATGGGGGTGACAGCATACCGCCTGTACAGGAAATGTTCCTTCTTCCTGTCCCATCTTCGTCTGGTGGAATGGATGATCTTCGGATCATCGGCCGCTCTCTTTCTTGTGAACGGGTATCGCCAATTGGTGTACACCGCTTCCGAAGGATATCTGGCTCAGCTGACTCCGCCGTGGATCATCCTGATCTTCACATATGCCCTGTATATCCCGAATACGTGGAAGAGAGCGTTGGGAGTCATGGGCACAATGGCGGTCGGTCCGCTTCTGACGTATTTCGTTGCGTGGTTGAACGATTCCAACGTTCGCATGCTCGTCGCATCGACATCTGACTTTCACTATGTCTTTCTGAATGCGCTGGTGTCGATGGGATTTGTCACGGCCGTGGCGACCTGGGGAGTCTCAAATATTCGCGGACTCCGGACTCAGGCGTTTGAAGCGGTCCAGCTCGGACAGTATCGCCTCAAGAAACTTCTCGGACGGGGAGGAATGGGAGAAGTGTATCTTGGGGAGCACGTGATGCTCAAACGGCCCTGTGCCATCAAGCTGATCCGTCCGGAGAAGGCAGGGGATCCGAACACGCTGGCCCGATTTGAAAAAGAGGTCCAGTCGACCGCCCGACTGACTCATTGGAACACCGTCGCTATTTTTGACTATGGGCGGACGAGCGACGGAACGTTCTATTATGTCATGGAATATCTGCCCGGAATGAGTCTCGATCAGATTGTCGAGATGCACGGTCCCCTCTCCCCGGCCAGAGTCATTCACCTGCTTTCCCAGACATGCGATGCGTTGTCAGAGGCGCATGCCAAAGGGATGGTGCACCGTGATTTGAAGCCCGCCAATATCTTCGCAGCCAAGCTGGGAGGAGGCTACGATGTGGCCAAGCTCCTTGACTTCGGTCTTGTTCGGTCCCTGGACACCGAAAGCGATCTCCGGTTAACGCAGGAGGGGATTGTCACCGGATCTCCCCTTTACATGTCTCCGGAACAGGCACGAGGCGATGCGGTTGATCCTCGCAGCGACGTCTATGCACTTGGCTGTGTGGCGTATCATCTCCTGACGGGGCAACCCCCGTTTACGGAAGACCGGGCGGTGAAGTTGATTCTTGCTCATGCGACGAAGCCGGTTGTCCGTCTCAGTCTGTTGCGAAGCGACGTTCCCTCTGACCTGGAAGGGATTGTCCTGCGCTGTCTCGAGAAAGCTCCTGAAGACCGCTTCTCCAGCGTGCTGGAACTCCGTGAAGCCTTACTGGAATGTCAGGAGGCTGGCCGCTGGACTCGGGAAGATGCCGCCAACTGGTGGGACACACATGGCTGCCCGATGAAGAAATCGATTGACCACTGCATCAGTGCCGGAATTCCGCTCGAAGAGGTGTTTGCCGGGACCGAAGAGGAACTCTCTATCGAGTGCGCACAGGACTGAACCGGCCTCACAAAATCGTGTGAGTTCTTGTTCAATGTCAGAGTATCGCAAAGATCCGGTTCCTATTGTGATCCAATTGTGAGTGGAAGAGATTCTCTCCGGACGAACTGGTACGGGAACAGAGGGACGGGATTGGTTGACTTCTTGACGTGGCTCACGCGATTGATTACTGTACAAAAGGTCACTTAGAGTTGTCTGCCAGGAATGGAGAATGTCGAATCCGTCTCAGCGTCCGGGACCAAAGGGGCGAGGATCTCATCTCCGTCCCCCCAATCGGTTCGACCGTATCCACGTTGAAGAGGACTTCGAGCATCTTGAATCCGACCCGGATTTCCTCGAAGAGCTGAAATCCCTACCGACCGAGTATCTCCCGGATGATTCCCGGACAATCGTTTCAGAAAACGAGAGCCCGGATATTCCGTTTCGCTTTTCCGCAAATCCTTATCGCGGCTGCCTGCATGGATGCGCATATTGCTATGCGCGTCCGTATCATGAATATCTGGGGCTGAATGCGGGGGTCGATTTCGAATCGAAGATCTTCGTCAAACATCGGGCAGCCGAACTCTTCCGCGAGTTTCTCAGCCGTGACCGCTGGAATCCGGAGATCATTGTTTTTTCCGGGGTGACCGACTGTTATCAGCCGGCCGAGCGTGAATTTCGCCTCACGCGACAGTGTCTTGAAGTTGCGTTGGAGGCACGGCAGCCGATTGGAATCATCACGAAGAATGCGCTCGTCGTGCGGGATCTCGATCTTCTTTCCGAGATGGCCCGTCGAAATCTGGTTTCGGTCAACATCAGCGTGACGACACTTCAAGCGGATCTGGCCCGCGTCATGGAGCCAAGGACCAGTACACCTGCAGCCCGGTTAAAGGCGATCTCAACCTTGAGTGAAGCAGGGGTTCCCGTCAATGCGATGATCGCTCCGATCATTCCCGGCCTGAATGATTCAGAGATCCCAATGCTCCTGAAAGCGGTTTCAGAGGCTGGTGCCCGACGGGCGAACATGACCATCCTTCGGCTCCCGTTGACGGTCCTCCCTGTTTTTCAGGAGTGGCTCCAGCGGAACTTTCCAGAGCAGCAATCGAGGATCGAATCCCGAATTCGTGCGTGTCGACAGGGGGAAATGAACTCGTCCCGATTCGGGGAACGGTTTCAGGGGACGGGCCCGATCGCCGAGCAGATTCGACGGACGTTTCAGGTCTTTCGAAAGAAGTTTGGACTCGAGCAGCCTGCTGTTGAACTCGATTTCTCCCAGTTCAAACCCCCTCGTGCTCTGAATGGGCAGATGCGTCTGTTCTGAGGGGAAGCGATTCGCTCAGTTGCCCGTTCCGTTCTTGGCCCCGCTACCTGCCTGGTTGGAGTTGCCCCCTTTCCCGTTTTGTTGCGGAGCGTTGTTATTCTGGGCATCGTTCTCGCTGGGATTGTCACTGTTGTCTTGCGGACGATGCCGACCACTTTCCGAAAATCGAATGGCGGGGCTGGCAAAGGACCGTCCCAGCCGTTGCTGCAGGATCTCAGTATTGATGTTGCGGACCTGAAGGACCTGAACGGTATTTGAAGGCTTGGCGGCAAGGTCAAGACGCTCAATCAGTCCGCGGATTTCTCGCATCAGGCCTTCTGTGGATGAAATGATGACGGAATTGGAGTTCTCATCCACTCCTACCGAAAGCAGCCCTTTGAACTTGATGGGCTGTGCCGGACTGTCCGATTTTTCCTCCGTATTTGCACGCCCCATAATGTAGGTGAACTTCGGTTCTTCGGGAGGCTTCTGTTGATTGGGATTCTGAAGAGCGGGATCGTTGGCACTCAGAAGATCCCGATAGACCTGTTTGATCGTTTCTGCAATCGCCGGAGCACGGGAGTATTGAAGCTGAAAGATTTCGGTACGGCGAAGTGCCTGAGGATCACTTGCTGACTGGCGGTCATAGACATCAATCAGCTCACCAATGATCTTGAGCTGTTCGGGTGTTGCCCCCTGCACCAGGATGGTCTGGGAATCGTCATTGGAAATGATCTTGAGTTCCTTCTGGCGAGAGAGCCGACTTTTGGAACTGATCTTCGTTGTTGTCGTCCCCCACCATGGATCATAGACCGATTCCTTGTTTGATTCGTCTTTGAAGAAGTCTTCCAGGATCGTTTCGATCCCATAGGCCCATGTCGTCGGATGCTTCAAATGAAAAATGTGGTAATCGCGTCGAGGGGGTGCCAACTGTCCGATCAGGCTCTCCAGTCGGTCGAGTGCTTCAGTGTCTGGCGAGCTGTAGACAATTCGTCCATTCGGAAGTACCTGAATCTCGATTCCCGGACGTGTCGCTGTTGCTGACGTTTCTGGACTCCGTAGCTGTTCCGCGTCGACGGGAGGCGGAAGCTCTGCTGAAGGAGAGGCGGTCTCGACAGAGGCTTGCCACATCGCGACTCGCAGTGGCTGAGCTGGAGCGGATGGGCGCAGAGAGGATCCCTCTTGCTTGCCGCCATCGAATGAAATTGAGTCGAATGAATCTGGATCGATGCTGACAGGCGTCGAATCATGCAGGGCATCCGGTGCTGAGGCCGGGACATGTGACTGCGGGGACGTTTGCGGGCGGATGGCTGAAGGACTTGCAGGAGAAGGGCGAACGTCGAGAGGGGTAGAATCGATCTCCGGCCACAATTGCTTCAACTGTTGCAGGAATTGTCTGGATTCCTCATCGGACTGAAGATCGATGCTCCGGATCGTTTCCGGATTACTTTTCCCGGGGGGAGTCTCCCCCATCTTGATGAGCAGGTTGCGAACCTCTTCAAGCTCCACATCATTGGCCCAGAGAAGCAGCCTGTTGTTCACAATGTCTGCATCCACTTTGAAGGGGCGTTCCTCCTTGTTCTCCCGGGAATTGTTTCCCTGGTATCCCCCGAAAAAAGAATACCGATTGGTCGTTTTCGGCTTCTCTTCGTCTTCGGCCCCCATCAGGTACTGAATCGTTCCTGCAACGGCTTCGGCCTGAAGCCTCCGTAACGGAACGACTTCGAAACTGCGATTGGTCCCATCAAGACGGGAAATCAATGTCTGGGTGACATAGTGATCTGCCAGAGTTCCATACAGAATCAGAGACTTCGACTTTTCATCGACCTGAATCCGGCACATGGGAGACAGGTTTCCCATCTCCTTGAGCAGAAGCATGATCGGCTCAGGATCTGCAGTGAAAAGCCGGTATGGCTTGACCCGGTAGGCGATCTGGGAAAGATCATCGCTCTCTTCGTTGGGAACGTCGATGGCCCGGATTGTCTGTGTGATAATCTCCATTTTGTCTGGAGTGGCGTGGGCAAGAATGCTGTTCTCGTGATCATTTACAATCAGCCGAGGTTCTGGTTCCTGCGGAGTTCCCCCAGCGGCACCGCCACGCTGTTGCTGCTGCATCTGCTGAAACTGCTGCTGCATTTGCTGCATCTGGTTCATGATCTGGAAGGACATCATGTCGCTGCCACCCCCTCCACCGCTGCGCGGAATTCGCGTCGCGGAACGCTTCGGATCAAGTCCCAGAATGGATTCCACCAGAACGACCACATCTCCTGCCCGACGGTGTTTCAATCGAAACTCCCTGACAACGGTGGTTTTGTTGTTGTCGCTCGATTGGGTCTGCTTCAGAATACGGGCGATTTCCAACAAATTGCCTGCGGTGTCCATCGCTTCGAGCCGGTTCAGTTCCTTCAAGGCGGTCAGCTTCCCATTCGGGCTGAGCATCGGCTTGAGTTCTTCGGCTGTCTTTTCTGCCAGCAGCCAGTCCAGCGGAAATGAGACCCGGACAAACTCCGAGGGCATGACCCGCTCGAGTTCGTCAGGCGAATAACGTGGAACAATCGCAGAGTTGAGCTTGGAAATGTTGACAACGGTGAGCATCTCGCCGTTCCTGATCATCGTAAAACCGCGCGCCAGCAAGTGCTTGTTGATCAGGTCGCGTGCTTCTTCGAGAGAATAGTCCCGTTGAGTCTGAAGGTTCAGGTAGTCTCCGGGGAGTTCCTGCCAGTCGAGGCTCAATTTCGAAACAGTGGCCAGCCATTCCAGAACTGCTGGCCAGGGTTGTCGCGAAAAGTTGAAACGAACTCGCCCCTGTTCATCAGGACGGATCTCGAGTTCCTTCGGATCAGGGGGAGCTTCGGGTTTTTGCGGGCGAGTGATGACGATGACCGGATCGGGCTTTGCAGGCGAACCGGATCCGCTTCCTTCCTCTTTCTTTTCCTTCTTTTCGTCGGGTTTCGTTGGAGGCGCTCCCGGAGGAGCAGGGCGGGTTCCGTCTACCTGTGCCAGCTGGGTGACCGGCTTTGAATAAAGAAATTCAGGCAGGCGTCCGGGGAACGAAATGACAAAATCAAGCGGCTGAACAGGCTCGTTCAGAGATGCTGTTGCCCGTGTGCAGAAAGAACTCGAAAAATGTGTTCCGAGGGCTGCATTGCCCGTTCGGGGCGATGCGAGCATCAGCAAGAGTACCCATGGACACAGTATGCCGCGAAAACTGACGCCTGCCATGACTCGCTGCTCCCCGTTGTACTCGACGATGCCTTTTCTTCTGAATGATCAAATGTTGATCATACGTTTGGCGTCGCAGCAAAAGGAAGGAGAAACGAGACAGGCGTCTCAAAAATGGAATCTTTCAACGGCACGTTCTTGCCGAGAATTGATGAATCGGCACGAGATCCACCCACAGTCAACAGGTGGAAATTGCAGCGGAATTCCCGTCGTGGAAGCACTTTGATTGAGCGCTTTCCGTGGCAGCTACTTTGACTGGAGGTCAAAGTTGATTTGATTTTTCCCCGGACTGACTTCGGCTTTCAGTTCCGATTTCGCGTTATATTTCTCTGGGATGGTCTCTTTGACTTCGTCGGAGACTTTTTGCCCTTCCGCGTAGGATGCTGGTCTGCCGGTCGTGATCCGAACGGTATATCCACCAATTGCAGCTCCCTTCGCATTTTGCGTGTATTCGAGCTGATAATTTCCTTCAGCGTCGGTCATTCCCCGCGCGGGACGCCCTTCCTGTGGCTCAAAAACAACCAGTGCATCAGCAACGGGTTGCCCGTCCAGAGTCACTTTGCCGGAGACATCCCCCAGTTTCGGTCCGGCGGGACCGCCGCATCCCCAAAGGCCTGATCCGGTGGCAAAAACCAACATGACCAGGAGTAATCTGAGTAAAGCCGAATCTGTGTTCTTCATGTGACTGGAGCTTCCTGCAATTGGGGAAATCTGGGAACAGAGAACAAAATCTGGGAAAGGCGACAGGAAGTTCTGCCAACTGGTGAATGGGGAAACGGATCAGCAATTGGCCGACCGGGCCCGCCTGTCGACATGGGCGCCTTTAGATCATGCAGAATCCGGGATGTCCTCTCCTGAGCTGCTCTCCAGAGAGGACATCTGAATTCGCGATCAGCATTAATTAAAACGACACAACATTCCCGTCGGCCCGGTTTCCGAGTCGCTGGTATGTTTCCAGGTGAATGTTCTCGCTGATGAAATGAACAGAGCCATCGCACATCACAAAATGGGCTCCGCCAGTATGTTCACTTCCGAATTGAGCGCTATTGTCACCAAATGTGATCGGTGTCGCCTGATTCATCGGATATTTGGTCAGGCGACCGCCATGGTATCCCCATCGCCAATAGGGGCCATCGGCTTGTGAAGTGCCTGTCCATTTTTCTCCGCACATAAAGACGTTTGATGTCCCATCGGTAATGTGTTTTAGCGAAATGTTACTATGCCAGTTAGAAATACCCGTCCACGTTGTCTGGTTTTGTGAATGCAGGTAGTCATCACCGTTGTTGGTTGCATAGTTGCTTCGTGAGCCGTGTCCTCCATCTGTGGAGATGTTTGAAACTCTGGATGATGACGGGCATAAAAAGACTGGAATAATCGTTTTCTTTGCAGCTTCGTTTAGGTAGTTGTTCGCGGCAGCAGGGGCGGCGTCATTGCCACCATCAGCCATGTTGAATGTCCATTGATTCCACAGATTTGCTTGGTCAACGAAAGGGAGCAGCATCGGCCAGGCATTGACTTTCGTGATCGAAAACGAGCCGGCAGGAAAGACCTTGTGTGTGTCAACATAGTTGTGTAGCGCCAACCCGATCTGCTTGAGATTGTTCTTGCACTGGCTGCGGCGAGCTGCTTCACGTGCCTGCTGAACAGCTGGCAACAGAAGGGCGATCAGAACAGCGATGATCGCAATGACGACAAGAAGCTCAATCAGAGTAAAGCCCGAGCCAGATTGACGGATGCCTCGATCATTGGTGGCTTTTCGAGTCGTAATGAATGAGACCATGTAAAGACCTCTTCTAGCATTGAGAGATGCAGAATTGAATTAAGGAACTCTTAGAAGAACAATCAGAAATGAATTTGATAATTCGCCGTTAGAAGTTCACAACGGCCTTGTCGTTGCGGTGACCGATGTTTCTGTACGTTGTGATGTCGATGTTCTCGCTGACAAAACGCACTGCACCGTCACACATGGTGAAATGAGATCCTCCGGTGTGAGCGCTCCCGAAGTTGGCGGTGTTATCATTAAATTCTGGCAGGATGTTCTGGTTCATCGGCTGAGCTGTTAACCGTCCTGCATAGAGTCCCCATCGCCAGTAAGGCCCGTCGGGATCAACGGAAGTCGTGCCGACCCCTTCCTGTCGTTGCGTCGTGCGTTTCTCGCCAAACATGAAGACATTCGATGTGCCATCGGAAATGTGTTGCATTGCGATGGACGAATTGGTGTTGGAGACGCCGGTCCATTTGTTCGGATCGCGAGTGTGGCAATGCTCCGTTCCCAGATTGATTCCGTAGTCGCTGCGTCCCCCGTCGTAGTTATGATCCTTGGGGTCCTTGATGATTGTTCTCTGCAGGCGAGGGAAGGAGGGGCAGAAATAAGTCGGGATGGCGACAACCTTCGCGTCGTAGTTGTCAGCGTGCGTCAGATCGAGGTTGAAGTTGAACTTGTTGTAGACCGTCTGTTGCTCGACGTAAGGCAGGAGCTGAACGAGGCTGCTGGCCTTGTTGAATTCTGCCGGGGTTGCCGGAGCGACCCCCTGAATCCCGTTCGGCGGGAACTGTTTGTGAACGTCGTGATAGTTGTGGGCAGCCAGGCCGAGTTGCTTGAGATTGTTTTTGCACTGGCTCCGTCGGGCTGCTTCGCGTGCCTGCTGGACAGCGGGAAGCAGCAGGGCAATCAGAACCGCGATGATTGCGATGACAACGAGCAATTCGATCAGCGTAAACCCACGGCGATCAGAATTCTTCTTGGTATCCATGGCGGGCATCTGCTTCTCCGACAAGAAGTAAGTTGAAATAAGAAGATTGCTGATTGAGAGGACTGCCCTGAGAAGAAGAAAAGAAGCTGTTCTGTCTCGGTGATCGCGCTGTCAGGACGGTCTGCACTCTATGTGAATGGATATTTGATCAAATGATTCACATCTAATCGTGAGCATGCAATCCTACGAAAGTCGCATGGGAGATGTCAAATATTAAAAGCGAATAGATTTGCAGGGTCGCCCCCCCCCTTGCTCGCCGACCACCAGAGACATGCTTGATTGAGGTCGCTGCCAGAGTGTTGTTCTGTATCTGATTTCTGATCAATGAGTTGTGGTAATCATTGGGGAGGTTGATTGCATGCTGCAGAGACGGGGACAGCGCTGAGCAGGGCCCCGTCGAAGAGAACTTGTGTGCGGCGCCACCGAGGAGGGATCTGATCGACGGAATCGAGAAATGATTTGGTGTTCAAGTATAGCCTGTTGTTGTTGAACAGGTTGGATCCCTCAAGGAACAACGTTTTCTCAGTGTCTCCCGGGAGAGCAAATGATACAGACCGGCTGCGATCCGACCTCTGGGGGAGAAGTAATCGCATGGCGGATCGATGGGCCTGAATGTTGAAGCCAAACAGGGAGACGGGCGGGCGATGCGTTGTGTGCGATTAATGTATGGACGCACAAAGTGGCAACATCTCGGTCAGCTGAGGACAGGGTGAGTTACAGCGTCCTTGCTTCCTGATATTGGGCCATGTGGTGGGAGCGTGACCTCCGTCATCTACTTTCGAGCGGGTTTACCCTGATCTGAACTGAGTTCGAAATGAACGGTAGTTGGCTTTCCGGGCAGAATTTCACACGTCAGCTCGGTCTCGGTATTGTATTTCGAGGGAATGACTTCAACGGCGGAATCGGCAGCGTCCATTTTGTCTCCCGAGCCATTGCTGTTGCTCCCCGAGGTTTTGATGGAACTGATTGCTGCCTTGTAGGTCCCGGGGGGAAGGCCTCCTTTCGGGTCGAGTTGAAACTCACCCATCCTGATCGTGGTGGAAGAGACCATCGAGTTTGTTTTGGGGGTGGCGGAGTAGAACTGGACGATCCCGTGTTCGAGGGGGGCCCCATCAAGTGTGACCGTTCCAGAAATGATTTGCAGTTGTGGATCAATTCGCTGACCTGAACCGCAACTGCAGAGCGTTACGGTAAGAAGCAGGATCAGGGACATCTTCCAATATTGCAGACTGTTGTGGGTTGTCATGATGATCTTGCCTCTGAATTTGGGGGCACGTGACACAATGTGAGTCGGCACCGCCAGCGAGGGTTTAGAGCTGGGATGTTCAGACCAATGCAAGGAGTAGGCCCGTAAAGAACGTTGCGTCGCCTAGTACTCGCCAGCGACTTCTCCGCCGTTCATCGTGCTGATCGCCCGATACGTGTCCATGTTGATATTCTCGGACAGAAAGCGGACGGCACCATCAGCCATGAGAATGTGGACTCCTCCGGTATGACGGCTGCGAGTCGAGAAGACATACCCGGTCCCTCCGGAGGGGTGGGGAGCGCAGGGCATTCCGAAAATTTCCACCTTCGCCTGAACTTCCGGGGTACACCATTGGCTGCCGAAGATGTCAGGTGAGGGGGAATTCGGTCGATTGAGTGCGGTGAACCCAATATTGGGGCTGTACCAGGTCAGGCCGCGAACATCGTCGGTCACCTGACCGGTTCGGATTTCGCCCATCAGCATGGTATTGGATGTTCCGTCCACAATATCTGAAAGCTTTCTGGAGTAGCCGATGTAATTCCCTGAGTATTTGAAGGGAGCGTCCAGATTGGTGATTCCGGCGACGTTGTTGTGTGTGACGGTCGTGTTCCCCAGATTCACTGCATAGTTGTAGTTCGGATAGCTTCCCTGTGCGTTTGAGTAGGTTCGCACTTGGGTATCTGAAGGGCAGATCATGCCGGGAATCACTGCTTGAACCAAAGCAGCGTTGGGGGTCGCATTGTAGTTCCTGTTCTCGTCCCATTTGGCATAGACCGTGCCCATGTCGATGTACGGAAGGATCCCTTTCAGCCAGACATAACCGCTCGTCCATCCGTCCGTGGAGCCAATATCGACAGACTGTCCGGAGGATCCGATCGGTAAGGAGGAATGGACATCGTGATAGTTATGCATGGCCAGACCGAGTTGCTTCAGGTTGTTCTTGCACTGGCTTCGTCTGGCCGCTTCACGAGCCTGTTGAACTGCGGGGAGCAGGAGGGCAATGAGAACCGCGATGATCGCAATGACAACCAGCAGTTCGATCAGAGTGAAAGCGGAATGTGTTGGGCGATCCGTTCGCTGTGGGGCATTGAGAACCGGTTGGTTTGGCAGGTTCATGGGGGACCCTTTTGCTGCAGAATTGTGTCTGTGAAGAAGATGTATGAGAGATCAAATGGATTAAGAACCCATTAATGTTTTGTGAATTTCCTTGGGAATTTGTCGCCAAAGATGGTGCTGTCCCTCCTGAAGGCCATTAGGTCCAGCGCCGTTGACCTGCTGCAAATCACACTGGCAATCGTCTGCGAGACATTCGCTCCACCAAGATGGCACATGGTCCTTGATTTTGGGGGGCTAACCGGGGGCATCTCTTCGTCAGGGGCGGTGGTGTGAATCACCCGGCGACAATGATTCAAGGGCCATACAGATCGGTGCGGGCAATGGCCTCATTTATCTCTTAAGGGAGTCGTTCGCCTGGCTTCTTTTGAAAATTTATTCTGGCATCCAATGCACATATTTGTTTTTGTTGATGGTAATTATGCTAGTGTGGAGTGTCAATCAGAAAAGTTGATTTTTAGGAATCGTTCACGGCAGAAAGTAAGTCATTTGTGAATCAATCTGAGGGGTCAGTACCGGCTCGGTTTGAAGAGCGAAGGGAGACTCGCTGATGGTGATCGTCTGAACAGTGGAAACTGTGTTGAACCTAACGCAACCCCAAAGGAATTCCGCTGAATTCCTACAGCATCGAAACATGCCTGGCATTGGAAGGTTCGTCTCCGTTTTTCGGGAGGATGTGGTTGTTTTACTCGCTCCCCCGCTAGCGAGGCGGAGTGGAGGCTGAGTACACTGACAAGACTGGTTCTGTCTCGAGCGGACCTGGCAGAATTTGGTGATGCGACAGGATTTGGAGCGACGCGGCCCTGTTCTTCAGTGCACCCCGACCGGAGTGTTCGATCTGGCGCCGGAAGCCTGTTCCCAGTCGAGTTTGATCGTCACCAAGGTTGCCATGCTCCGTAGAATTTGGCAGGCCGGCGGGTGGGAGGATTTCCAGACTGGTCTTTCGATGCTGATGTCAGGCTCGTTCCCTGCGAACGTCATTCTGCTTCGGCGTGATGAGTCAGGAGAGCGTTCCTCTTCGAAGAATCGTTTGCTTGCAGTGGTCTATGCCCCTCGTTGAACTTCAAAATCTCCTGCAATCGATTGAGCCGTCAGCTCATCTGGTCGAACCGATCGTATTACGGCGGGTGGTTCGTCTGGATCGACGCTTACAGGGGTGGAGGTTCGTCATCCCTCATGATTTCAGTTACACGATTGACCGCGATCGATTTCTGGCATTCGTGGATCTGAGTGAACTCTCAATTCCGCCCGGTTCTGATCTTCCCAGGCGACTGATTCTTCTTGCGCAGCCGGATGAAGACGAGATTCAATCCGAATCACAGCGTCGTTCGCTTCAGGACCGCTATTGCAGGTCATTGTTTCATGCCTGCATTCACCTCGAACTCGATCGTCAAATCATTCACAACGGTTGGGGGGATGACTGGGTTCAGGAGCGGAAGGATGAAATCGGGCAGATCGAGTTTGCCGAGATCCATGAGGTCCTTCTCAAGTCGAATCTGCTGTTTTATCCGCCGACAGAAATTGAAGTTTTTGTTGAGTTCGCTGCCCTCTGGCTGGAGTTGAAATATTTCGCCTCCGGGGACCGGGCGATTTATTTCCCGGCCATTCGCAACTGGTCGGCAATCGATGAAATTCTGCTTCGGTATGTCGATCATCCAGCCCTGATGCAGCGAATGCAGGATGTGCTGGGAAGGCGGCCTGAATCGAGTGATTCACGTGACGAGGTAACTTTCCAGTCAGGCTCTCTCCAGTTCCCGCATGAGGAACGACTGCCAGAAACAGTCTGTCGTTTGCGGATGGCCAAGGCGGCTCATGCTGCCTCTCTGGGAAACTGCGTCAAGGCAATTCTGTCGTATCTCTCTGTGGCAGGACGGGCTCCGGATGAAATTCGGATTGAAGCAGAAGAGGCTGCTGAAAATGAACTGACCCGGCTGGCAGAGCGGCTGCAGAATGTCTTTGTCCTGAATGATGATGAGACCGCCACCTGGCGCGAGCTTCTCAAGGCCCTGAGTGCCCCGGCAGGCAATGGTTACTGGTCGAACGAAGCCCGGCTCCTCTACGACCTGCAGAAGGTCTGTCTCGAACAGGAACGAGGGGTTTATCGTCTCGATCTGGTGGACTGGATCAGGACATTTGGCCGACGTCCCCTGCGACGTCCGTTGCCATTGATGCAGGATGCGCTGACGCTCCGCCATCTCAGGACCGTTCAGCGGCGTATTCCACTGGCACGCCTGAATCGCGATCAGCAGTTGCGTCTGCAACGGCTCGTCGAGGCGGTCCTGCCCCGAATCGAGAACCGGTTCCGGGACCGTCTGCGGGGGATTGTGACGGATATCTTTGATGATGTTGGTTTCGTCCCGACCAACCTGCTGGAGGAGATCTCCCGGAAGAAGCTGACCGAAGAACTCCTCGACCGGATCGTGGAACGCAGCTACATCACCATGGGTGACCTGCGGGATGCGATCTCGAAGAACGACCTGAAGCTGACCGACGTTACGCGACTTTCCGAGGTGGTGTTTGGAGATATCATTCTTCGAGCCGACCGGAAATTCGATATGGCTCTGGACGGGATCTATCGACGGGGAGCCATTTATCTTCGCTGGCCGCAGGCCCTCAGTTCGCTCGTGTTCGGAACCAATCTCGGACGGAGGATGACACGGCATCTCTTCATCCCGTTCGGGGGAGCCTATCTGACGATTGAGTTTTTTCGGCATCTGACTGCGAAGCTCTCGGGGGAACATGATCACGCTGAGTTGACGTCTCATACGCATGATCAGATGGTCGAAGCGGCTGCTGGGGGGGCTGCTTCGCAACTTGTTCATGATGAACTGGCGACCAAAGGCATCGACTATCCCCTGATTGCCGGAGTCCTGCTGCTTGGGACCTGGATTTCATTGCTGATTGAGCGTCCTGATTTCCGCCATTGGAATCTGAATGTTCTCAAAAAAACATGGAAGGTCCTTCGCCATCTCGTTGTCGAATTCCCATCACAGGTGATTCACTCTGAGTCGGTCCAGCGGATCCTCGCCAGTCGAACATTCGCGGTTGTGCGGAGTTATCTTCTGGAGCCGGGGTTTCTCGCTTCCATCCTCTCTGCGTTGGCATGGGCAGGAGGGAATGCATGGTCCTGGCGCACAACATTTGAAGCGTATCTGGTGACAGCCCTGTTTCTGAATTCTCCGGTCGGTCGGTTTGTCTCCGAGCGAACGGTGGACCTTCTGGTCCGCGCGTGGCAGGAATTCAAGATGCACATCTTCGCTGCGCTGATTCAGTGGATTGTCGATCTGTTCGACTGGATGCTGATGATTCTGGAGCGGATGGTTTATACGGTCGATGAGTGGCTCCGGTTCCGAAGTGGTGATTCGGCAGTGATGCGCGTGGTCAAGTTGGCTGGAGGGGTTCTCTGGTTCTTCGTGTCCTACGTCGTGGTGTTCATCTTCACATTGCTGCTGGAACCGCAGATCAACCCGGTGAAGCATTTCCCTGTCGTCACCGTGTCCCACAAAATCATTCTGGGGGCCTATCCTGAGTTCGTCAGGCAGTTGACCCCGTTCATGGGACTGAATCAGGCCCGTTCCGTTGTTCTGACAACGATGTGGCTGATTCCGGGGGTCTTTGGTTTCCTTTTCTGGGAACTGAAGGAGAACTGGCGGCTGTATTCTGCGAACAGATCCCGCCTGATTCGTCCCGAACCGATCGGCCATCATGGCGAAACGATGCTGCGTTTGTTGCGGCCGGGGATTCACTCAGGAACATTTCCCAAAGCATTTGCTGTGTTGCGGCGAATTCTGCGAAAGGGACGCCCGAGCGATGAAAGCCGGATGCANAGGAAACAGGCGGGGATTCATCATGCTGAGGAGGCGGTTCGTCACTTCGTNGAGCGTGAGCTGATCGAACTTCTGGAGTCGGTTCACTTTTTACCAGATGCAAGATTGTCCGTCGGATTTGTTCATGGGGCGACGAACCGGATCGATCTGGAGCTGATTCGGGATGATCAACTCGATTCTCCCGCGATGATCACATGGGAATATGATGACGGGGTGTTGACCGGACGGATCGAACCTGCGGGGTGGATCAACGATCTGGTGGACGCTGATCGGGACGTTTTCATTGAAGCGATGGAACATCTCTTCCAGCTGGCAGGAGTCCAGGTAGTGAAAGGGGACGTTCCGCTCTCGGTGACCCCGCCGCTGGTCTGGGACGAAGCTGTGGCTCGGTGGAACCAGGTGAGAAAAGAGCGATTCGCACCGCTTCAGGTGATTACGGTCGATCAATAGCCGTTTGTTCTTCCTTCGTCTGGACGGAGGAAGGGCGAACTGAATGGGACGCAGCGGAGGCTCGTTCAGCGAGGACTTGTCGATAGACCTCACCGATCTGCGCACTCATGTTCTGATGGCGAAACCGGTCCCGGCAGAGTTCTCGACCTTTCTCGCCAAATCGGGCCCGCATGTCCGGGTTGGCAGCGAGAGTGAGAACGGCATTGATCAGTTCGGTTGCCGGTTCCTGAGCGACAAGAAACCCGGTCTGTCCATTGAGAACGACTTCTCTTGCTCCCCCGACATCGAATGAGATAACAGGCAACCCGGAAAGCAGCCCCTGTGGAAGGACCCGCGCCAGGCCCTCCCATTGGCTGGTGTGGACGACAATGTCCATGGCCGCCATCAGTTCCGGGATGCGTGTTGGTGGGACCAGACCGGTAAAGAGAAAGTGATTCGTCAGCCCTTGCCGGGCGATCTCGTTTTCATACTGCTCTCGAAGAATTCCGTCTCCAACGAAGAGGAACCGGATCTGAGGATTGGCCCGGATGATGTCCCCCGCAGCACGGATGATGAACTCGTGCCCCTTGAGATGAAAGAGTCGGCCAATTTTTCCGACGATGATTTCATTTTCCCGGATCCCCAGCTCAGCCCGGATGCGGGTGCGTGCATCGCCCGGATGGAGAAAGGGTTCCACATCAAAGCCGCTGTAGATCGTCGTGAATTTGTCAGGCGGCGCAATCCCTGCCCGAATGTATTCATTGGACATGTCATCGGCGACGCTGATGAAGTGATCGGTCCATTTGGCCGCCATCCGTTCCAGAGCGATGTATGAATGATAGGCCAACTTCGATTGACCATAATGAAATGATGCCCCGTGGATGGTATGGACCACCGGGATTTTCAGACGGGAGGCAGCGAGTCGCCCCAGAATTCCCGCTTTGGAGCTATGCGTGTGGACGATGTCCGGCTGGATCTCTTTCAGCAGCCGAAGCAGTTCTCCGTAGGCCTTCCAGTCGGAAAGGGGGTGAATACTGCGAATCAGGCTGGGAACAACTTCGAGGCGAAACCCCCCCGATTGCGCCCGCTCCATCAGGCTCCCTTCCGGTCCGGACGCTGGACCCGTAATCAGGGTGACCGTCTCCCCATGCAGCGAGTGCTGGTTCTCCACCGTTTGAAGAGTGTTTTCCTGTGCGCCGCCAATAATCAGTCGCGTGATGATATGGACGATGTTCAACGGTGGCTCGCAATGGAAGGGGATCAAACCTGAAGATACACCGCCTGCAGGGCGTCGCTTCGGCAGGCGTAGTGATGGAAGAGACGACCTACGGGATGGGCCTGGACGCCGTGATACACGTTCGGTGTGGCATTACATAAGACCGAATTCCCCGGAACGGAACGGCAGATCCCCATCACTCCTTCAAGAACCACATGCCCCACTTCATCGACCCGGCTGAAGTCGATGACCACATGGTTGTATCCCCGTTGTGCAATGAGGTCATTGACCCGGTTCGCTTCGATGTGGACGTCCTGATAGTAGAAGGTCTGGATTTCTGGCAGGACGTTGACGATCAGGGTGTCGTGATATGACTCCGTCTGAAAAATCCGATTGGTTCGCGTCAGGAATTCCGAATTGCCGTTCGATCCCCCCGCCGGGAACATTGAAGCCTGCTGTTGAGCGACTTCCGGATAGTGAGCCATCAGCTGATAAGGACCAATCGTCAGGACCGTTCCAGTGGAGAGCATTCCGCAGGAAGCTGGTTCACCATTAAACCGAATTCCCCCTTTCCCGAGGAGGTCCACACACCACAGGCCGGAAGGGAGTAACAGGAGGGCGCACTGGACTCGTGAGAGCCGGTCGTCTGCAACGGTAATGCGGCAGCGTTCATCCCGGCCAATGAGAGTGACAACCCGGTTGATCGGCCACTTCATCCCCTGATGCTGCGTGTTCATCAATTCCAGATTGACAACGGGAAGCTGCCCATATTCCGGGCGAAACTCCTGTCGGGGACGAAATTCCAGCGGTGGTTTTAGAGTTTCGTCATCCTCTGCCCAATGATCGCCTAACAGCTGGATCTCGGAAGATCCGATTCGCAGAACATGGTCGGGGGTGAGCCATCCTCGATAGGGAGGACCGCTGACCTGAATCCCGCCGACGCTCATGAGGTCGATACAGGCCATCCGTGGTCCGATGGCCTGCAGATAGGCATGGCGGAAAGAAACCGTCTGTTCCGGGAGACGAATGTCGCTTCCCGGGCCCCGCCCAATGATCGCATGCGAAGAATTGATGACAACTTCGCGACGTTCCCCATCCGGTGATCGGACCTCAAACTTGAGCGGTTCCGCCACCGCAGCAGCGTAGGCCAGCATCGCTTTAACAGGGTCTTCCATTCCGATCTGGAACACGGCGACTCTCAAAACTTGGGCCAGCGGTGCGTGCGGACTTCCCCACGCCCAGTTGAGACGGGCCCGTGCAGGGGAACGCCAGCATTCACCACAAACAGGTTATTATACCGGTGACAGATTGGACATGACGCCTGCACATTCGCAGACTCGTTAAAGCCCGCAATTGTTCTCATTATTCAGGGATGTGGAATCCCGTACCCGACCCCATACGTCGTTGACATCCTGAATTGAAAACCAGCGTCGCGCAACACAGTTTCCGAGAACATCACTCTCGCATAACGGGAAGCACGGTAATTTTCTTCAGGCTTCTTCCCTTTTTGGGGGCTGATTTTTGAGATTATGGGTGAGAATGCTGATAGGGTCAAATTCAGGCTGCAAAATGACAACTTGTGGCAAGTTGCTTTGGTGATATCTGTCGTCTGGAAAATGTTTTACGAAAAATGCTCCCGTGTCCCATGGTCATCGACATCATCAGATTAACCCATGCAAGATTTCTGATGCGATACGGGACAAGGCAAACGCACAGGCTGCTGCCGAGTGTTCCGGTCCGAGCGTCTCTTTGAGAGAGATGATCTCCGGAGCGGCCTTCAATTGGCACGCCTGCAGACCCTTTCGGGCCAGAAACTCCCCTTCACCCGTCAGGAGAACACAGACTGGCGGGGTGATCTGCTGAACCTGTCGATCAATTCCCGTGTGAATCAGAGAAATGAGTTTTGAGATCACCGCATCGGCAACGGAATCGAGGTCTTCTTCTTCCAGTTCGTTTGTATCGGAGCAGACCATTCGGGCCAGCCGTTCCCCCGCAGCTGTTCGCGTGCAGGGCTGGCCATTGGCTGTCTGCCGGTTGTCTGGGGCCTCGGGAATCTCTCCCCGCCAGAGGAAGGCATCGAGAGTTGTCGCAAAGACCTCACGAGCCAACGCGGTTTTTGTCCCCCG
>Ga0065721_10050367_pt1 | contig 20817 bp, 20 predicted proteins | sample Mesricmetagenome_FD_59108 | JGI IMG/M metagenome (GOLD analysis project Ga0065721, IMG submission 59108) | Mesophilic microbial community from rice straw/compost enrichment Sample: eDNA_1 v2 (version 2) | ecosystem: Engineered > Solid waste > Grass > Composting > Bioreactor | place: USA: Davis... | reverse complement strand
CTCCGCCTTGGACCGGCCCTGCCGAGCCGCCGGCTGCAGCAACGCGCCCATCGCAACCTGGGCATGCACCCGCATCTCCGGTAACGCCCGCTCCAGCCGTCCGAGGAACTCCCGCTCGTTCCCGGTGAGGAAGCGCTTGCGGGCGAAGGCCGCCGGGCCGCCGCGGCCACCGGTCAGAAGCAACCCGGCGCCTGCCAGCGCCACGATGGCCAGGAGCACCAGCAAGGGATGGACCGGCCAGTCCTCGGCAACCCTCCAGAAGATTTCGGGCAACAATTCCATGCACGCCTCCATGCGACGGGGAAACGATCATCCGGCAGGGCAGGATTCGCAAGCCTGACGTGTAGTGTTATGCCTGCGGCGCGGCTATCCTTTCCCCGACATCCATCCGGAGGACGGCAAATGGCCGGCAAGGACACCAAGAAGCTTCGTGACTTCATGGCGGGAGGCGCCTTCATAGAGGGCGGCGGACGCCTCCTGCGCCAGGCCGTGCTGGCGGCCACCGCGGCGACGGCGCTCGCCGCTCCCGCGCTGGCGGACGACCAGGGCCGCGCCCGCATCGTGGTCGACGCCCAGGCCGAGCTCGACGCCCACCTGGGCCCCGGCGCCGCCTTCGTCATCGATCCCGGCCCGGACACCGGCGACGAGATCGCCATGATGTACGACGCGCTGGCCAAGTCAGAGGCGGTCACCGTGGAGTGCGTCGCCATGGGCGGCTTCCCGTCCGACGACGCCCGTACCCTGTTCTCCGGCACCGGCATCGCGGTCGAGGCCGGCGACACCAGCGTCGAGGACGTCAACCTGTTCATGCTCTACCGCCAGCTGGCGCATTGCTACGGCGAGGCCACGCCCGCCGAGGCAGAGCTGTTCGCGGTGATGAGCGTGCTCCAGCGCAGCGACACCAAGGACTTCCTCGCCACCGCCGCGGCGGCCGGCGAACTGCTGGAGCTCCGCGACGAAGCCGACCTGCGCTTCGGCCAGTCCGGTTCCGCCCTTTCCCGCCTCGCCACCGCCATGCAGGGCGATGCCTTCCGCGCCTCGCTGGAGCGTCTCGACCCTGTCGGCACGCTGGATCTCGCCAAGACCGTGCTCCGTCTCCACCTCGTCCACGAGGACGGCGAATGGCGCCGCGACATCGGCAAGGCGATCGGGTCCGCCCTCGGCATGCGCCAGCACTATGTGCCGGTGCGCGAAGGCATGGTCGCGACCGACGCCGGGACGTGGCTCGAGAGCGCCAGCTCCGTGCCGGAGATCGGACGGATCGTCGAGCTCACCGGTTACCTGTCCACCCCCGCCGAAGATCGCGGGCCGCTGCCGGCGTTCCAGGTTCACCGCGAGGCCAGCGCCTTCACCCTCAGCATGCTGGCCGCCGCCGGCGACCCGGCTGCCCGCCACATGGCGCCGGCCTTCGGGATCGACACCAACTACGGCCCGATGGAACTGGTGACCGACATCAAGACCCCCGGCGCCGAAAGCGTCCCCGGCACGCTCCTCGCCTTCGACCGTGAAGGGATCTCGCTCCGTTTCGGCGTCAACGGGATCACCTACCACGGCGTCGTACCCGGCACCCGCGACATCGCCTTCGCCGGCAACTCGACCCGCATCCTCGAGGACTACGACACGCCCGCCCCGGACCGTCTCGCCGCCCTGGGCCGCTAACGCGCCTGCCGGGAGCGCCACCCTCGCCACGCGCGGGACAGGCGCTCCCGCACCGTCTCCCTCCGTGGCGGCATGGCGTTGACCTGCCGCTCGATCTCCTCCCACCGCTCCAGTTCCCGCGCCGCGTCGGCATCCACCTTGCCGGTGCGCTCCAGCCACCTGCGGACCTCGTCCGGGTCCCAACGGGGGATCGCGTCGACCCCCTCGCGGTCCAGAGGCACGAACCCGGAGGCGACTGCCTTCGCCTCCGCGGCCAGGAACATGTCCCGGATCTCCTCCGGGAGGCGAGCGAGCGCGGCGTCGCGCAAGTCATCGGGCACCGGGAACCACCACTGCGCGACGGACCCGGCGATCGCCGCCTGGGTGTCGGCGTCGCCGCCGATCGACACGGCATTGCGGATGGCGTCTTCGAACGATGTCGCCTCGAAGGCGCAGGTCAGCGCCTGGGGCACGCTGATCCACGACTTCAGCTCGAACACGGCATGTTCGCGGATGCGGTCGACGTCCTCGTCCATGGGATAGCCGAAGCGGTCGGCGACCATGGCGCGCGTCTCCGCCTGCGACCAGCCGCTCCTGGCCGCGAAGATCGCCGCCGCGGTGGCCTGGGCGCCACGGACGCCTTCCGGATGGTCGTGGGTGACCTCCGCCGTGGCCCGGGCGAGCTCCAGGCATTCGCCTATGTCCCGCGCGAACACGGCGGCGGGCGACACCCGCATCGAACTGCCGTTGGCCCAGGAGCCGTACGGGCCCATCTCCGGCGTGGTGAGCCAGGTCCAGAAGGCCGGCCCGTAGGACGTCACGTGCTCGCGCCCCACCCGGCGCATAGCCTCGGCATGGTTGGTGTCGCCGCGGGCGATGGCGTCCGCCAGCGCGACGGTCATCAGGCTGTCGTCGGTGTAGACGCAGTCGGGATGGACGAGGTCGAAATCCTTTGACTTGAACGGGGCGAACTCGAAACGCGAACCGACATAATCACCCACCAATACGCCGATCATCCGCGTCTCCCCAGCTTCCGGGAAAGGTTACGCGGACCGGCGCGCCGGCGCAAACAGGGGGAGGCGCGCGAAGGGATGCGGCAAGTCGGGTGCGCGGCCTAGTGCTGGAACGGGCCGGGCTGGAAGGCGGGTCCGGGGGTGTCCTCGCGGTCGGCGCGGCGTCCGAGCAGGGCCGGGTCGCCGGCGGTCTCCAGCCGCTCGAAGGTCGAGAACTCGCGCCGGGTCCGGCGGGTCTCCCCGCGCGGGTCGGTCACCTGGGCGAATACGGTGTTCCTGGTCATGGTCGCGAATCCCGAAGCAATGCCGGGAGTGTCCGGTCGAACCACGACAGGCACAACGGGGCGGCGCGCAACCCAGGCATGCGGGCCCGGCGGGTCAGGCCGCCTCCATCATCTCCGGGGCATCCACCCTCGCCTGGGGCGGCGCGGGCTCGGCGGCGGTCTCCGCCTCGATGGCCTCCCGCCAGGTATTCCTGTCCATCCCCCTCACGGCGTTGCCCAGGCAGGGGTCGAACAGGCGCAGGATGGCGTCGGCGTCCTCGTCCGGGATCTCGCAGGCGACCGCGTCCGACGCCGCGTTGCCGCGCATCTTCTTGCGGTTGCGGGTGACCGCCGCGAGGTTGAGGAAGTTGCCTCGGCGGCGGGCGTTGGCGGCTTTCAGGAAGGCCGCGAGCACCTCCCCGCATTCCGGCGACGCCATGTCGTTGTCGTAGGTGCGGTGCTGGCGGACGACCACCCTTCCCTCGCCGGTGACGGCAAGCTCGACCGTCGACCGCGAGCCGTCCCGGGCGAGGATCGAGGCTATGTGGGTGTCTCCGCGCAGGCATGTGAACACGTACGACCCCACGCAATGGCGCATGGTGCGGCCCTCGAGGGCCAGCGCGTCGTCGTCGCACAGGAACACCAGCTGCCCGAAAGGGCAATCGAAGGACGCCCGGGCCAGGGGTGGCCAGGAGACCGGTTCCCCGCCCGTGAGGCGCCGCCCGATGTTGTTGATGTTGGCGTTGATCCACGGCTGGTGCCGGTGCCAAGCCGTGTTGAAGGCTAGAAGCCGCTTGATGCCGCCGTTCCGGCCCACCAGCTTCGAGACCAGCACCCGTGTCGCCGCCTCGCTCCTGCCGTGGTTCGGCAACCGGGCGTCCCAGACGCCGAAGGCCGCCTGGGCGATATGGCCCGCCGCGGACGAAGCCGCGAACAGGGCACCGGCGTCGACGGCCCGGGCGAACGCGTCCCGGTCCTGCGCCGCCGCGAGAGCCAGGGCCGGCGGCACCACGCTTCCCAGGGAATAGGAGAGCGACTCCGCGGCGGACACGAGCATGTTCCATTCCGCCCGCTTGCGGGGCAGGAGATGCGGCGGCGTCGTCGCCAGGACCGTCATGACCGAGGACCCGCGCCGGGCCCCGGCCACGCTGTCGTAGCGGCTGCCGAGCTTCTGCCAGGTGAGGCCGGCCATGCCCCGCAGGACCCGCACCGGCAGGCCGGTGACGTCCGAAAGCGCCTTCATCAGCGGCAGGCCGTCGTCGATGACGTGCCCGATCTCCCGGAGATGCCGCACCAGGACCGGCACCACCGCGCTGGCCTGCCGGCGGCGGAGCCCGGACACGTCGTCGGTGCCGCACATCCAGGCATAGTGCCCGAACGTCGCCAGCGGGTCGCGCATGGCCGCTTTCCGGGTCTCGGGGTCGAGGTTCGCGAAGCCGCGCCCCCGGACCAGCTTGGCGATCCCGCCCGCGCGCAGCAGGCTGGCCATGAACGAGCGCCAGGCGCGGTCGTCCACCGGCTCGTCGATCACCCCGGAAAACTCCTGGCGCAGGCGTCTCACCGACTTCAGGGCGCCGCGGGCCTCCCGGTCGGCGAACATGGGGAATAGGGTGCCGTGGGAAGTGAACGGGGAGATGCAGGAGTCCATGAGCGCCCGGCGCAAATCCTCGTCCGGCCAGGGACGGCAGGCCTCCGGGTCGGGTGTCCTGACGCCCTCGGGGTCCGGCGCGGACCCGGCGAACGCCTCGGCGCCTGCCTCCAGCAGGTCGATCCCGCGGGCGTGCCGGTGGACCACCATGGCGCCGGAGCACTCGGGCATGCCGTCACGGAACGAGATCCGGACGGGGATGACGAGACAGGAGCCTCCGGGCACCGGGCGGATGTGGGCGCCGTAGACGTCGCGCATCCTGGCGAAGACGGCGGCGGCACGCCTCCGTCCCTCCGGGGTCCTGGCGACGCGCTCCGACACCATGCGGATGCTGGCCGCGTAGTTCTCCGAACCCGCGCCGTCAACCCGGCGCGGGTTCGGCACGAAGTTAGCCATGCCCTCGAACTCGACCACGCGCCCGGAATCCCGCAGTCCGAGCATCACCGCCCAGGCCGCCGACCGCGCGCCGGGGGTGTCGTAGGCCTCGCAGACCAGGTCCCGCGGCAGGAACCCGACCGAGGCACGGGGCTTCGCCTTGACCAGCAGGCGCAACGCGATGTTGAGCTCACGGCGTCCCGTGGGCATCCCGTCCGGGCCGGTGGCTGCCGGGCGGAAAGGTCCGTGCGGTATCTCGTTGGGGATGGGTTCCATGGGCCGAATCGGCTTCTCCTGCTTGTCCGATCATCGCCACGGGTCGGGCGGTTGCAACCCCCGCCCTTGTGCCCGGCCAGCGCCTCGGCCATCATGTGCGTCATGAGGCCCCGCACCAGGACCGATTCCCAGACCCAGGCCACGCCGCCGCTACCGCCGGAGGGCCGATCGCGATACGTCGCTGGACACCTGGTGTTCGACGCCGCGCTCGAGACGGTGGCCGACCCGGCCTGTTGCTTCTGGGTGGAGATGACCCCGAGGACCTTCCTCGAGCTGGTGCCGCCCCTCGACATGCACGACAACTGGGAACATATCGACGAGCTCGCGGACATGGGCCACGTGTTCGCGCCGCCGCGCCTCGACATCGACCCCGACCCGGATTTCGGCCTCGACAGCTACCCGGCGGTCACCGGGCACGACGGGCGCCACCGCATGACCTCGCTCCTGGCGGTCGACCTGGGCGACACGCCGTTGCCGGTCCTGGTCGCGACCGGGAGCATACCCTGCGCCTGGCTGCACGAGGAGGACATCGTCCGCTTCCGCACCGCCGTCTGGTCGCAACCCGGCGAGGCGGTCGACCCGATCCTGGTCAAGGGCCCGCTGTTCGGCGTCGCGCTGGTGAACGGTCACCGGCACGAGGCGGGCCGGCTCGACGAGCTCCACGCCTTCCTGCCGGGCCGCTGAAGGATAACCGGGCAATCCAAGGTTGCCCCTCGGGGCGATCCGCGTGTACCCTTCCCGTACCAGCCAAGGACGGAGGATCTCGCCATGTGGCCATTCGGGAAACGCGACCGCAAGACGAACCCGTCCGCCGGAAGAGCGGTACCCGCGCCGCCGCAACCCGGGTCGGGCAAAACCTGCGTCCGCTGTTCTGGCACCGGCGAGGTCAAATGCGAGGTGTGCGCCGGCATGCGCAGCCTGAGGTGCAACACCTGCGGGGGCGGCGGACGCCTCGGATCCGGTGCCAGGGCGATGAACTGCAACTCCTGTTCCGGCAGCGGTCGGGTGTCTTGCTTTGAGTGCAATGGGCTTGGCCGTTTCAGGTGCCGTGGCTGCGGCGGAACGGGGTCGGTGCCCGTGTCTGCCAGGTGAGCGAGCGAAAAAAAAGATCTATCGGAACACAGTCTGCAGATACCTGTTCACCGAACACCCCTACCGAATCGAAGAGCCGGAAATCGGGTATCGCATCGGTAAGGCATGACGTCCTCCGCGTATTGTATTGCGTTCATTCCTGCACCACAAAGTCCTTCTGGTAATACTTCGCCGGAACGAAAGCGCCTTGCTCTGGAACTTCATTCGGAAGCAGCGACCCCTCGGAGAGAGGCAAGTCTGCAATCCACGGAAAGCGGGCGGCCAGCTCGTAGCTTGGTCCACTGGCATAGGGGCGGACCCGGACGTCAATGGAAAACAACTCGTAAGGGTGCTTGGAGCTCGGTCGCGAAAGCCGCTCTATTCGGCCATCGGCATCGACTCTCACGATCATCGGCGTGCGCTCCGCCAAACGACACTCTTCCGTTAGGTGCTGCGCGCCTCCGTAGTCGGCAAAGTACTTGATGCCCAAGCATTCACGTAGCGGATCGTATGCGCCGGCGGAGCGGTTATTGGCCGCACGCTTGAGCAGAAAATAGTCTTCTCCGTCGTAGACGAAGTGAAGCGCCTCTCCGAACACCCTGGCCACGGATCCGGGCCGCGCGAGATCGCGGTATACGATCGTTTCCCAAGTTTCGGAAACTTTGATCGGTGCCTGATCACCGGCGAGTGGCGTAATCACCGCCTCCACGACATACTTTTGCTCGTAGATGTTGGCTGAGGCCACCCCGAGCGCCAGCATCCCGCCGGCGACTACTGCGATACCAACCATCCAGTACCTTGGGCGAAACATTTCCATCCTATCATTTCGCATACACGGTTACCCCTCCTGCCAACGACAGCAACGAGGCGACCACAAGATGCCTGTTCAAAATACTCCCCATCGCGCCGATATCGGGAATCGCATTCATTCCTGTACCACAAAGTCTTTTTGATAGTGCTTTGCCGGCACGAAATTGCCATGCTCCGGGATCTCCGTCGGAAGCACCGACTTCTCGTAGATAGGCAAGTCTGCGATCCACGGAAAGCGAGAGGCCAGCTCGTAACTGGGCCGATCGCTGGTAGGCCGAACCCGAAAATCCACGGAAAACATCTGGTACGTATCGTTCGGACCCGGTCGCGAGACGCGCTCAATGCCTGCATCTGCGTTGACTTTCACCAACATCGGCGTTCGCTCCGTCAAGCGACATTCCCCCACCAGTTCCAGTTCCTGTGCGTTTCCATAATCAGCAAGAGACTTAATTCCCAAGCATTCACGCAGCGGGTCGTATGCCCCGACTGAGCTGTTGTTCACCCCGCGCTTCAATAGGAAGTAGTCCTCCCCGTCGTAGACGAAGTGAAGCGCCTCACCGAAAACCCTGACCACAGAGCCGAACCGCTTGAGGTCGCGGTAGACGACCGTTTCCCAGGTTTCTGAGACTTCGATTGGCGCCTTGGTCTCCGGCGAGTGGCGTGATGACCGCCTCCACGACATACGTCTGCTCGTAAATGTCAGCGGAGGCCGCCCCGATCGCCAGCATCCCACCGGTGATCACCACCACACCAACCATCCAGTACCTTGCGCCGAACATTCGCTCACCAAAACCTCTCGGAGCTGAATTCAAGATTGCCGGCAACTACCCTGAATCGACCGAATGGGACCTTGGTAGGATACCGCCCAGACGCGTACAATTCGGGAGGGATATTGCCCCTCGTGACGGGCTCATCCGAACGTTCGAAAGCCATGCTCAAGAAGTCATATCCGTTCCTACTTTCGCCCGCGGTGAAAACCGCGATGGCGGTGTCGTGACCGCTCCCGTCAAACCTCACGGCTTTCGGGAATCTCTCCAGGGAACACTCGCTCATATTCATGAAGCTTTCCAACTGGACGTCCCGTCCCTGACCCCGCACCGTGCAAGCTGCTTCGACCAAAGCGCCATAGTTTCCGCTGTCGTTGCTAACCGACATGAGAACATAGACGGGCTCCTCGCCGGGAACGTCGACGCGGATCGCTTCTCCACGGGCAACAATGCGCCACGCTCCGGTGCGTCCGATATGCGGTTGGGAGACCCATTCCATTCGGAACTCTTGCACACTCGATCCCGTCCTCGGCACCCCGTCCACGAGGACCGTCGCAGTCGCCTTCAATCGGATGGTGTTGGGCGAGGAAAGCCACCCGACCCAAATCCAGAACATCAGCAATCCACACGTCAGGGCACCCGCTAACGCCACGAACAATGTAGTGCCACGATTCATGCCCATCTCCGACGCGCCTGCCTGACCGTTTATCTTGATCGCAGAACCGACTGCATAGATTCGGCGGTGACGGGTCAATTCAGAGGAAACAATAGATCATAGCACAGGTCGCATGGAGCTGTGCCTGCTCCCTTTCCGGAGAATCGGATAATCCTTGCTCGTCAGCACGTCACGTCAGGGCAGTCGGTTGGGCAGCAACGGGAAATTCAGGGTCGCGGACCTGTTCGCGGGGGCGGGCGGGTTCTCGCTCGGGGCGACGGAAGCCGGATGCGAGGTGGTGTTCGCCGTCGAATTGAACCGGACCGCCGCCAAGACCTATCTGGACAACATCGGCAAGCCCGGGCGCGCGCCGGGCGTCACCGTCTACAACGAGGACATCACCCGCCTCGACCCGTCCGACCTGGCGGCCCGGCACTTCCCCGATGGCGCGGCCTGCGACCTGCTGCTGGGCGGCCCGCCCTGCCAGGGCTTCTCGCGCCACCGCATCAAGGACGCCGGCGTGGCCGACCCGCGGAACGCCCTGATCCACGAGTATTTCGGCTTCGTGCGCACCCTGCGCCCGCGCGCCTTCCTGATGGAGAACGTGCCGGGCATGCTGTGGCCGCGCCACCGCGACTATGTCGACGCCTTCTACGCCCAGGCCGCGGAAAGCGGCTACAGGGTACGCGCCCCGGTCAGGGTCGACGCCCGCGACTACGGCCTGCCGCAGGCCCGCCAGCGCGTGTTCATCCTCGGCTTCCGCGAGGACGTGGCGGAGGACGGCTTCGAGTGGCCGCCGCGCCCGACCCACGCCGAACCCCGCGAAAGCATGCCGGAGGGCCTGTTGCCGTGGAGCGACTGCCGGGCCGCCTTCGCGCCGCCGCCCGCGGGGGATCCGAACGACATCCACATGAACCACGCGCCCGAGCTGGTGGAGGCCTTCGCCAGCACGCCGCACAACGGCGGCAGCCGGCACGAGTCCAACCGGGTGCTCGACTGCCACAAGGGCCATGACGGGCACCGCGACGTCTACGGGCGGATCAACCCGTTCAAGCCGGCGCCGACCATGACCACCGCCTGCATCAACCCTTCCAAGGGCCGGTTCGTCCACCCGACGCTGGACCACGGCATCACCGTGCGCCAGGCCGCCCGCATCCAGACCTTCCCAGACGACTTCGTGTTCTCCGGCGGCCTCATGGCGACCGGACAGCAGATCGGCAACGCCGTTCCCGTGGCGCTGGCGCGGACCCTGGTCGGACACATCCGGGCCTTCCTCGACAGGACCTGACAGGCATGCGAATCCCGTGGACGACGGCCGGCGACGCGGTGTAGCTTCGCGTCAAACCAGGGGCGCGCCGACATGGACCTCGAACTGCAAAAGATCGTCAGCAAGGCGGAAGCGGAAGCACGCCAGGAACAGGTCATCGCCGACTTCGTGCAGGCCTGGAAGGACGCCGCCCCGCCGGAGCCGACCGAACGCCCCGACCCGCGGGAGGCGTTCATCGCCGCCCTGTCCGGCGACCGCGGCAAGCCACGGCGCCGGAAGGCACCAGCCAAGGCCTGAAGCACGGCTGCCGCGCCCCCTTGCGCCCGCACCGCGTTCTGTGGAACAAAGGGGGAACACGGGAATTCCCTTCCGGAGGTCGGGACATGGCAAGGAAACTCAGGTTCGCGGCGGGTGCGGTGGTCGGGACGGTGGACGTCAGCTACCAGGACGACTGGCAGCGCGAGGGCATCCGCGAGGCCAGGGCGGTGGTGTCCTGGTCCTACCGGCTGCAGGAGCTCGGGACGGCGGAGGCGGAGACGACCCTGGTCCGCCACGTGCGGCTGAACGGGGAATGGGTCCACGTCCCCTTCATCGAGGGGACCTGGACGATGCTGGACGCGGCCTTCACCGGCATGATGCTGGAGGCCGAACGCAAGGCCGACGAATCAGCGGCACGCCGTTTCCACTCGGCGATGTCGACGGGAATGGCCGAGGCTTGGGCGCGGGCGCCGCTGGACTAGGCCTCCTCGCTGTCGAGCCTGGAGACCACCTGCAGGAGGCGCGGCTTGCCGTCGACGCGCTCCCTTTCGCCCTCGAGCAGGGCCGATATGACGGCGGCGCAGAGAGAACCCTGCGGGGTGACGATGGCGACGCTGACGCCCCGCATCCGGGTGTCGAGGCTGTCATAGACCGCGTCCATGTCGCAGCGGGCCAGCGAGGCGAGCGCCACGGCGACGGCCATTTCCTCCATGCCCTCCGGCATCCGCCCCTCGCACCGTACGTCCAGCGAATAGGCGACTTCCACACCCGCCCGACCTGGGCGGCAGGCGACGCCGCGCGCGATCCGCACCAACAGTCCCTCGCCGGCCCCGAGTGTGATGTCGCTGCCGTCCGACGAGAGGAGGCGGAGGACGGTTATGGTGGCGGAGGGCGACATGCCGGCCAGGGTGTCGGCGAACCGCGTCCGCGCCGCTTCCGGGAACACGTGGTCAGCCATGCCGCGGTCGAAGCGGAAGCCCTGGTGCAGGGCGTCGAGCAGTTCGGAGGTCTGGACCTCGTCGTGCCCGGGGCGGGCAGTGTCGACGTGGAAGAAGGCGGCCACAAGGCCCGATGGCCCGGCCAGCTCCACCGCGCGGGACGCCCTTCGCATGCGCTCGGCCTGCAGCTGGTCGCCGGTCGTCTCGGGGTCTTCCCATCCGACCATCCTGGCCGCCTGGCCGTCGTGCCTTGGTTTTGTCCGCATGTTCCGAACGGTAGTCCTGTTGGTCTGTGTCGTCTCCAAGCCATAACCCCGCGCCGGCGTCCGGTCACCCCCAGCCGATGTTCGTGCTTAACGGATTAGGCCCGGAAACACTGGGGATTCCGGTTAACCGCGTCGGAAGGTAACCCTGACAGGCGCGTTGCCCCGTACGGGTGCCCGTGCGATGGTCCTCGGACACCCGAGTGCCGATTCCAGCGCAGGATGAGACATGGACCACGTGCCGACACAGGACCGCCCCGCCGCGCCCAGCGCGACCCTGAAGGCGTCCTCGCTGGCCCACCATCCGGATCCGGCGGTCGCCTCGGCGGTCCGCACCCTGTCCACCTGGATCGCGCTCGAGACCCTTTCCCCGCAGACCTTCCGCAAGCCGGCGGATCTTGCCACCGAGGCCGGCCTCGTCGATTCGCTCGAAGGTCCCGACATGCCTTGGAAGGACAATTCCGGGGAGCCGATAGACGATGACGGATTGCCCCGCCGCCGGGTCTACCACCAGGTCGTGCTGGGCTCGATCCCGCTCGACCCCGCCTCCCGCGAGCTGATGAAGGCCTTCGGCTCGGACGAGGAACGCGGCTTTCCCGGCGGCAGCCGCGTCGCCGTCGCCTCGGTGACGCTGGCCTGGGACGGCACCGTGGCCGCGGACGGGGTGGCCGTTTCCAGCTTCGCCTGGGCCCTGCCCAAGGCGCTCGCCCGGCGCTTCGACGACCTCTACAAGTGGGACGAGGCGGAGGCCCGGCTGTGCGACAAGATCACCGAGCTGCTGACGCGGACCGGGGACGGCATCGAACCGCTCCCGGTGCGACCGCAGGAGCTCATGAAGGCACACGCGTGGCTGGTGAAGGACCTCGGCCTCGATCCGGACATGGTCGAGCCGCCCGAGTTCTCCGTGCGCAGCTACCGCGCCAAGAACGACGAGGAGCTGCCGGAACCACTCCTCGCCAACTCCCTATTCATCAAGGATCTCGGCAGCGCCCGCGCGCGGCTGTTCGAAGGCAACGCGGGGCTCGCCCTGCGGCGCTACATGGGAGTCACCCCGCCCGAGACCGTGTCTTCCGACATCACCCGTGACCACGAGGTGCTGGCCCGCATCCTCCATCCCTCGGCCATGCCCGCCGGGCGCTGGCCGTCGCCGGGAGGCCATCCTCTGACGCTGATGCAGCAGGCCGCCGTCAACGCGGCGATCGCCTCAGGGAAGGACGGCGGCATCATGGGCGTGCAGGGTCCGCCGGGCACCGGCAAGACCACCCTGCTGCGCGACATCGTCGCCGCCAACGTGGTGGCCCGCGCCTCGGCCATCGCCGCCCTGCCCTCTCCGGCAGCGGGGTTCGAGCGCGAGGCCGCCTTGCGATTCGAGGGCCCGGACGGCAACTACCGGGTGCACGAGATGCACGAGAGCCTGCGCGGCTTCGAGATGGTCGTCGCCTCCTCCAACAACAAGGCGGTGGAGAACGTCACCCTGGAACTGCCGCAGGCCCGTGCCGTGGGCCGCGCCGAGGCACGCCACTTCCGCTCCGTCAGCGACGCCCTCGCCAACCCGCCTGCCGGCAAGGGTAGCTGGACCGTGCGCGAGGAGCCGCTGGAGATCCCGCGCACCACCTGGGGCCTCGTCGCGGCGGCGCTCGGCAACGGGCGCAACCGCCGCCGCTTCCGCAACACCTTCTGGGACCACCCGGACTTCGGCTTCCGCGCCTATCTCGCCGAGGTGCTCGGCCATGGCGGCGTCGACATCAAGGACGAGGACGGCAAGCGGGTCATCGGCCGGCGCAGCAGCGCCGTGGCGATGGCGGAAAACCCTCCGGTCGGGCGCAACGCCCCGTTCGAGAACTGGAAGACAGCCCTGCGCCGGTTCCGGACCCTCGAGGCCCAGGTGGCGGAGGCCATGGCCGCGTCGGTGTCCGCGCCGCCCGCGAAGGCGGACCGTCCCGACGTCCGGGCCGCCGAGGCTGCGCTCGAGGCCTGCCTGTCGCGGCGCCCGCGTGGCCTGCCGAACCTGTCCTCCCCCGGCTGGAAGGCCTGGAAGGACGAGGAGACGCGCCTCAGGGACGAGCTTGCCGCCGCCCGCCAGGCCGCCGGGTTCATCCCGGGACCGCGGGCGGACGCGGCGTTCCTCTCCGGCGACCACGAGACGGTTCAGACCGCCTCCCCCTGGCTGTCGCCCGCGGTGCATGCCCTGCGCGAGGAGCTGTTCCTGGCCGCCCTCGACCTGCACCGGGCGTTCATCGACTTCAACGCCGAGGCCGTCGAGAACAACCTACGCTGCATGATGCTGGCGCTGGTGAACGGCTTGCCGCAGGACGGCTATGTCCGCAGCTACTGGCCCCACATGTGGAGCACGCTGTGCCTCGTGGTGCCGGTGGTCTCGACCACCTTCGCCTCGGTGAACGCGATGTTCGCCGCCGCGCCGCGCGGCGAGAACATCGCCTGGCTCCTTGTCGACGAGGCCGGGCAGGCGACGCCACAGGCGGCGGTCGGGGCCGTCATGCGCTCCCGCACCGCCGTGGTGGTGGGCGACCCGCTCCAGATCGAGCCGGTGGTGACCCTGCCCTCCGAACTGGTCCGCGCCATCGCCGACTCCTTCTCGGTGGACGCCGACACCTGGACGGCGCCCTCGGCCTCGGCCCAGGTGCTCGCCGACAGGGCATCGGCGGTGACGGGCAAGGCAGGCTCCGGCGACGCCGTGCGGACGGTGGGCATGCCGCTCCTGGTACACCGCCGCTGCCTCGACCCGATGTTCTCGATCTCCAACCAAGTCGCCTATGGCGGCGCCATGGTCTACCGCACGGCGGCCTATCCGGACGACCTCGTCACCCACGCCCTCGGCCCCAGCCGCTGGCTCGACGTGGACGTCGAGGCCGACCACCGCTCCAAGTGGTCCGAGGCGGAGGGCGCGCAACTGGCGGCGATGATGACGGCCCTGGCCGACGCCGGCGTCGCCGACCCGGACATCTTCGTCATCACCCCGTTCCGGGAGGTGGCGAGGGGCGCAAGGGCCGTGTTGCGGCGGGAGGCGGCGACGCTGGAGCGGCTCGGGCTCGACCCCGACCGCTGGCTGGCCGACCGGGTCGGCACCGTGCACACCGTGCAGGGCCGGGAGGCGGACACGGTCTTCCTCGTCCTCGGCGCGCCGTCGGACGGCCATGCCGGCGCCCGCGCCTGGGCCGGCGGGACGCCGAACATGCTGAACGTGGCGGTCTCCCGCGCCCGCAAGCGGCTCTATGTCATCGGCAGGGCGTCGGCCTGGGAAGGGGCCGGCAGCTTCGCGGTCCTGGCGGAGCGGATGCCCCTCGCGGACTGCGAGATCTGAGCTTGCGCATGCCGCCGTTGTGGATGGCTTAACCATGCCGTAATACTGGTTCCGGAGGCTCTGGCCAACGGGACTTAAAATCCGTAATCGCTTCCGGCGGGACAGCACGGGACAAGGCGAAGGAATGGCACGAAAGATGGGCACGACGAACGGCGACCGCACGAACGAGCATTGCCTTGCGGCCCTGCAGATGCTTGCATCGCACGGGGTCCCGCCCCGTCCCCATGCCTACGAGGTCTATTTCTGCTACGTCTCCGGCGCCAGCAAGGACGTGCGTGTCGCCATCGACGAGATCACCGGCTCCGGCGGCGTCCCCGACGCGGACACGGTCGAGGGGATCTACCAGGAATACCTGGCGCCCACCGCCATGAGCGAGGCGATGCTGCAGCTGTCCGAGAAGCTGCACCGCCAGATCGAGGAAACCACGGACCTCACCGACGGCATCGCCCGCCGGACCGAGAGCTTCAGCGGCTATGTCAGCAAGGCCGGGGCCGGCCTCCTCGACATCAAGGACCCCCAGAAGATCGCCGAGGCGGTCAAGCAGCTGGCCGGGATCTCGCAGGAGATGTCCGGCGAGAGCCTCGGCGTGGCCGCGAGCCTGGGCACCATGGCCTCGCTCATCGGCCAGCTGCACGCCGAAATGGAGGCGATCCGCGCCGACTCCATGACCGACCCGTTGACCGGCGTCGGCAACCGCCGCATGCTCGACAAGTCGATCGACGCCTTGATGGAGCGTTGCCGCGAATCGGGGAACCCGATGTCGGTGTGCATGCTCGACCTCGACCACTTCAAGGCCTGGAACGACACCCACGGCCACCACATGGGCGACCTGACGCTCAAGAAGATCGCCTCGATCCTCACCGCCAACGTGCGCGAAGGCGACATCGTCGCCCGCTATGGCGGCGAGGAGTTCTCCATCCTGTTCCCCAACACCACCGTCGCGGACGCGACCTCGGTCGTGACCCGGATCAGGGCGGTGCTGGCCCAGACCATCATGAAGAAGCGATCGACCGGCGAACACCTGGGCTCGATCACCGCCTCCTTCGGCCTCGCCCAGATGCGCGAGACCGACACGCCGTCCTCCTTGCTGGACCGTGCGGACCGCAACCTCTACACCGCCAAGGACAGCGGACGGAACCGGCTCGAGTGCGGCGAGGACAACGAGCCCCCGATCGCCGACATCGTCAATGCCGTGCGTTCCATCACCGGCGGCCTCGCCAAGACCGGCTGACCCCGCCCCGCGTGAGCCGCATTGCGCCCGCCCCTGCCGCGTGCCACCGTACGCGGGCAAGGATTCGGGAGCGTCCGGATGGATTTCTTCGACAGGCTGGCAAGGGCGATCGACCCGGAGGCGTTCGGCGACAGGCCGGACCACGCCCGCCAACAGGCGGCCAGGGACCGGTTGCGCGAGGCGCTCGCCGACCTCGCCCCGCATTACGAGGTGGTCCGCAAGCCAGACCCCGTCCGCGGCGCGCCGTACGTCACGGCCGACTACGGCGACAGGCAGGGCGGCAAGCTCGCCCTCAGCAAGGCCTCCCTCGGCAGGTTCCTCCATGCCCTCTTGCGCCACGGCGGCACGGTGACCTCGACGCACGCGCTGTCGCGCACCGTGCAGGGCGCCTACGTCCAGGCGTCCGTGCGCATCCCCGAAGCGGCGGTGGCCGCGTTCGAGGCCGAATCCGGCGTGCGCCTGTGCAATCCGCCCACCATTTCCCTGTCCGGATCGAGGGTGTCCACATGAACGCAAGGGCCGAGTTCGACAGCGATATCGTCATCGCCTTCGCCAAGGCGCTCGCCGCCGCCGAGGGCGACCCGGGCCTCTACGGGCGCGTCGCCAAGGACACCCGCACGCCGGAGGACGCCGAGCGGTTCAAGTCGTGCCTGAGGCGGGCCAAGGACATGCTGGCGGCGCTGGCGTCCGGGAACGAGGGGCTGGCGGTCATCCCGACCACGCCGCCCGAGCACGCGCGCGAGGCGATCAACGACGCGGTGCTGCAGAACATCGACATGCACGGGGACTGGATCGGCCAGCTCGAGTGGCAGACCTACCTGTGGAAGGCCGCCTACCTGCAGACGGTGCGGACGGCCCCCTTCGCCGTGACGCCCCATGGCGTATCCAAGGGATCCGCCATGCCGGGCGACCGCCTCGACGGGGTGGCCGACACCCCGATGGTCATCCTGCCCCTGGACGACGTCCGGGCCGTGGTGGACACGGAGGAGGGCGCCACGGTGCGCAGGGCCGCCTCCGAACGCATCCGTGGGTGGCTCGGCGAGGACTGACGCCGGGTCAGGCGTCCACAGGCACGGCTTCCTGACGCGCGGCCACCCCGAGGGCGGCGCGGCGGACCGGGCCGATGTCGCCTTCCATCCAGTGCCGCCGGCAGACGGACACGTAGCGGCTCTCGCCGCCGATCTCGACGACATTCCCGGACTTCTCGACGGTGCCGTCCGGGCCGTAGCGGAGGATCATGTTCGCCTTGGCGTGGCAGAAGCAGAGGGTCTTGATCTCCTTGAGCTGGTCGGCCAGCGCCAGCAGGGTCGCCATGGCGGGCGAGAACAGGGTGCCGAAGGCGTTGTTCTTGAGGCCGTAGGCCATCACCGGGATGCCGAGCTCGTCGACCACCCGCGCGGCCTGGTGGATCTGGTCCACCGTCATGAACTGGACCTCGTCCATGAGCACCGCCGCGAGGCATCCCCGGGCGTGCTCCGCGGCCACCAGGGCGAACAGGTCGTCACCCTCGCGCAGGGCCACGGCCTCGGACGACAGCCCGATGCGCGAGGAGATCTCGCCGACGCGGGACCGGTCGTCGACGGCGCTGGTGAACAGCATCACCCTGCCGCCGGTCTCGAGGTAGTTGTGCCTCGCCTGCAGCAGATGCGTCGTCTTGCCGGCGTTCATCACCGAATAGAACACGTGCAGCTTGGCCATGGCGGTCACCGAATCGTTGTGGTCCCGCCCATGGTGTCCCCGCCGGACGCATGGTTCCACCGCCAACCTTCCCCCAGGCCGGCGATTATGGGCTTGCATCATGCCAGGCACGGGGATTCCCCGCACCGGCACGGTCACATCCGCTCCGGGACCTCGATGCCGAGCAGGTCCAGGCACGTCGACAGGGTCCGGTAGGCCAGCATGCACAGGGACACCCGCCCGGGCGCGGCGTCGCCGCCCGCCAGCACCGGGCACTCGGCATAGAACCGGCTGAACGCCTGCGCCACCGCGAAGGCCTTGGCCGCGACGATGCCGGGTTCCGCCCGCTCCCCTGCCGCGGCGACGGCCTCGGGCAACCCCAGGCATTCGAGCGCCAGCGCCCGCTCGGCGGGATGGGCGACCGACACCGGCGCCTCTCCCGGCTCGCCCTTCCACCGCGCCGCGATCGACCTGATCCGGACGCAGGCATATTGGAGGTAGGGTCCGGTCCGCCCCTCGAACGACACCAGCCTGTCGAGGTCGAAGTCATAACCCGACAGCCGGTTGCCCTGGAGGTCGCCGAACTTCAGCGCCGCCGCGGCCACCTGCCGGGCGAGGCGCGCGTCACCCTCCGAACCCTCCCGGCCCGAGAGCCGTTCCGCCGCCTTGGCCTCGGCATCAGCCAGGAGTTCCGACAGCCGTGCCGTGCCGCCGGCCCGGGTCTTGAGAGGCTTGCCGTCAGGGCCGTTGACCGTGCCGAACCCGACATGGACCAGCCGGTCCGCCGGCATGATCCCCGCCTTGTCCGAGGCCCGGAATACGGCCTGGAGGTGGGCGGCCTGCCGCTGGTCGACCACATAGACGATCCGGTCCGGCGCGAGGTCCCGCACCCGCATCGCGATCGTGGCGAGATCCGTGGCGCCATAGGTGTAGCCGCCGTCCGACTTTACCAGCATCAGGGGCGGCAGGTCGTCGCCCACCGGGACCACCACGGCGCCCTCGCTCCGGACCGCGACGCCATCTTCCAGGAGCCGGTCGGCCAACGGGGCGATGAGCCCGTTGCTGTCCGATTCGCCGAGGAACAGGTCGAACCGCGCTCCCAGCCAGGAGATGTCGTCCCGCTGGGACCGCAGGGACACGTCCCGCATCGCCTTCCACAGCGCCGTGTATCCGGGATGCCCGGACTGGAGGGAGGCGGTGGCGGCCCGCGCTGCCTCGAGCCGCCCGGGGTCGTCGACACAGGCCCGTGCCGCCCGCGGATAGAGCTCCTGCAATTCCTCGACGGTCACGGGGGAGGCGTCGGGATAGGGGCCCGTCCATGCGGGGTAGAAATAGGGCAGGCCGGGCCGCTCCGCCTTGAGGGCGGAGATCAGCTGGCCCATCTGGAGCCCCCAGTCGCCGAGATGGATGTCGCTGGTCACCCGGTGCCCGAGGGCGGCGTAGGTCCGCCGCAGGCTCTCGCCGATCACCAGGGACCGCAGGTGGCCCACATGGAGTGCCTTGGCGACGTTCGGTCCGCCGAAGTCGATGACGACGTGCTCCCGCTTCCCGGAAGCGAGGGCCGGCGGCTGGCCGGCGGCCTCGGCCAGCGCGGCGTCCGACACCACCATGTTGACGAAGCCGGGACCGGCGACCGCCACGGAACCGAACAGCGGGTCCCCCGCCATGGCGCCGGCGATCGCCTCTGCCACCTTGCGGGACGGTTTCCCCGCCTCCCTGGCGAGCGACATGGCGGCGTTGCACTGGAAGTCGGCGAGCTCGGTCCGGGAAGAGGGAAGGGCCCGCGCCGCGCTTGGCGGCAGTCCGAGGGACACGAAGGCGGCGGAGAGCGCGGCTTCGATCCGCGCGTGGAGGGGCAGGGCGGTCATGGGAGATGGTTCCGGTGAAGGGACGTGCTTGGACCGCGGGCATGGGCGCCCGCCATCCGTCATCGCTGCCTTCGCCTCAAGCCCATCTGCCGACTCCGATCTTTGCCGGACCATAACCCGGAATTCCGCAAGCGGTAAGCCCCGACACCTCGGTCCGGTTAACGCCTCCCGGTCGTGCCTTTCGACGCGGGCGGCTATGGTTTGCCGGCAACACGGGAGAACACCGGATGAAGAAGTTCCAGGTCGGCGTCGGACGCAAGGTCACCCAGTACCTCGACGTGGTGGTGGAGGCGGACGACCGCGACACCGCCGTCGAGGCCGCCAAGAGCATCGCCGAGATCGAGGCGGACCCGGCGGCGTGGCAGCCGGGCGACGCCGAGCTCTACGAGACCACGGTCGAGGACGCCGCCGCGGACACCCCGACAGGGGTGTGGAAGGACCTCCCTCCGGTGCGCGCCTTCTGGCAGAAAGACCCGACCCTCGAGGCGCTGATGGACGAGCAGATGACCGGCCCGTCCCCCTGCTACATCGTCCTGGCCGACGACCGGACCATCATCCTCGCAGACGGCGGGCGCGAGCTGTTCGTCAGCCTGGACGCTTCCCCGCACGGGACCTTCACCGTGTCCACCACCAGCGACCCGATGGCGTTGCTCGATCCGGACGGGGTCGTGGACCTCCAGTCCAGCCATGCCACGGTGCAGGACGCCTTTGCCGCCGCCTGCGGGCTGGTCGGGCTCGACTACCGGACGGAACCCGCCCCGTCCCCGTGACGGCTCACACGGGCGCCGGTGTCCTCCCGGCGTCCGCTCCCGCCTCCGGGCGCGCCTCCCAGGCCAAGGCCGCCACGCGGGCCATGAGGCACATGTCCTCTATGGAGCGCACCGCGTCGTTCACGTATTGGCCGGGTTCCACCGCCCCCTCGACCGCCATCCTCACCAGGTCAAGCAACTCCGGTGTCACCGCCCCGCGGTCGAAGTCGGGTTCCGTGTAGGCCAGGTGCGCCGCGACATAGGGCAAGGCCAGGTTCGCCAGCTTCCGGTCCGGTATGCCGTCGTCCAGCAGGTTCGCGGCGGCGGCAAGCAGCGCCTGCTCCCGGAAGGACGGCAGCAACGGCACCGCCTCCGGCTCGACGCGGCAGGAGAACGCCGCTCCGTTCTCGACGCGCATCCCGGCGTCCGCGGCATGCGCCAGCACCTCGTCCACGTCCGTGACGGAGAAGGATCTCCCGTCGATCCCGGGACGGTGCGCCGGCATGTCGTCGACCTGTACCTGCCAGCTTTCCTTGTCGCGCCGCTGGAACCACAGCCTCGGCCCCAGGCTGGGGGTCAGGAGGCCGCCGTCGAGGACCAGCATGCGCGAGGCCCTGGCGGAGGCGGCGGCGATGGCGGCGTCCCGTCCGTCCGAGACGACCTCCCGCACGGCGAGGTCGGCGAACGCCGTCTCGGCCTGCGCCTCCGGCTCCCGCCACTGCGGCAGG
>Ga0065721_10004755_pt1 | contig 20822 bp, 25 predicted proteins | sample Mesricmetagenome_FD_59108 | JGI IMG/M metagenome (GOLD analysis project Ga0065721, IMG submission 59108) | Mesophilic microbial community from rice straw/compost enrichment Sample: eDNA_1 v2 (version 2) | ecosystem: Engineered > Solid waste > Grass > Composting > Bioreactor | place: USA: Davis... | reverse complement strand
TTTTTCAGCACCGGCTCCACCGAGCGGCTCCACTGCCAATAGAGCGGCACGTCGAGCGGGCGTCCGGGCGCGAGTTCGACCAAACGCCCCTCGGCGATATGCCGGCGCACCAGGGTCTGCGGGTTCATGCCCCAGCCGAGGCCTGCAAGTGAAGCATCGACGAAAGCCTGGGTGGCCGGCAGCCAGTGGCTCGGCATCTGCACGGAGTGGCCCAAGAGCCCGGCGATCCAGCGCGCCTGCAGCTCGTCCTTGGCGTTGAACACGAGGCACGGCGCTCGGCGCAGCGCGGCCTCGTCGATCCCGTCGGGAAACCAGCGCCGCACGTAACCGGGGCTCGCCACGGCCAGGTATCGCAGGGCGCCCAGCGGACGCACGCTGCATCCCTGCACGGGTCCGTCGTGGGAGGTGACCGCCGCGCCGACTTCGCCGCGCCGCAGCCATTCGGCGCTATGGCCTTCGTCGTCGACGACGAGATCGAAGAGCAGCCCGTCCCCGGCACCCGCCATGGCGTCTATGAACCAGGTGGCGAGGCTGTCGGCATTGACTGCGACGCGCAGCCGCGCCGGCTCCCCCGCCGGCAGCAATGCGCCCAGATCCCCGGAAAGGCTCGCCTCCAGCAGACTGACTTCCTCGAAGTGTCGGCAGAGGCGCTGGCCGGCCTTGGTCGCCGTGCAGGGCTGTCCGCGCACCACGAGCACGACGCCCAGCCGCTCCTCCAGGAGCTTGATCCGCTGGGAGACGGCGGACGGCGTGACGTTGAGGCGTCCGGCGGCCTTTTCGAAACTGCCGGTGCGCGCCACTGCCGCGAGAGCGGCCAAATGTGCATAGTCGAGCATGCGATTAGCCGTACTAAATTCAAGTGAGATAATTTAAGTTCCCTAATCCGGCCGGACGAACTAGTCAAACGTCTTCACTCACGGAGGCGACATGACCAGCGCATTCATTCCGGGGTTCCTGCTGGGACTCGGACTCATCCTCGCCATCGGTGCGCAGAACGCGTTCGTGCTGCGGCAGGGGCTACGCGGCGAGCATGTCTTTGCCGTCTGCCTCGCCTGCGCGCTCTCGGACGCCGTGCTGATCTCGGCGGGAGTCTCCGGTTTCGGCGCCCTCACCACTGCCCTGCCCTGGATCGAGACGGCGCTGCGCTATGCGGGCGCGGCCTTCCTCGTCGCCTATGGCCTGCGGGCCTTCGTCTCGGCGCTCGGCAAGGGTGGCTCGCTCGTGCCGTCGAGCGAAGCGCCCGGCAGCCTTGCGAGCGCGCTGCTCGCTTGCCTGGCCTTCACCTGGCTCAACCCACACGTCTATCTCGACACAGTCCTACTGCTGGGATCGATCTCGATCCAGTACCCGGGTGAAGAGGCGGTCTTCGCGATGGGCGCGATCACCGCCTCCTTCTGCTTCTTCTTCTCGCTCGGCTTCGGCGCGCGATTGCTGCGGCCGCTGTTTGCGAGGCCCGTCGCCTGGCGGGTGCTCGACCTCGTCATCGGAGCGACCATGTGCATCATCGCCTTGCGGCTGCTGGTGCGGCACTGATCAGGTTTCGCGCCGCCAGGCGTCGATCACGTCCTCGGCCGTGCAGTCGACGAGCTGGGCGCCGAACCGGCTGCGGTAGATGCGCAGCATGGCGTCATGCGTCTCGTCGGCGGAGCTGCAAAGCGCATCGACCGGCACCACGATGTTGTAGCCCAGATCGATCGCCCCGAGGATGGTGGCTGAAACGCACACCTCCGTTTCGCCGCCGGTCACCACCAGCGTCTCGACATTGCGCGAGCGCAACGCCTGGTGAAGGCCCGTCTCGAGCCAAGGCGAATAGACGCTCTTGTCGACGACATGGGCCGGCGGCACATAACGGGCGAGCGGCGCGCAGAGATCGACAAGTTCGGGCGCGAGGCGCTCGCGCGTCATCATCTCCCAATCGTGGTAATAGGACCGCCAGGCGCCATGGGCGGCCTCGGCGTTCGCCGGCGGCATGAAGCGGGTGAAGACCGTGCGTTCCGGATGCACCTCGACGATCGCCTCGATCGCCGGGAGCGTGCGCGCGACCCAGGGCGCGTACCAGGGCGTCTCCTCCTCGAACATGCGCTGCATGTCGACGCAGATATGCGCCACCTGTCGCCAGACGATGCGATCGAGGCTAAGAGGCATGGCGCACCTTGAGTGAAGCCAACGAGAGACCAGCGTGGACGTCACAACCGAATTCTTCGACCGGCCAGTGGCGGAGGTAGCCGCCGGACTGATCGGCGCGACACTCCTCGTCGACGGTGTCGGCGGCGTGCTCGTCGAGACGGAAGCCTATGACGGGACCGACGCCGCCTCGCACAGCTTCAACGGGCAGACGCAGCGCAACGCCGCCATGTTCGGGCCACCCGGCACCGTCTATGTCTACCGCTCCTACGGCATCCACTGGTGCATCAACTTCGTCTGCCGCCGGGGAGCGGCGGTGCTGATCCGCGCGATCGAGCCCACGGCGGGGCTCGACCTCATGGCCGAGCGCCGGGGATTGTCCGACCCTCGGCTCCTCTGCTCCGGGCCCGGCCGGTTGACGCAGGCGCTGGGCGTCGATCTTTCCCACAACGGGCGGCTCGTCTTCGATCCGCCTTTCGAGCTGCGCCCGGCCAACGGCGCACTGCCGCTTGCCAGCGGCCCGCGCATCGGCATCTCGCGCAACCAGGATGCGCCGTGGCGCTTCGGTCTTTCGGGATCGCAATTCCTCAGCAAGCCTTTCGCGCGGGAAAAACGCTTAACGCAGGTTACCGGCCAGAGCTCCCGTTGACGGGAGCCCCGTTGTCCTGGGCGCTCTAGCTGCTGGGGAAGTCGCCGCCGTCGACGTGGATAGTCTGGCCAGTCATGTAGCGGCTGTCCTCGCAGGCGAGGAAGAGGAACGCCGGCGCCACCTCGTTGGGCTGGCCGGGCCGCTTCATCGGCACCGAGGTGCCGAACGTCTTTACCTCCTCGGCCGGGAAGCTCGCAGGGATGAGCGGGGTCCAGATCGGCCCGGGCGCCACGGAATTGACGAGGATGCCCTTGTCGACGAGGCGCGCCGACAGCGAGCGGGTGAGCGCTACGATCGCGCCCTTGGTCATGGAGTAGTCCATGAGCTGCGGCTGGCCGCGATAGGCGACGATCGAGGAGGTGTTGATGATCCGCGCGCCCTTCTTCAAATGCTTCAGGGCCGCCTGGATCATGAAGAAATAGCCGAAGATGTTGGTCTGGAAGACCTGCTTCAGGCTCTCTTCGCTCAGCTTGTCCAGCTCCTCGCGCACATACTGCTCGGCGGCGTTGTTGACGAGGATGTCGAGCCCACCGAACTCCTTGACGGTCCGCTCCACGAAGGTCTTGCAGAACTCGCGGTCGCCGACGTCGCCCTTGACCAGCAGCGCCTTCGACCCCTCGGCTTCGATCAGGCGCCGGGTCTCTTCGGCGTCCCTGTCCTCCTCGAGATAGCCGATGGCGACCTTGGCGCCCTCGCGGGCAAAGAGGATGGCGACCGCTCGGCCGATGCCGGAATCGCCGCCGGTAATGAGGGCGACCTTGCCCTGGAGCCGCCCGCTGCCCGGAAAGAGGGGCATGAACTCGGGCTCGGGGTGCATCTCGTGCTGCCGGCCGGGCTGGGTATCCTGGTGCTGGGCGGGCATTGCGTTGGCCATTGTCGGTCTCCGATGAGGTTCGTGTTCAGCCGCCCGGCGATTCGACCGCCGGGGTGTCGGTGGAGGTCGGCGCCGGCTCGACATCGGCCGGCCCGCTCTCCCAGAAAGTGAAGACGATCGCCGCAAGGGCGACGACGATGACGAGGCCGAGCGCGATGCCCACCGGGGTCGTCATCACATTGCGACGCTGCTCGCCGCCTTCGGTGTTGTAGAGCCGGCGCGCGCCGGCCTCGGATTCGGCCTGCTGGCGCGGTGTCGCCTTCGAGCTGCGGTACATCGCATAGGCCAGCACCAGCCCTAGCACCACGGTTCCCGCGATGACGATCCACGTCCAGGAAATGGCCGCCAGGTCCTGCTGCATGGGTCCTCTCCGTTCTGACGGGTCAATGCGGAGAGCCTGCCCGAGGTTGCCCCGGATGAGGGGAGGAACTTCCGGTCCGGCCTGGGCATTTCCCGAGCCGTAGAGGAAACCGATATGCACGACCTGCCCGCCCGGCTGCTGCCCGCTTCCCGCGTTGCGGTATTCGATCGCCCCCGGGGGGACGAGCTCGGGACGGGCATCGAAGCGCTCGTCCATGTATCGGATGAGGATCCGGGTATCCGCCGACGCAAGCGCGGCCGGTACTTCGCCTATTTCTCCCCGGATGGCGATCGCATCACCGACCGCGCCGAGATCGACCGGCTCGCGGCCCTGGCCATTCCCCCCGCATGGACGGACGTCTGGATTTCACCCGATCCTCACGGGCATATCCAGGCGACAGGCCGCGACCAGAAGGGGCGCAAGCAGTATCGCTACCATACGCTCTGGACCGCATGCCGGGACGAGGCCAAGTACGGCAGCCTTTCGCGCTTCGCCGCCGCGCTTCCGAAGCTGCGCAAGCGGATAGACGAGGACCTGGCCCGGCGCGGCCTCGATTTCGAGAAGGTCTGCGCCTCGGTCGTCTGGCTCCTCGACCGCACGCTGATCCGGGTCGGCAACAGCGCCTACGCGCGCGACAACAAGAGCTTTGGCCTGACGACCCTGCGCGACAAGCACGTCGACATCGAGGGCTCGCAGCTGCGCTTCGATTTCCGCGGCAAATCCGGCAAGCACTGGCGGCTGCGCCTGGCGGACCGGCGCATCGCGCGGATCGTGCGTGGCGCGCAGGAGCTGCCGGGCCAGAAGCTTTTCCAATACCTCGACGAGGGGGGCGCGCGGCGACCGCTCACCTCGCAGGACGTCAACGGCTATATCCGCGAGGCGGCCGGCGGGGATTTCAGTTCCAAGGACTTCCGCACCTGGGCCGGCACGGTGCGCGCGCTCGACCGGTTCGCCGAGACCGAGCTACCTTCGACCAAGGCCGAGCAGGCGCGCGTCGCCAATGCCGTCATCGACGAGGTCGCGGCCCGGCTCGGCAACACGCGCGCGGTTTGCCGGCGCTGCTACATCCATCCGCAGGTCTTCGCCTCTTGGACGCAGGGCGCGCTCGCCGACGAGCTATCGCGGGTGCGCTCGCGGCGGTCGCAATATCTCGACGCGTCGGAGGCGCGCACCAAGGCCTGGCTCGCCCTGCACGAAGGTCAGGCCACCTCGCCGGGAACCTCATAGCGGCCTGATGCGTCTTGCATTCGTCCCCCACGAGACGCGAGAACCGGATGCTTGACACCCTGGGCACGAACACCGCCTTCGGCCCCTTGAGCCTCCATATGCTCCAGCACGTCGTGGTGATGAACGTTCTCGTGCCGGCGGCAGTATTCGGCCTCTCCCTGCGAGGGCCGCGCGGGCTTTGGAAGACCTGGCCGCTGGCAACGGCCGCCCAGCTCGCCCTGCTCTGGGGCTGGCACGCTCCCCCTACCCTCGCCTTCGCCATGGCGCAACCCCTCGCGATGGCAGCAATGCATCTCAGCCTCGCGCTCGCCGCGTTCTGGTTCTGGGCGTCGATCGCCTCGGCGCCGCCGACAGGACGCTGGCGCGCCATCTTCGCGCTCATCGTAACCGGCAAGCTCTTCTGCCTGCTCGGAGCGCTACTCGTCTTTGCGCCGCGCCAGCTCTTCGACATGGGCGGGCATGCCCATCATCAGACGGCAGGCGGCCTCGCCGACCAGCAGCTCGCCGGCCTCATCATGCTGACCGCCTGCCCGCTCAGCTACGTGCTCATCGGCATCGTGATCTCGGCCCGCTGGTTCCTCTCCCTCGAGCGCGAGGCGCGCAATGGGTGATGGCAAGTGGGGTCGGGGCGGCTATTGGCGGCGGCTGGGGGAAGCGGTGCTGGTGGTGCTCGGCATCCTGCTCCTCGGCGGCACGCTCTTCATCTGGTCGGGCGTCTACAACATCGGGGCGAGCCGCGATCATTTCGGGATCGTCACCTGGCTGATCGCACAGTTGCGAGACCAGTCCGTCAACGCCTCGGCGCAGGGCATCGAGGTGCCCGACCTTTCCGATCCGGGCCTCGCCGCGCTCGGCGCCGAGCACTACCGCACCGGCTGCGCCGCCTGCCATGGCACGCCCGGCGAGCCGCTGAACCCGGTGTTCGAGAGCATGCTGCCGGCGCCGCCCGATCTCTATCACGCCGCCAGCGACTACGAGGCAGCCGAGCTTTTCGTCATCGTCCACCACGGCCTCAAATACACCGGCATGCCCGCATGGCCGGCGATCGACCGGGCCGACGAGGTGTGGCCGGTCGTCGCCTTCCTGCTGAAGGTCCACCGCGAGGGCCCGCAGATCTACGACGAGACGCTTCCTGCCGAAGACGAGGAGCCGGGCACGGGGCGCATTGCGCTTGAGAACTGCCTGCGCTGCCATGGGGACGGCGAGACAAGCCTCGTCGACGATCTCGTGCCCCGGCTCGAAGGCCAGTCGGCGCAGTATCTGGCGCGCGCCCTGACCGAATATCGCGACGGCGCGCGGCCCAGCGGAATGATGCAGCCAATCGCCCACGAGATGAGCGACGAGGAGATCGCCGAGCTCGCCGAATACTATGCGGGCCTGCCAGCGGCGGCGCCGGCCGGCGACGTTGCGGAGGAGACATTGGAGGCGGGCCGGCAGATCTTCGAGAGCGGCGTGCCCGAGGAGGGCGTGCCGGCCTGCGCTTCCTGCCACATGGGCGCCAATCCGCAGTTCCCGCGCCTGCACGGCCAGTCGGCGGCGTATCTCATGGGCCAGCTCCAGCTCTGGCGTCATGGCGTCCGCGACGGGACAGGATACGGCGCCATCATGGCGTCCGTCGGCCAGCGCCTCACCGAGGAGCAGGCCGAAGCGGTGAGCCTCTATCTTTCGACGCTGCCGTTGCCGCGCGCGAGCGAGGAGGCGCAGCCATGAGACGCGCCTGCGCCATCAGCCTGCTTTCCCTGCTCGCCCTGGCCGGCTGCACCGGCAGCCAGTCCGCCTTCATGCCGCAGGGCGCCGAAGCGGAGCGGATCGATACGCTCTTCCGGGTGATGACGGTTGGAGGCGGCATCATCTTCGTTGCCGTCATCGCGGTCACGGCGCTCGCAATGCTGGGCGGGGAGCGCGTGCGGGCCATCGTCTCCAGCGAGCGCTTCATCAACGGGGCCGGCATTGCCTTTCCGACCACGGTGCTGACTGTGCTGCTCGTCTACGGCTTCCTCGTCATGGGCGCGGGCGCCATCAACCCACCGCCGGCCAGCGGGCTGCGCATCGCCGTCAGCGGCGAGCTCTGGTGGTGGCGGGTGACCTACACCGACGAGAACGGCAACACGTTCGATACGGCCAACGAGCTGCACCTGCCGGTCGGCGAGCCGGTCGCCATCGAGCTCACCACCGCCGACGTCATCCACAGTTTCTGGGTACCGAGCCTCGCCGGCAAGCTCGACATGATCCCCGGGCGCACCAACACGCTGACCGTCACCGCCACGCAGCCCGGCGTCACCCGCGGGCAATGTGCCGAGTATTGCGGCGGGGCGCACGCCTTCATGTCCTTCCACGTGGTCGCGCAACCGCGCGAGGAATTCGACGCCTGGATGCGGCGGGAGGCGGGGTCTGCGGTTGCGCCACAGGACGAGGCGGCGGAGCGCGGCGCGGCGCTCTTCCTCTCGGCCGGGTGCGGTGGCTGCCATGCCGTGCGCGGCACCGAGGCGACGGGCGCCATAGGGCCGGACCTCACCCATGTCGGCGCGCGCCGCTCGATCGGCGCGGGCATGCTGCCCAACGACGCGGCGGCCTTCCGCCAATGGATCATCGACAACCAGCACATCAAGCCGGAAAACAAGATGCCCGCCTACGACATCTTCACCGAGGCCGAGCTCGAAGATCTCTCCGCCTATCTCGAGGGGCTGAAATGACGGACGAGCCCCGCCCAGGCGACGAGCTGCCCAACAGCCTTCCACGTCCCGAAGGCGAACTCGAGGCGCTGGAGCGCGCCTGGGAGATGCCCAGGGGCATCCGCATCGTCACCGAGATCAACAACAACTTCGTCGGGCCCCTCTACATCGGGGCGGCCTTCCTCTTCTTCGTGCTGGCCGGCATCCTCGCGCTCCTCATGCGCACGCAGCTCGCCGTCGGCGACAACGACTTCATCGGACAGGACCTCTACAACCAGCTCTTCACCGTTCACGGCACGACGATGATGTTCCTGTTCGCCGTTCCGGTGGTGGAGGCGCTCGGCGTGATGATGCTGCCGCAGATCATGGCTTCGCGCGACCTGCCCTATCCGCGCCTCAGCGCCTTCGCAATCTGGGCCTATATCGTGGGCGGGCTCGTCTTCTTCTCGACGGTTTTCTACGACCTGGCGCCCAAGGGCGGCTGGTTCATGTACCCGCCGTTGACGCTCACCGAATTTTCGCCGGGCGACAACGCCGATTTCTGGCTCCTCGGCATCGGCTTCATCGAGATATCGGCGATCGCGGGGGCCATCGAGATCATCGTCGGCGTGCTGCGCACCCGCCCGCCCGGCATGACGCTGGCGCGGATGCCGATCTTCGCCTGGGGCATGCTGATCTTTGCCTCGATGATCGTCTTCGCCTTTCCGGCGGTGATCCTTGCCACGATGCTCCTCGAGATCGAGCGGGCCTTCGGCTGGCCGTTCTTCACGGCCGAGCTCGGCGGAGACGCCCTGCTCTGGCAGCACCTCTTCTGGTTCTTCGGGCACCCGGAGGTCTACATCATCTTCCTGCCGGCGGCCGGGCTGGTCTCCATGATGATCCCGACCATGGCGCAGACGCCGCTCGTCGGCTACCGGCTGATCGTCGTCGCACTCATCGCCACCGGCTTCTTCAGCTTCGGACTCTGGGTGCACCACATGTTCACGACCGGCATCCCGGGCCTGAGCCTCGCCTTCTTCTCGGCGGCGAGCATGGCTGTCGCCATTCCCTCGGGCATCCAGGTCTTCTCCTGGATCGCCACCATAGCCGCCGGGCGGAAGCGGCTGCGGATGAGCGTGCCCTCCCATTTCATCCTGGGCTTTCTCTTCATCTTCACGCTCGGCGGCCTGACCGGTGTGATGGTGGCAGTGGTGCCATTCGATTTCCAGGCCCACGACAGCTATTTCGTCGTCGCCCATTTCCACTACGTGCTGGTCGGCGGCATGGTCTTCCCGCTCTTTGCCACCTTCTACTACTGGGCGCCGGTCATCAGCAGCAGGATGCTTTCCGAGACGCTTGGCAAGTGGGCGTTCTGGCTGATGTTCGTCGGCTTCAACGTCACGTTCTTTCCCATGCACATCACCGGGCTCGCCGGCATGCCGCGGCGGGTGTGGACGTATCCCGGCAACATGGGATGGGACCTGCTCAACACCATTTCGACGACAGGGGCGTTCACGTTCGCGGCCGGTGTCCTGGTCTTCATCGTCGACATCGCCCTCAACTTCCGCTTCGGACTGGAGGGACCGCGCAACCCCTGGAACGCGGGCACGCTCGAGTTCATGCCCAACGGCACCTACTCGATGCGCAGCATTCCGCGCGTCACCAGCCGCGATCCGGTGTGGGACCGCCCGTCCCTTCCCGAGGAAGTCGAGCAAGGCCGCCACTACCTGCCCGGCACCGCGACCGGTGGACGCGAAACGCTCGTCACCTCCCCCGTCGAGGCCGAGCCGCAATACGTGCTGCAGATGCCCGGCCCAAGCTGGACGCATGTGTCGGCGGCCGTCTTCACCGCGGGTTTCTTCCTGCTGCTGACCATCAAGCAGGTGGAGCTGTCGCTCGCCTGCGGGGTGCTGGCCGTCGTCTCCTGCATCGCCTGGGGCTGGCAGCTCGACAAGCCGAGCAAAGGCGAAGTGGACATCGGCGGCGGCATCAAGGTGCCGACCTACATGACCGGTCCCCAGTCGCACAGCTGGTGGGCGATGGTGGTGCTGATCCTGGTCGCGGCCGCGCTTTATGCGTCCTATTTCTTCTCCTACCTCTATCTCTGGACCGTCTCGCCCGAAGTCTGGCCACCGCACGGATCGCCGGTTCCCCCCTCCCTGCTCTATCCCCTAGGCTCGGCCGTACTGATGATCGGCGGTTGCTTGGCAATCTACTGGGCCGGCCGGCGCTTGCCCGAGGAGGGCACCCGCTCGTGGGAGGGTCCCGTCGTGCTGGTTCTCTCCGCCGTCCTCCTCATCGGCGCCATGGCCCTCGAGGTGGTGGGGCACCTGCAATCCGGGCTCGACCCCACCGCTGCGTCCTACGGAGCGCTCGTCTACATGAATGCGTTCCTTGCAGGCGAAGCGGCTGCGGCCGCCGTCGTGCTGTGCCTCTTTGCCGCGGCGCGGCAGGTGCGCGGACATGTCGACGCCTTCCGGCGCGCCAACTTCGACAACGCGGCCCTCCTCTACTATTACACCAGCGCCCAGGCCCTGTTCGGCCTGGTGCTGATCCACGGATTTCCGAGACTGGTGGGATGAAGATGGCGAATGGTTCACCGAGCCGGCGGGCGATGGGTACTCTGGTGTTCCTCTGCATCGGCCCGCTGTTCTGGGCGGCACAGCTCATGCTGATCTACGGTCCGCAGTCCTCGCTCTGCGCCTACCGCATCGGCACGGTCGCGGGCGGCAGCAATCCGCTCGTCATTGGCCTCATCGTCGTGGTTTCGGTGCTCTGCATCGGCCTCACGGCCGCCGCGCTGCTGAGGCCCGCGGCGGCCTACTCGCTCATCACGGGCACCCAGCCCTCCGGCGAAACCTGGCCGTTCATAACCTGGGTTATGCGGGCCCTCGCGGCGCTTTCGCTGCTGGCGATGCTCTATGCGGCGCTCGGCGCCTTCCTGGTGCCGGCCTGCGCGCAGCTGCGCTGACAAGGCAGGCGTACTGAAGGGGCCTCGGCAATGTGTATCGGAATTGCGAGGTCCCCTCAGCTACCGGCCCAACCAGAGGAGGAGATGGGTCGGCCGGTTCTTCCATTCGTCAGTGGGCCCGGGTGTTGGGCTGCGAGATACCTGAGAGCGCCGTTTCCGCCGCATCGGCGGAAAGTGCGTCTATGGCCATGTCGCCGAGCGAGACGACGCCCACGAGGCGCTTGTCGCGGTTCACCACCGGCAGGCGGCGCACCTGGATATCGCCCATGTTGCGCGCGACGTGCTCCACGTCCTCATCCTCGAAGCAGTATTTGACCTCACGGGTCATCACCTGCGAGACCGGAGTTTCCGGTCCCAGTCCCTCGGCCAGCGCCCGCACGGCCATGTCCCGGTCGGTTATGGTGCCGACCAGCCGTTCGTCTTCCGCCACCGGCAGGAAGCCGGCATCGATCATGCCCATCAGGCGCGCCGCGTCCTGAATGGTGTGATCGGGCGTCACGGTGCGCACCTCGCGCGTCATGATCTCGTTTACTCGCATTGGTCGTCCTCCGCTGTTCTCCGTATGGGCACAACCCGCCACTCGTGCCCGCGTTCCGGAAATCGCGGGCAAAGCGAATTCAATGGTTGAGGACAGGAGCGTTCGGGCGGCGTTCGCGTTTTCCCCGGACCAGAAGGAGGAAACCATGCAAACCCCAGCAACAGAAGCGCAGATCAGGCTGCGGGCCTATCAGATCTGGGAAGAGGAAGGCCGCCCCGAAGGCCGGGCCGAAGAGCATTGGCAGCGCGCCAGCGACGAGGTCACCCTCTCCCGCGGCGATGCGCGTGCGAGCGCCGCGGACCGCGACCTCGACAGCAATCCGGGCATCGGGCAGTCGCCCGGCCTCGACGGCGAGGATACCGGCATCATGGCCGGTGAGAACACCGTCGAGGGCGACGTGATGAACGATACCGATATCGGTGGCGGCATCGATCCGAACCGGCGCGGACGGACCAACAAGTAGCAAGCCCATCCTCTCCAAGCCGAAGCGCCGGAGACCGATCGGGGTCTCCGGCGCTTCGTCATTAGTCCCCTGGAGGACGGGGTCGGTCAGGCTGCCTTCAGATTGGCCGAGGCCTCGGCAATCTGGGTAAGCTTCTGATCCGTCTGGATCTCCTCGCTCAACGTTGCGTCGAGCAGCTTGGCGGCGTCGTTCATGCCGAGCTCCTGCGCCCAGGTCTTCAGCGCTCCGTACCGGGCGATCTCGTAGTGCTCGACAGCCTGGGCCGCGGAAATCAGGCCCGCATCGAGAGCGTCGGAATCCTTGAACTCGTCCATGATGGTCTTGCCCTCATCGACGATGCCGAGGATGGCATCACAGGTCTTGCCGCGGGCGCGCTTGCCCAGGAGGTCGAAGACCTTCTCGAGACGCTCGATGTGTTGCTCGGTCTGTTCCAGATGTTGTTCGAAACCTTTGCGCAGCTCCTCCGATTGCGCGGCCTTGGCCATCTTGGGCAGCGCTTTGACGATCTGCCGCTCTGCGTAATANATGTCGCGGAGCGTGTCCTCGAAGAGATCTTCCAGCTTCTTGTTGCCGGCCATTTGATAGTCCTCACAGCTTCTGGTGGTTGGTGCTCTAGCAAACGGANTTAGCCCGCGGCACGTTCCAGCACTCCGCCNCGGGAAACCAGTAACTTCACAAGGGCAGCGATTGAGGNTGGGTCGCAAAGACCGAATTCGCGCATCCCGGAGCACCCGCCTAACTTAGGTTAAGCGAACTCGTGCAGGTGTTGCTGGCAGATGCGTCAGGATAGACAACCTTTATCCGGGTGCAACGTTCACTGCTGGAGCCCACCACCCACCGGACCCGTCGTGACCGATCGCAATCTCGTCAGCATAAGACCGTTCCTCGCCAATCTCGCGGGTCTCATTCGGATGACCGAGGAAGAGCTCACGAGCCTGATGCACCTCGTCAAGACCCTCAACCGGCACACGGCGCACCAGCAGATCCTCGATGAAGGGGCGCCCTCGGACAAGATCATCGTGCTGGTGCAGGGGTCTGCCTGCCGCTACCGGCGCCTGCCGAACGGGCGGCGCCAGATCACCGCGTTCCTCATCCCCGGCGACATCTGCGACTACCGCTTTCTTTCCTCGGGTGCCGTCGGACAGAGCGTTGCCGCGCTCTCCCCGGTGGCTGTCGCGCGCATTCCCGTCGAGAGCTTCATTGCCGCCAGCGAGAAGTACCCGGTCTTCATGCGGGCCATGCTCTCGGCCAGTGCCGTGGACGATGCCATCATGGGCGAATGGATGATCAGCCTCGGCCAGCGCAATGCGCTGCAGCGCATGGCGCACTTGCTCTGCGAGCTGGAACTGAGGATGCGGCGCGTGGGACTCGTCGAGAACGGAAGCTTCCCGTTCGCGGCCACCCAGGCCGACCTCGGGGACGCGCTCGGGCTTTCCTCCGTCCACGTCAACCGCACCCTCCAGGAATTGCGGCGCAGGCATCTCGTCGGCATGAACAAGGGTATCGTGACACTGCACGACGTCGAGAGCCTCATGCGCCTTGCTCTCTTCGAGCCGCGCAGCCTCGGCTACGACCGGGCCGGACGCACGATGGCTATCCACTGACCCTGGCGCGCAGCGCTTTCGTCACCAACCTGCCGATGCGCAGGTCGAGCGAGGGCGGCTCGGCGGAACGGGACGCGGGCGCGGCGGGGGCAGGCACGACCCCCGCCTCCTCCCGCCGGACGAGCTGGCGCACCTTCTCGATCAATTCCCGGGTGGAAAGAGGCTTGAGCATGCGCGGCTCGTTGCCGAACTCGCTCGGGATATCGCGATCATGCCCCGTCGTGAAGAGCATCGGGATGTTGAGCTCGCGCAGGCGTTGGGCCAGCTCGAACACCGTGCTCCCGTGCAGCCTCACGTCGAGCACGGCGCCGTCGACGCCGCGGCGTCCGAGCAGCAGGTTGTATGCGTAGTGTGCCGTGGGGGCCGGCCCCAGTACGGTGGCGCCATTCTCGCGCAGGTTACGGCAGAGATCCTCGGCAAGCAGGTAGTCATCTTCCACGACCAGCACCCTGCTGCCGCTCAGCACGGCATTGTGGAATTTGGTCATAGCTCGGCTCCGGTTGGTGCGGGGGAACGGGCCGATCTGTCCACCGACAGCACAACGACGCCGAAGCACCTGCCGGGCGGCAGGCTGCGATCTCTCCGTATGCTGTCGGAAGACGCGGCCAGAAGATCCCGGACCGCACACCCATTTTCAGTCACGGGGCAGAAACGACTTGAAGAGCGGCGGCGTTCCCTCCGGGGCGCGATTTTGGGAGGAACAATCCTCGGGTGGCCCGACGATCCTCGGAACGCATGACCGGTGCGTTCGTTTGCGCCTTGAGACAAGGGAGCCCGATCATGACAGACACGCATCGCAAAGACACCCAGAGACACGGTTTCGGGTTCTGGGCGGTGATGGTCCTGGCGGTGATCGTCGCCATATTCGGTGCGCTCATCGCCGGTGGAGGCGTGTGGCTCGCCGCCCTCGGCGGATCCTGGTACTACCTCCTCGCCGGCATCGGCCTCCTCGCCACCGCCTTCTTCCTCTTCCAGCGCTCGATGCTGGCCATCTGGGTCTATCTGGTGACCTATGTCGGCACCGTGCTATGGGCTCTCTGGGAGGTCGGCCTCGACGGCTGGGCGCAGGTGCCGCGACTGGTGGCGCCGACCGTGATGCTCATCCTGGTGCTCCTCACGCTGCCTGTCCTACGTCGGACTCGTTCCTGGCGGCGGGAGGCCGTTGCCGCCGGCGCGATCGCTGCCTTCTGCCTGACGGCCTCCGCCGCGATGCTGCTCGGCCAGACCGGGCAGCGCCTCAGCGCCCAGGAGACCGCTCCCGCGCCCGAGGCTCCCCCGATCGAGGCACCGGCGCCGGAAGCCCCCGCCGCGCCGGCGCCCGGAGCCGAACCAGCGCCTCCTGCCGAAGTGCCCGCGGCACCAGCAGCCGAACCGGCGGCACCCGCTGAAACGCCTGCTCCCGCCGAGGAACAGGCCACCGCAACGACGGCGACCGGCATCGAGGCGCGCGGGCCGCTGCCGGTGCTGCCGGTCGGCGCCAACTGGCCTGCCTATGGCGGCGACTATCACGCCAACCGCTTTTCGCCCCTCGGCCAGATCACGCCGGAGAACGTCGGCCAGCTGGAGCGCGTATGGGAATATCGCTCGGGCGACATGCCGAGCGAGGAGGCCGAGGGCAAATACTCGCCCGAGAACACGCCGCTCAAGATCGGCAACGACCTCTTCCTCTGCTCCGCCATGGGCATCGCCATCGCGATCGACGCGGCGACCGGCCGGGAAGAATGGCGCTACGATCCGGAAGTGCCGGAGGATGCGATACCCTATGGCGCGACCTGCCGGGGTGTCGCCTATTTCGAGGTACCCGGTGCGGCGCAGGACGAGCTCTGCGCCAGGCGCATCCTCTGGGGCACGCTCGATGCGCGTCTGATCGCCGTCGATGCCACGACCGGCCAGCTCTGCAGCGAGTTCGGCGACAACGGCCAGGTGAACCTCGAGGACGGTATCGGCGATACGGTGCCTGGCTGGTACTCGATCACCTCGCCGCCGACCATCGTCCACGGCGTCGCCGTGATGGGCGCGCAGGTGCGCGACGGGCAGGCCGAGGACGCGCCGTCCGGCGTGATGCGCGGCTATGACGCCGTCACCGGCGAGCTCGCCTGGGCCTGGGACCTGGGCAACCCGGACAACCGCGGCGCACCGGCCGAAGGCGAGGTCTATACCCGCGGCACGCCCAACATGTGGACCATCGCCGCCGCCGACGAGGAACTCGGACTCGTCTACCTCCCGCTCGGCAATTCCTCGGTCGACTACTACGGCAGCAACCGCAGCGAGCTCGAGAACGAGTACGCAACGTCGCTCGTTGCCGTCGATGCCGTCACGGGCGAAGACGTCTGGCATTTCCAGACCGTCTACAACGACGTGTGGGACTACGATCTCGGCTCGCAGCCGAGCCTTGTCGACTTCCCGACCGATCAGGGCACGGTGCCCGCCCTCATCCTCTCGTCCAAGCAGGGCGACATCTACATCCTCGACCGGCGCACCGGCGAGTCGCTGTTTCCGGTCGAGGAGCGCGAGGTGCCCACCAACATGGGCGTGGAGCCCGACTACCTCTCCCCCGTGCAGCCGTTCTCGGCCTACCACAGCCTGCTGTTCCCTGATCTCGACGAGAAGCACATGTGGGGCATGACGCCGCTTGACCAGCTCTGGTGCCGCATCCAGTTCCGCCTGGCGAACTATGTGGGGGTCTATACCCCGCCCACCGCCGACGGGCACTGGATCCAGTATCCGGGCTACAATGGCGGGCAGGACTGGGGTTCGATGGCCGTCGATGTCGAGCGGGGCGTCCTCATCGCCAACTACAACGACATGCCCAACTACAACCGCCTGATCCCGCGCGAGGAGGCTCCGAATGCCCGGGCGATCTTCGAGCCGGAGTACGATCCAGACGCGTCGGAGGCCGGCCCGCAGCTCGGCTCGCCCTACGCCATCGACGTCAATGCCGGCTGGCGCGAGGAATGGACGGGGCTGATGTGCAAGCAGCCGCCCTATGGCGGCATCCGGGCCATCGACCTTGCCACCGGCGAAACGCTCTGGGACAAGCCGCTGGGCACAGCGCGGGCCAACGGCCCCTTCCGCATCCCGACGATGCTGCCTTTCGACATCGGCACGCCCAACAACGGCGGACCGCTGGTCACCGCCGGCGGGCTGATCTTCATCGCCGCCGCCACCGACAACCTCATCCGGGCCATCGACATTGAGACCGGCGAGACGGTGTGGAGCGAGGTGCTCCCGGCGGGCGGGCAGACGACCCCCATCAGCTACGAGGTCGACGGACGCCAGTTCGTCGCCATCGCGCCGGGTGGCCATCATTTCATGGAGACGCCCATCGGCGATCAGGTGATCGCCTGGGCCCTGCCCGAAACCGAATGAGATCGACGGCGCCCCCTGCGCCAGCAATAGGAGAATACCCATGAAGAAGACGACTATCGCATTACTGGCCTCCCTGGCCCTTACCGGCGCTGCGGCCGCGCAGGACACCAATCCGGGAGCCACGGCAGACTTCGTAGACGCCGAAGGCAACGAGATCGGCGCGGTGACGCTCCTGCAGACCGAGGAAGGAGTGAACATCACCGGCGCCCTCGAGATGGGCATTCCCGAAGGCGAGCACGGCTTCCATATCCACGAGACCGGCGATTGCGATCCGTCGACCGCCTTCGAGTCCGCCGGCGACCATTTCGACGTCGCCAGCCACCAGCATGGCTTCGACAATCCGCAGGGCCCGCACTCCGGGGACATCCACAACATCATGGCTGACGCGGACGGCCGCGCCGTCGTCGAGGTGACCAACGACATGGTCTCGCTTGTCGAAGGCGAAGACGGCTATCTCTTCGACGACGACGGCTCGGCTCTCGTCGTCCATGCCGACCCGGACGACTATGTCACCGACCCCAGCGGCAATTCCGGTGACCGGATCGCCTGCGCGGTGGTCGAGGCGGCGCCGAACTAGAGCATCAGCTTCTGCCCGGAACCGCCACCATGCGCGACCTCGATCGCCTGCGCCGGGCAAACAGCAGCGCAATCCAAGTGATCCTGGCCGCGGCGGCGGTCATCGCCGTCGCGCTCCTGGCCTGGAACATCGCGCAGGTGCTGCTCCTTGCCTTCGGGTCGGTGGTAGTGGCGGCCATCCTGGCCAGCGGCGCGAACCTTCTCGCGTTCCTGCCCCTCGACTATCGCTGGCGGGTGATCCTCGTCACTGTCGGTATTGTTGCCCTTTTCGCGGGCTTCGGCGTGCTGCTCGGCAACCAGGTCAAGGACGAGTTGATCGGACTTGCCGCGCAGCTTCCCGAGATGATCGACGACTTCGGCCGCTATATGGGCATCCTCGATCTCTGGGACAGGCTCAATGAATATGCCGAGCGGCTCATCCTGCGGACCGACGCGCCACGCAACATCGCCGGATACACGTCGGGCCTCGTCGGTGCGGTCGGAGGGCTGGTGCTGGTCCTGGTCGGCGGCGTCTATCTCGCCTGGGATCCGGGCCTCTACAAGCGCGGCCTCGTCGCTCTCTTCCCGCCGACGCTTCGTCCGCGGATCGAGGGCGCGCTCGACCGGTGCGGAACAGCACTCCAGCACTGGATGCTGGGCCAGCTCTTGACCATGGTCGTGGTTGGCGTTGCCACGACGATCGGCCTCCTGATCATCGGCGTGCCCTCAGCGATCGCTCTCGGGCTCGTTGCGGGCCTCTTCGAGTTCATCCCGTTCCTGGGACCGATCCTCGCCGCCTTTCCCGCCCTCGTCATCGCCGCGGCCGAAGGCGGTACGATGATCTTCTGGGTGGCCGGGCTCTACCTTCTCGTCCAGCAGTTCGAGAACAACCTGATCGCTCCGGTCGTGCAGCAGCGCGCTGTCCACCTGCCTCCGGCGCTCGGCCTTTTCGCGCTCGTCGCAATGGGCCTCGTCTTCGGGCCGTTGGGCGTGCTGCTCGGCACGCCGTTGACCGTCGTGCTGATGGTTGCTGTACAGGAACTATGGGTCGAGCAGAACGGCAGCGTGGAACCACGCGCGCCCGAGACATCGTTGGAATGACATGACACCCGATGTGGCCACAAGAGACACGGCTGGAGACGCGGCGGCGCAAACCGCCCGCATCGAGGGCGCGTTTCTCGACCGCTTCGGCGGCTCCGAGGCCGTGCGCACGGCCTACGCCTTTGCCCGTGACGCGCATGCGCGTCAGGGCCAGAAACGCAAGTATTCGGACATGCCCTATATCGTCCACCCGATCGCGGTCGCAGAGCTCGTCGCGACGGTGCCGCACACGCAGGCGATGATCTGCGCCGCGTTGTTGCACGATGTGATCGAAGACACGGATGTGGAGCTTGCGGAAATCCGCGAAACGTTCGGACGGGACGTCGCCGAGCTGGTCGACTGGCTGACGGACGTCTCGCGTCCCGAGCATGGCAACCGCAAGGTGCGCAAGGCGCTGGACCTCGCGCACACGGCAAAAGCGACGCCGCAAGCCAAGACCATCAAGCTCGCCGATATCATCGACAACAGCCGCACCATCTCCCGGCACGACCCGAGCTTCTGGCGGGTCTATCGCGCCGAGAACCTGGCGCTGCTCGACGTGCTGACCGAGGGCGATCCCGGCCTCTGGAAGAAGGCCAATGCCGCGCTGACTCAGGCGAAGGCCTAGTCCGCCCGCTTCTTGGTATGCTCCGTCTCCTGGCTGGTGCCGCGCTTGATCGAACGGTCGCCGCGGCTCATGTCCGGGCCGAGGCCGGAGGCCGGCTTGGAATCCTGCAGCTCGTCATCGCGCTCCTCGGCACGCTTCAGGTCGCGGCGCATGTCGAAGTCGTCCGGCGCGTTCCTGGTGTTGACGCGCTTTTCGACGATTTTCTGGTGCTGCTCGTGCGTCTTTGGCGATTGCATGGCTTCCTCCATCAATCCCGCTTGCCGAGGTCGCGGCGGGCGCGCTCGTCCTTGTCGAGTTTCTCGAAACTCTCGATCAGGTCGTCGGTCTCGCCTTTTTCGCCCGCCTGGGCCTGCCGCTGGCTGTTGGCCCGGCCTTGGTCGAGACCCTGCAGGCTGTTGCGGCCCTTGATGTCTGAGGCGAGGTCGAACTCATCGAACCGGTCGACGCCATCATCGGGACCGGCGGTTTTGGCGCCGTGCTGGCCTTGCGCGCGGGCGCCCATCTTCTTTCCGGACATAGGAAATCTCCTTGTCTTGCCTCTCGGCCAACGACTGCGGCGCGCGGGTGGTTGCGGCAAAAACGAACCTTCGGGCGGTCTAGACAGTTGACTGTCGAGAGCCGGGCGCGCCCGGCGGAAGTCAATCGCCGTGCAGGGGAGGCGTTCATGAACCAGCTCAACCTCTATATCCCGCCGGGCGAACCTCCCACGCCCGAACCGGAGCCGCAGCCCAACCCCGACCCAAAGCCGGAGCCCGACCCCACGCCGCAGCGTGAGCCGGATCCGGATATCCCTCCACCCGAGGAGCCCTTCCCCAACCCGGACGAAGAGGCTCCGCCCAAATATGTGCGAGGTCCGCGTGGCGTTTGACCCAGGTTAACGCCGCACTCCCCCGTCGTTGCAGCTGCGAAAGACACTCCGCCATGCCATTGATGCTCACCAGCACGGCCTTTGCCGACGGCAAGCCGATACCCGCTCGCCACGCCCGTGACGGCGACAACCTTTCTCCGCACCTCATCTGGTCGGACGTGCCGGAGGGAACGCGCAGCTTCGTGCTGATCATCGAGGATCCGGATGCCCCGAACGGCGTGTTCCGGCATTGGGGCGTGTTCGACATTCCCGGTGGCCAGACGGAACTGCAGGAAGGCTTCGGCAGCAAGCCGAGCGGCAATGTGCGTTTCGTCGAGAACGACTTCGGCGAGCGACGCTACGACGGCCCGCAGCCGCCATCCGGCCACGGCGTCCACCACTATATCTTCCGGCTGGCGGCCCTCGACGTTCCCGATCTCGGCGTGGCGGAGGACGCAAGCGTCGAAGACATCTGGCATGCGGCCCGCCGCCATATGCTCGATGAGGCCGAGCTGGTCGGCACCTACGAACTTTAAGCCGCAGGCGCCGGCCTCACGTCAGGACTTCGATGCGTGCTCGGGTTTGCCCTTGCGCTTGGTGGACGCCATCTCGTCGAGCTCCTTCTCGCTCATCGACTCGTACATCGACTTGGAAGCGCCCTTGAGCTCGCTCTTCTTGGTGTCGCCGCGCTTGGCCGAAAGGGCCGCGCCCGCGGCCTTCTGCTGGGCTTTCGATTTCGCCGGCATGAGCCTCTCCTTTTGCTGTGCCATGTCGATCGAAAACGTTCGAACGACCCGTCGGGTTCGCCAAGCTGTTTGCCGGGGTTAAGGCCGGAACCCTTCCTCGTCCGGCCCTGTTCCCCTTGCAGAACCTGGAGCCAA
>Ga0065721_10050366_pt1 | contig 20823 bp, 19 predicted proteins | sample Mesricmetagenome_FD_59108 | JGI IMG/M metagenome (GOLD analysis project Ga0065721, IMG submission 59108) | Mesophilic microbial community from rice straw/compost enrichment Sample: eDNA_1 v2 (version 2) | ecosystem: Engineered > Solid waste > Grass > Composting > Bioreactor | place: USA: Davis... | reverse complement strand
TAAGCTCGAATAACCTGGTAGGCTGCCGCCCCCCTCGGGGGGTCTATCCTTACCCTTTTTGGGGAATTTTCAAGTGCAGATTTTGAGGAATTTTCGTTTGCAGTTGACATTGAATGGCGGCGTATCGAATGGCGCGGATCAATACCTTCTCCCTTATTAGTGTCCAGTCTTCATGCTGGTTGCCTACGGTATCGAGAATATCAAGGAGCATGGGGGAAATTACGAAACTATTATAGTAATCCCAGTGGAAATGGTGACCATCCTTATACGCCCCATCCCCTACATACCACTGTTCGTGTTGATGAATCGCATAATCCACTCGCATACGATCCCAGGGTTCTTCCATTAAATATAGAGCAGCTTCGATCATTGCCGAGAAGAGCAGCCAATTGTTATGAAACGGGCGGATGACGCGCGAGGAAAGAAAGGCATCGATAAGTTGCTGCCGCGTAGTTGGGCTGAGCTTAGCCAGCAGCTCTTGCGGCGCCCGGACGATGGCATGCGCCAGAAAGGCTGTATCTACTAAAGGCTGCACCCCGTTACAGAAATTCATATAATCCGGCGATTTCGGGTCGGTGGCCGAATCGATTGCATCGCGAGCGAGGTCGGCCATGCGTGCCCGAAGCAATCCTTCTTCACCGTCCACAGGACCCGACTCCAGCCAAGGGGCTATGCCGGCTAGCGTTCTTCCAAGCGCTTCAAGATGACTGCAATCCGCCCGATGATGGCCATTGGATTGAATGGGCATATTCATTTTTAGAGTTCGATTCTTTAGATTCTCTAATACGGGAACAGCGATTTTGTGTAAGGTTTGGATCCAATACTCGCGATCACTAGGCATCATTCGATTTCTCCTCTTCGCTTATTCATTTAAAAGCTCCAGTTCTGCCAATGCAACAGTTTCGCGACACAAGTCCATCTCGCCCTTTGTATACCAGAAATATAGGTGAACTGCTTTTCCAATCCTGAAATGAAATCGCCGCAGAGGTGGGATATCAACCTTCGTATTTCATTCGTGTTTTCAAGAAAAATACCGGTGTTACACCGGGGCAAGGGGACCAAGGAGCCGTAGAAGCTGTATCGAAGCGTGTCGGCCAGTTGGCTGCTCTGCTCTTTTAGCGTCTGTTTGTGCACGAAATTTCCAATTTTATGAGACAGCGAATCGTTCTGTATACATGCTCAATCCGGAAATTCATGATAGGAATGGCTCGGTTCCTGCAAGGATAGATGCAGCTCGCGGTATTTCGCGGGCGTGACGCCTTCCTTTTTGCGGAAGGTGGCGACAAAATGGCTCACGTCGTTAAAGCCCGTCTGGCGGGCGATATCCTTCATCGTCATATCGGTTTGCGTAATCAGAAGCCGCTTGGACGACTGGATGCGCAATTGGATGAGATACGAATACGGGCTGATGCCGAAGGCGTCGTGGAACAGCTGACTTAAGTAAGAGACGCTCATGCCGGCTTGCTCCGCAATTTCAGGCAGGCCGATATTGTCGGACAGATGCCGTTCCATCCATTGGACGGCGGGTCTCAACTTGTCGTAAAACTGCGAGAGGGAGGGCTGGTTGTTTCGCATGCCGAACTTTTTGAGCAGCACCAGGAAACGGTACATTTCCAGCGAGGAGTCCAGACTGGAAAACTGGGCGTCTTGACCGGCTCTGCCGATCATTTCGCCGATCGCTTCCGTGAACGAGCCGATGCCCGTTTCCTTGTATAACGCCGATACGTTCATGTTCAGCGATTCCAGTATGGCGGATGCCGCCGCGCCGCCGAAGGTGACGTACACGGTCGACCAGCGCTGAGACACCGGACGGTAGGCATGGGGCGTAAAAGGCGTCAGCAGCACGCCCATGCCGGCCGTCAGCGACACGGGCTCGCCGCCGGCCAGCTCCAAATGTCCTTCTCCTTCGAGAGTGTGCAGCCAATGATAAAGCGGATAACCGTCGGGGCGAATGAATACGCGCTCCCAGGCGCTGTATCCGATCGTCTCGATATACAACGGGATGGTGCGCTCTACGGACGTAAAGACGTAGCGAATATTTTCGTCGCCCCATAACATCGGCAATTCCCCCTCGGCCGGTCATCTTGTCCTTTCATTATCCGACAAGTTGAGGGACATGCCAAGGGGGGGGGACTGCCGGCTGCAGCAGGAACGCCGCAAATCGCCGATTCGGCGCGCTATTCTTTGAACGCGTCCAGAGAAGGCAGCTTGTTCCCGGAGTAGGAGAACAGCGTCAGGTTGGACCAGTTGTTCTCGTGTCCAACGGACCAATGCGGCTTGGACGGGATCCAGCACGGCTCCCAATAATAAATGCCCTTGCCGCGATTGCCGGGAGTCGCGCGGATGACGTCCATCAGGTTGCGCAGCCATGCGGCTTGCCCCTCCGGGCTGGCGGGATAACCCGGATACAGCCAATCCTCCCGGTTGAAAATAAGCGGCTGCTCGTCCGGCGGGGTCATCGTCCACGGGTACGCCGCTTCCACGATGACGATATCTTTGCCGTACCGCTCCGCTAAGTCGTCCAGGTTATGGCGCAGCTCTTCGAGCGTGCCGTGCCACCACGAATAATAGGACAAACCGATCATATCGTATTCGACGTTCATAGACGAGAGCCGGTCATAGAAGGAACGGCTGCCCTTGTTGTCGCCTCCCCGGTCGATATGAATCATAATTGGCACCTGACCGGGGCCGTCCATCGCGTCTTCGACGCCCCGAACGCCGGCTTCGATCAGATCCGCCAGCTTGCGCCACTGCTCGTCGGTGTCCCATTCGCCGTCCACGCGGCCGTCGTTCCATACCATGCCGTTCGTAATTTCGTTGCCGATCTGCACCATGTCCGGCGGCGTGCCTTGTTCCTTCAGCTTTTGCACCGCATCGCAGGTGAACCGCCTAAGGGCATCGGCAATCTCATCGTGTGCAAGACCGGCCCACGCTTTCGGCATCGTTTGCTTGCCCGGGTCGGCCCAATAATCGGAGTAATGGAAGTCCAGCAGAAAATGAAGTCCTTTGTCCTTGATGCGGCGTGCCATTTTTAACGTTTTGGCCAGATTGTTGTAGTCGAAAGCCGGCTCGTTCCACAGGCGAAGCCTGGCGGAATTGATGCCGCTGTCCTTCAGAATGTCCAGAACGTCCCTGCGCTGCCCGTTCTCGAAGTAAGCTCCGCCTTCCGATTCGATTTCGTCTACGAAAGAAATGTCTGCGCCTTTAAGAAAAGTGGTATTCATTCTAATTTCTCTCCCTTATGTGTATTCAGCCGGATGGTATGATGCCCGGCCCGGACAGGCTCTTATGCAATAATCAGCCGGTCAACCCTTCGTTCCGCCGGCAGCGAGGCCGGAGATGAAGAAGCGCTGCAAAAATAAATAAATGAGCGCGACCGGCAGCGCGATCAGAATCGCCCCGGCGGCGAAGACGGTAAAGTTGTTAGCGTATTTTTCGGTGACGAACTTATACAGGCCTACAGCCAGCGTATACTTGTCGGCGTCATGCAGGATGATCGACGGCAAAATAAAGTCAAAAATCGGCATCATAAAATTGGTCAGCGCTACGATGGCCAAAATCGGCGTGATAAGCGGCAGCAGAATGGTGACGAACAACCGAAGGGGGCCCGAGCCGTCGATCTTCGCCGCGTCGTCGATTTCGCGCGGGATCGTGTCGAGATACCCCTTGACCAGCCAGGCGTTGAACGGAATTTGTCCGCCCACATAGATCAGAATCAAGCCGCCGAGCGTATTGAGCAAGCCGATCAGATTCAAAAAGATATAAATCGCCACCATCGCCATCATGACCGGGAACATTTGCAGCAGCAGAAAAGCGTAAAGACTGCTTTTTCGCCCGACAAAATCAAAGCGGGAAAACGCATAAGCGACTCCGGAAGTGACGATGACCGACAGGACGCTCGTGCAGCCCGATACGATCATCGTATTTTTGTACCAGGTCAAATAATGGCTTTCCGGACTCGCGAACAGCCATCGGTAATGCTCAAGCGACGGGTCCTTTGGAAACATGCTGGACGCGTACAGGCTGGTGCCGGAATTGAACGAAAGTCCGACTGCCCAGATTAACGGATAAAAAACGGCGACGGCCGCTGCGGCCAAAACCAAATAGATGAAAGACACCTCGAGGCTGGATTTCAATCGCGCGTTCATCTCAATAGTTCCGCTCCTCTCTGAACGATCTGGACCGCCGGAATTGGAAGAAGGCAAACGTCATAACGATCAGCCCGATAATAAGCGAGATGGCCGCGGCCATGCTATAGTTGTTGTTCGTAAACGTCAGCTTGTATACCCAGGAGATCAGAATATCGGTACCGCCGGCCGTCTGTCCGCGCACCGCCGGTCCTCCGCCGTTAAATAAATAAATGATGTTGAAGTTATTGAAATTGGACGTGTACTGAATAATGAGCAGCGGCGCCGTGGCGAACAGCACATGCGGCAGCGTGATATGCCGGAACTTCTGCCAGCGCGTGCCGCCATCCACGTCGGCCGCTTCGAACCAGTCCTTCGAAATGCTTTGCAGTACGCCCGTAAACAGTGCGAACAGGAAAGGGAAGCCCAGCCAAGTCTGAATGGCGATCAAGGCAATCTTCGTGTAGAACGGATCGGTCAGCCAAGGCAGGCCGCTTCCGCCGAACCAGCGGACGATCGTCCGGTTCACCGCGCCGAACTGGTCGTTGAACAGCGCCGCAAAGATCATAATCGATACGAAATTCGGCACCGCCCAAGGCAAAATGAGAATGGTGCGAATCAGCTTTTTGAACCGGATCCGGCTGTCGTTGACGAGCAGCGCCAACAGCAGGCCGAGTCCAATCTGCAGCGTGGTCGATACAAGCGTCCAGACGAGCGTCCAGGAGAAGACGCCGACGAACGAACGATTCCAGATCGGCATCGTCGCGAGCTGCGTAAAGTTGTCGAAGCCAACCCAATCGACCAGCGTCCGCGGCGGCGAGTTGTACAGGTTGTAGTTTGTGAACGCCAGCGATACCGCGAACAGGAGCGGGAACACGACGACGAATATAAGCAGCAAAAAGCCCGGGACGGTCAGTAAATAAGGAAAGCTTTGCCTGTAGGCCGACCGGAGACGTTCGCTCATCGGAGGGCGGACCCAGCCGTTTCGGAGCTTGACCGCTTCGTTCCGGGCGTCGCGAATGTTGAGCGCGTAGAACAGAAGCGCGATCGCCAGCAGAAGTACGGCCAATATACCGTACACAAGCAAAAATACGGAGTGGTCCCGTTTCGGAACCGTCCCCAGCGTATACAGCCCCCAAAGCCCGAGTTGAAGAAAATCGAAAAACACGACGAGGAACGAGGCTTGGATGACTAGAAACAATAAACCTTTCAGGTAGCTTCGGTTATAAAGCTGTCCAAGACCCGCGAACAACACCGACAGCAGGATTGCCGCCGCCGGACGGTGTCCGGGGCGGCCGCTTCCCGCTCGGTCGAACTGCTGCGGAAGCCGCTCTTGATGCAAGTCGATCATGCTCCTTTATGAAAGCTTAGTTGGCTTTGCCGAAAGCGGCGATTTGCTGATTAATGATATCGACCGTTTCGTTCAGTACGGAGGAGACGTCCTCGCCCTTCAATATAAAGCCCAGCGCGTTGTTCATTTCCCATATCGGCGTCATCTCCGGAATGTTCGGCATCGGAATGCCGCTTTCGATTTGTTTCACGAAGCCCTGGTAGCTCTCGTCCTTAATTGCGTCCTGCACGGCCGTGCGGGCCGGAATTTCGCCTGTCGTCTCATGGTACAGCCGCGCGTTGTCATCATTTGTCAAGTAAACCGCCAAATCCATCGCCGCTTCCGGATATTCGGAGTAAGAGGAAATAAACCATGATTTGACGCCGACAAAGGAGGGAGACGACTTGCCGTTTACGGCCGGCAGCGGCGCCGTTCCAAGCTTGTCGCCCAACTGCTCCTGATACGTCTTCAAGGACCACAAGCCGTTCACGGCCATGCCGGCCTTGCCTTCCGCAAACAGCGTGTTGATGATGTCGATCGTCACCGTTTCCGGTATCGCAACGTCCTTGGCAAACTTCTGGAAGCTTTGCAGCCCGGCAACCGCGCCTTCGTTGTTCAATCCGATATCGCCGGCGTCGTAATGGCCCGCTTCTCCGCCAAACACATAACCGCCGTAGTTCACAATGAACGGAATTGTATAATAGAAGTCCGGCATCATCAGATAACCGTAACGGTCCTGACTCGGGTCGGTCAGACCGGCGGCCATGGAAGCCGCTTCCTCGATCGTGGCCGGCGGATTCGGCACCAGCTCCTTGTTGTAATATAGCGCATATGTCTCGATCGACACCGGATAACCGTACATACGGCCGTCGTATCGGACCGCGCTCAGCGCCGCTTCGCTGTATCCGGCCATGACGCTGTCATCCGTGTCAACGGGCTCGGCCAAGCCCTGCAGCACGATGTCGCCCAGACGGTCCTGCGGCTGGAAGAACAGATCGGGTCCTTGCCCGGAAGGCGCCGCCAGCGCCAGCTTCTGCACCTGCTCCGCCGCGCTGACCGGCACGACCTCCACCCGGATGCCGTGCGCTTGCCCGTACGCTTCCGCCATTTGCTGCACCGCCTTGAGGTGGTTGGCATCGTCGTTGGCCCAGACGAGCAGATGGTCAGGCTTGCCCGCCGGTTCGCCGGTATTTGCGTTCGTGCCGTCATTGGCGCCGGTATTGCCGATGCTGCCGCTATTGCCCCCAGCCTTGCCGCCCTGATCGGCGCCGCACGCGGCGGAAACCGCAATCAGCATCGTTGCGAGCGCAAAGCTTGTCCATCTTTTGAAAGTCGCAGTCTTCGTCATCAAACTAGTCCTCCCCCTGAATTCAGAGCTCTATGTCTTTGCCGCCCCGAAAGCGGCATGGTCCATTAATTCGTTTTGTACAGCTTGACGTTGTCCATGTTGATCCAGTTGTTCGCGTTGGCGTACGAAATGATGCCGATTTCGCATTGCCCGTTGGTCACCTGAATGTTGTCGATGCGCACCTTGACCCACTGCGTCGGGCTGACCGGCAAAGCCGTCTGACGTTCGGCGCCTCCGTAGTTTTTGGCGTAGATATAAGCTGCGTTCTGCCCGCCGCTGTTCAACACCCATGCCGTAAACGAATACGTGCCGTTCGGCAGGCCGGTCACGACCTGATAGGTCGAGGCGGTATAGGAGGTGGCCTTCCAATGCGTCAGCTTATAGCTGCCCGTCACGCCGGGCTGTTCCACCTTGACCGCGTCCAGGTCGCCCGCATTCGCGGCCCATACGCCCCAGCCGGATGGCGTGTTCGTCCAGCCATCCTGTTCAAAGCTGTGGTTCAACACCTTGTTGTCCGGCGCGCTCTCGGAGAACACGCTTAACGACTCCAGCGCGTTGCCGTTAAAGTCGAACAGCGTTTGATTGTCCCACGGATTGGACAGCAGGCCGGTGTCGTCGTTGTACAGCTTGCCGGCTTCCGTTCCCCAGTTGGCGCCTTCGACCGGCAGCCAGGCCGGCTCCCACCAGAAAATGCCGCGCCCCCGGCCGTTCGGCACGTCCAGCATAATTTCTTTCAGATCACGCATATATGCGATTTGGCCTTGCGGCGTTGCGGGATAGCCGCCGGTGCTTTCCTCTGCGGTATAGAAAGAGTTGCCGAGTCCGTCTCCGTCGTCCAGCGTCCAGCCGTATGCGGTCTCCACGATCATGACGTCCTTGCCGTAGCGCTGGCTGATGTCGTTCAAGTTGTACTGCAGCTCGCCCATCGTGCCGTGCCAGAACGGGTAATAGGACAAGCCGATAATGTCAAAGTCGACGCCTTGCGCCGTAATGCTGTCGAACCACCAGCGGTACAGATTGTTGTCGCCTCCGTGGTCGATATGAAGCACGATTTCCACGTCTTCACCAGCGGCGAGCGCGTCCTTTACCCCGGAAATGCCGGCGGACATCAGCTCGGCCATTTGGGTAAAATCGTTGTTCGTAATTTTGCCGTCGTCCCACAATATGCCCGAAGTCGTTTCGTTGCCGATCTGCACCATGCCCGGCAGCACGTTCGCCTGTTTCATGGCGGTGATTACGTTTTTGGAATAGTTGTACACCTCGGTCTTCAGCTGCGAATAGGTCAGGTTCTGCCAAGCTTTCGGTTTTGTCTGCGTGCCGGGGTCGGCCCAAAAATCGCTGTAGTGGAAGTCCAGCAGAATGCCCATGCCCTCCGCCTTGGCCCGCTGGGCGAGCGAGATCGTGGTGGCGAGATCGTTTGTGCCGCCGCCGTACGGATTGCCCTGGCTGTCGTACGGATCGACCCACAGCCGCAGGCGGACGTAGTCCATGCCGTTCGAGCTTAAAATATCGAGTGCGTCCTTCTGAACGCCGTCTTCATAAAATTTGCCGCCCAGCGATTCAACCTCATACAGCATCGAAACGTCCGCGCCCATAATGAGATCGCCTGACGCAGCGTGAACGTGCGGCTTGCTGCCGATGACGGGGAACAATAACGCGGCGGCGCACAGCCATAATCCCAAACGCTTGCCTGTCTTTTTCATGAGAAATTCCTCGCTTTCTTTGAGTGAATGAATGCACCCTTTCTTGTCGGTCAACCTTGATGCCGTTCGGTCAATCCCTGATGTCGTTACGGTTTGAATTATAAAGCGTTTCCAATTCAATGGATATATAAGAAACGCCCGGTGGGCATATAAGAATTTTATACTCGGGTGTCTGCGAGGCCGTTTGGGCAATCACGCGGGCTGGCGCGGAGTGCAAGCGAAAGAAGAAATCGTGCCGAGGCGTTCCGGCACGATTCCGACTTTAACGGAATTCAGTTTCAGCTAAGTTAGAATCGTATCGGCTCGGCCGTTTCTTGCGAGAAGCAAAGGTATATACGGCAATGGCTAGCGCAAACAGGACAACCGTTCCGCTCATCCAACCCAGATTCAGCACGGATACATGATGAATCGCCGCACCTCCGAAACCTGCGCCTAACGTCATCCCGATATTCATCAGTGCCGTATTGAAGCTTAAGATCGTTTCCGCGGCTTGAGGCTGTAATGAGATCAAATAGACCTGATTGGCAGGCGTCGTCGTCCATGCCGCTACTCCCCAGATCATCAAGATGACAAAGACGCCGAACGAAGATCCTTTCATCACAGTGAACGAAATCAAAGCGGCCGCATGCACGAGCAAGCTTATGGTTATTGTGCGAGCAGGGCCCCATTTATCGGCTGCATGCCCTCCGAACCGCGCCCCGATAAAGGCAAATACTCCTAACACGAACAACGCCATACTGATCGTTTCAATAGAAAAGTTGGCTAATCTGGTCAAAAATGGGCCGATATAGGCGAATATCATCGTGTAACCGAGAATCCAGAAAACGGTGATCATCAAGCCCAGAATCAATGTTTGATTTCGCAGCAGCTGCACTTGATGTCTCCATGGCGTCGGTTCGTCTCCATCCAGCTTTGGAATGAATCGATAAAGTAATAGGAGGTTGATCATCGTTAAAGCTGCAATTATCAAAAAAATGTATCGCCAGTCCATATAGGCAGCCAGCAGCGTTCCAAACGGCACCCCAAGCACCAATGATATCGAAAAGCCTGTCATCACGATAGAGATCGCGTTGCCCCGTTTGTCGGGCTGCGCAAGTCTGGCTGCATAGTGTGTAGCAATCACGATATATAGTCCGCCGCTCATCGCCAGGACGATACGGGAAACCATCAGGACGCCGAAATGATCACTGAAGAATGCGATCAGGTTGCCTGCAGTAAACGTAAGCATGGCGCACAACAACACATGTTTACGTTCAAACTTGGCGGTCAGCATAATCAAAAATAGAGCTCCGAACGCATAAGACAGCGAGTACAACGTAACCAATTGACCAGATTTTGCAATGGACACGTTCAGATCTCCCGCGATTAACTCCAAAATGCCGGACACTACAAACTCGGCAGTGCCGGTTACAAATGCGCCCAGTGCCAGAAGATAAATTCCCAAACGATTCATGTTCTCTCCCCCTGTTCTTGCCTTCATTTTAAAGGCGGTGTTATGATTAGTAAAATTGATATATTTCATCTTGGAGATGAGAAAAACTTATGACTATTGCCCGTTTTGAAGTGTTCGACAAGGTGGTTGAATTAGGGAGTTTCACCAAAGCCGCCGAACAATTGAATATGACGCAATCAGCTGTCAGCCATGCGATCGCAAATCTGGAATCCGAATGGGGCTCAACGTTGCTGATTCGCGATCGGAAGAATGGACTGATGCTTACGGATTTGGGGCGGAGAACGATTGTTCACATACGGGAAATACTAAACCGAATGGAAATAATTCAGCAGGAGATCGCGCTGACCTCGGAATTGGAGGTGGGAACGATCCGCATCGGCACGTTTGCCAGTGCATCGGCCTGCTTGTTGCCCAAAATCCTGACTCAATTCCAGAAGCAGCATCCTAAGATCGAGTTCCGATTGTATGAGGGAACGTATGAGGAGATAACGGAGTGGTTATCTACCGCTGTTATCGATATTGGTTTTGTCGTGCAGCCGGATGCGAAATCAACTTTCGAATGGGTTCCGCTTGTAAAAGATGAGATGGTCGTGGCTACTTCCATCGCTCATAAATTTAACCAAGACGACGTCATATCGGTTCTAGCTTTACAGGATGAACCGTTTATTATGCCGACGGGGATGTACCAGTCCCATGTTCAAGAAATATTTCAGCAAGCGATGGTGACGCCCTGTATCCGCTTCGAAGTGAAGGACTGCAGCACGATTTCCAATATGGTACAAGAAGGGCTCGGCATTACTATTGGTCCCGCCCTGTTTTTGAAGACGCAGCCCAACCTTCATATCAGTCGTTTGGATACGGAACATTGGCGAACCATCGCACTAGCTTGCCCTTCGATATCCGCAGCCTCTCCAGCCGTAAAAGCACTTCTTAACATAGCTTCCCATGTTTTTCGTATGTAAATCCTTCTCAGGACGAAGAGGAGCGCCATTCGATCATCCGAATGGGCTCCTCTAGAATAGTTGCCGTACTGTCACCACATCCACGAGTTGCTTGTCTATCAAGCCTTAGCGTACAGACGAACCTTTTTCCACCATATCAGTCCCGCTAGGAGGCAACAGATATGAAAAACCGGCTGCTCCGCTTGGCGGGGCGGATTCATTTTCGGAAGATACGAAACCGCTTTCTTTTTGCCAAAGGGCTTTATCGTTTCTATATCAACGGACAGGAGGGAAGCGACCAGCTCTTCGCTCCGGGCTTTACATCATATTATACGAGACTGCAAGTTTAAACCTACGATATTACGCCCCTATTACGGGAAGGGACCAACGCACTTGGCGTTCCTTGAATCATTACGCTTACGGCGCAGTATGCGACTTTCTCTTCGCTTATACTGCCGGCATTCGTCCGGTCAAGGACAAGCCCGGCTACAAACATTTTGTGCTGCAGCCTTGTCCCGGAGGGACCTTACAGTACGCTTTTGCGACTTATGAATCGTTGTACGGCACGATATCAAAAGATACCCGTTATTATGGCGCTGTGTGGCCAATCCGCCTGCCATCGAGAAATTGCATGAAACCCTTACAAGGACTCTGTTCATTCGCGGAACGAGAGATCACGAGGACAACCTCGCCATCGAACAGTATTATCGGGCGCTGCCTAATATTCAGTTCACTGCGATCGAGGGGGAGATCACATGTTAAATTTGACCCATGCGGAAGAACTATTCCCGGAGATCGTGAGGTTTGTTGAAGGATCGTAAGTATGGAAGGAAAGAGGGAAGGCCGTTATGGGGATGACGGTCCACACCGCCTTGTTTTGCGGCATCCACTTTCTATTATTCTGCGGTTGCTCTTGGTTCGTTTCTGTCGAAGAAACGGACCGTTGTGCCGCCCGCAGCATCACAACTCCTTCTTAGAACTTGGACGGAGCGCAATTCGGTCATCCGAATGCGCTCCGTATTCACGATTATGTTATGCAGCCTTGTAAAGTCGGTGGGACGCTATATCTTCCGTATTTGGCAGTTAGAGCTCGATTTAAGTATGTAATCAATCGTAATAGCCGCGCCCTTCGCCTCTTTGAAACGTTGCAATAAACCAGCTGTTGCCGAATTCGTCTTTGATGCCGCCGCTTCTTTCCCCATACGGCATGTCCGCCGGTTCATACAGGGAAACCGCTCCCGCCTCCAAAGCTCGCCTATAGCACTCGTCCGTGTTGGGAACAAATACATGCAATGAAGATTCATTGGCCGGCCATGCCTCGTTAGCATCCGATACTTCGACGATCCCATGCCCGATTCGCACCTCGGCATGTGTTACCTTTCCATGTTCATCCGTCGCGCGGTGAAGCACTTCCGCATCGAAAACGGCTTGCAAAAAGTCCAGCAATCGATCGGCATGTTCCGCGCGTAATTGCGGAACAACGGAAGAATACCCTTCAGGGGTCCACGCGTTTCTCATTTCCTTGTCCTCCTCATGTTAGAGTGTAAAATGCATTCGGGAAGAAGCTGCTAGTGTTGTGCTTGGTTCACCCTTTCATTCTACATTTAACTTCATACGCCGTATTGTAAATAATTGACCTTCAATCGTCATATCTGAACATGATTGTAATGCCTTCCGGGAGCTGCCTTATAATCCGTCGGGTTCAACCCGGAAAATGCGCGAAAATCCTTTATAAAATGGGACTGATCGTAATACCCGCAATCGAGGGCGATAGCCGGCCAATCGGCCAGGGTTTGTCGTTCCTTCATTTTGCTCAGCAGCTCTTGGAATCGTCGGATGCGGCTGTAGCGTTTCGGCGTATAGCCGGTTTCCCGTTGGAACAGCTCGATAAATCGCCTGTGACTGATGCCGATTTGGCTCACAAGGTCCTGAACTGAATCCGTCTGTGCGTGTGGCTGGCTTAAATGTTCGACCGCATATTGGACCGCCGGATGCCGTTCAAGCGGCTTAACGGCCAGTTGCAGCAATCGGTCGCCGAGGACATGAAACATTTGCTCAACCGTGGTCAACTCAAGCAGTTCCTCACGCAATATTCCGGCTAAATGTCCCCAAATTGCATCCATCGATTGCATGACATTATGCAATTGATCCAGCGGATAACCGAGAAACGGATAGGCGCCGCCCGGCTTGAAATGGACTCCGAGCACTCTCGTTTCAAGCGAATTGCAGATGACGAAATGTCTCGAGTGAGGCCCGCAGACAAATACAGGGTCGAGCCGCAACGGCTCGTTCGACGCGGTGGCCATTAGGACTTTATCCGCAGTTAAATCGATAATGAGATCCACGGAACCGTCCGGCAATGAAAGCTCGCGTTGACATGCGGTATGTCGGCTTTCCATGTACCAAAAATGTTCCACGAATGCCGCTAACGGACCTCGAGGTTTGCAGGTGCGGACGATCATACCGAACATCTCCTTTCGCAATTCATAACCGTTTCTCCGAAAAGAGGAAACTCTTTTTGACAACGGCAATTGCTTGCTCGATAGTTTGTTTCACAATTTCAGCGGCGGGTTCGGCTTTGGCTAACCTGAGACCCTGTCCTGCCCGGAGCGACATATATTCAGGATCATTCGCTTTGGCAGCCGCTTGTCGAATGTCCAGCATCATAGCGTTTTGTACAGGGTGCCCAGTTTGGCGCGGTATTGATTAAGATGATCGGTCATTTGAACGACGGCTTCTTCCGACTCTTCCGGTTGCTCAGGCACAAACAAGTTTACTCCGAAGGGCTGGTCTGTTAATGTCCTGATCTTTTGGATATCGCCGCGGAGTTGCTCCGGCGTTAAGTACCCGGCCCCCAGATTGCCCATGCCTCCGGCATTGGATACGGCTGCTACCAGGTCGGGCGTCGTCGGGCCGCCAGCCATCGGCGCTTGAAACAGGGGGTATCGAATTTTCAGCGTACGCGTTAACTCCGTTTCAAACATAGTGGAACGCCTCCCGTTATAACGATTCTCGTACCGGGCATTCTCCACGAGACCAGCCCGTTTCTAAAATTATTGTAGCTCCCGATCGACATCGTGTAAAATAAACCGAAACTGTGCGAAGAGAGAAAAATGCTGAGACGATTTGAGCAGCATTGAAACATGCAGAATTGAGCAAAGGAAGTGGTCAAGCGGTGATCATCTCCACCAAGCTACATATTCCACGGTCGCGCACTGCGCTTGTCGCGCGTCCCCGCCTTATCCGCCGATTGGATGAAGGATTGAACCGCATCCTGACCTTGGTCACGGCGCCTGCCGGGTATGGAAAAACTACGCTGCTCGGCGAGTGGGCGGCAACGAGGGAAGAGCCGGTCGCCTGGGTATCGCTGGATGCGGGGGATAATGACCGCATGCGATTCTGGGGACATACGATTGCGGCGTTGAAACAATGCTGCCCGGGGTTTGACGAACAGGCCGTACTTCGTTTTGCCGCGGAAGACGCATCGGGCGACTCGCTCATGGCCGCGCTTATCAACGGGTTGAATCGCATCCCATATAGGCTGGTGCTCGTATGGGATGATTTTCACCATATCGAAGAGCCGGCGATTCGGAATGGAGTCGTTTACTTGCTGAATCGGCTGCCGTCTCACGTACATCTCTATATGGCAACCCGATACCAACCGCCGCTGCCTCTGTCCCGAATACGGGTGGAGGCCGGGCTGAATCGGATTGAAGCGAAGGATCTCCGTTTCGCCCCAGAAGAAACCGCCGAATTTTTCGCGGCATGCGGCGGGGTGCAATTGTCCGCCGAGGAGACGGCGGCCGTTCTGGACCGGACCGAAGGGTGGATCGCCGCCATGCGTCTGGCGGTCTTGTCATTGCACGAAGCCGCCGACCCGGCGGCGGTTGTATGGCAAATGAGGGGAACGGAGCGCGACATTTCCGATTATTTTTTCGAAGAAGTGTTGTCCCGGCAGCCGATCCCGTTGCAGCAATTTCTGCTCCGGACTTCAATCTTGCAGCGGATGACAGGCGAGCTCTGCAGGGCGGTAACCGGAATGGCCGAGAGCGCCTCGTATCTGCAGCGTTTGGAGCAAGAGAGCCTGTTTCTGTTACCCTTGGACGAGCGGCGGGAATGGTACAGGTACCATCATCTGTTTCAGCAATTTTTGACGGAACAACTGAAAATGCGCGAACCGCAGCGATGGAAGACGCTGCACCTTGCGGCGGGAAGTTGGCTGGAAATGAACGGCTATTCGCATGAGGCGGTCGATCATTATTTGGCGGGTATGGGTTACGAACATGCGCTTTCTTTGCTCGAAGCGATTGCGCCGAAGCTGATGGTCAAGGAGTGGACGACGCTCTGCGCCTGGCTAAGCGCCATTCCCGACGATTTGCTGTTGGCCAAGCCGATGATGTACCTGACCAAGCTGGCTTCCCAGTACTTGGCCGGTCATGTCGAGGCGGCTACGGACGGGTATTGGCGGGCAATTCGCAGACTGCAGGAAGGTACGTCCTCCCTTCCTTCTCATGATCGTGAGACGCTGCAAGCCGGGCTGGCCTTTATGGCCGCGTTTCGCACGTTTATGGATCGGGATTTCGAATATGCCGTTCAATTTTCGCAGGAATACGTCGAGAAACATCCGGATGGCGATTACTTCATCGGGTTCGGGAGTGACAGGGACGGCTACCATAAGGTGTGGGACGTCTATGTATCGGATGGCAGCCTTCGATGGGCGGAACAAGTGCTGCCCCCTTTGTTGTCCGCCTGGTCCAAAACTCGAAATGCGTACTTTGTCGCGCATTTATATATAGACTACGGAAAATTGCAGTACGAACGCAATCGCTTGAACGATGCGGAAAATTATATGCGGCGGGCGTACGATCTTGGAAGATCGCATGACAATGTCAGCCTGATGACGATCGCGGCGCTCTGGCTGGCGCGCATTTCCGCAGCGCAAGGGAATGCGAAGACGGCGAAAGCGATGTTGCAGAAAATCGCCAAACAACCGGCTTTGCGGCGGAGTCCGCATTTATCCGGGAAAGTCGCATGGTTTTCGGCGATGCCGGGCAGGGGGCTCGGCACCGAGCGGTCGGCGAGACAATGGCTGAAAACGAGCGATCTGCGATCCGGGGATGAAATTCCGCTGTCGATGATCAAGGAATACGACTTGCTGGCGTGTTACTTGGCAGAGCTGGGAAAGACGGAGGAAGCAGCGGCTCTGGTGGAGCGGCTCCTCGTTATCGCGGCCGGAGCAAGGAAGCAAGGCGACAGGATTCGGTTGCTCGTTCATCAAAGCCGGATTCTATCTATGCAAGGCGAAGTCGTACAGAGCATGGATGTCCTGGAAGAAGCGCTTGCTCTGGCACAGCCGGAAGGGTACATTCGCACCTTTGTGGACGAGGGAGCGCCGATAGGGCATTACTGGATCGGTATCTTGCTTTGCGTCGGAACCAACACCGCCAACCGTCCGGAAAGGTTCCTTTATCCTACGTAAAACGGCTGCGGCGGCTGATCCTTCCGGCCGCAGGAGAGACGAGCCATCCGCAATTGAAAGAAGCGGTCGTACCCGCTTTAACCGCAAAAGAACGCGACGTCCTTCGATTAATGGAAATGGGGCTGACCAATAAAGAAATGGCGGATCAGCTGAACGTTGCTCTAGCAACCGTAAAAACGCACATTAACAATATTTATGGCAAATTGCAGTCCAAAAACCGATTGCAAGCGTTGGAACGTGCCAGAACACTAGAGTTGTTCTGATCCGTTCCTCTTTTTTTGGCCCATAGCTTCTCCACCCCCCAGCTCAACCTTTTCGCTAATTGCGGCAGGCAGGGTTGATCACAACCGGGCGGGAACTTTATATAATTCAACTGGAATGCGCTATCGACAAAAACAAGAGGAGGATATAGATGAGAGGGGTCTTTCGGAGTAAGAACATGCGGTTATTGACCCTTGCGTTATGGATCGGTTATGCGGGTCTGTTCTCCGCCTCGATCCTCAGCGCTGCCGATGTTCCGTTTGATCAAGGGACAGGCTATGAAAGCGGCGCCTACGATCCGGATGCCGGGCAGCCGACGGCATGGAATTGGACGAGACAGTCCAGGTTTAAGGTCAGTGCAGTGCATCCTCAAGAGAAGTGGTCCTACGAGACGGGGGACATGCTGGAATCTTCGCCTGCCATCGGTACGGACGGCACGATCTATGTCGGTTCGAATGACGGAAGGCTGTACGCGCTGGATGCGCACGCTTCAAGCGAGGCGGACCGTGTGAAGTGGTCCTATGAAACCGGGGGCCGGATCGTTTCCGCTCCCGCCATCGGGGCGGACGGCATCATCTATGCCGGTTCGTATGACGGCACATTATATGCGCTGAACCCGAATGCTGCTGGCGATGCGGATCGCGTGAAGTGGCGCTTTGATACAGGGGATTGGATTGCCTCCTCTCCCGCCATCGGGGCGGACGGCACGATCTATGTCGGTTCGTATGACGGCAAGCTGTATGCGCTGGATTCCTATGCTGCACACGATGACGACCGCTTGCAATGGTCCTATGATTTGGGAGATTGGATCGTTTCCTCCCCGGCGATAGATGCGGACGGCACCATCTATGCCGGCTCCTATGACGGCACATTGTATGCGTTGAATCCGAATGCTGCAGGTGATGCGGATCGGGTGAAATGGCTCTATGACACAGGCCTGGTAATCGAAGCTTCACCGGCGATCGGGGCGGACGGCACAGTTTATATCGGTTCGTACGATGGGAAACTGTACGCGCTTGATCCGGATGCCGCAAGCGACGCCGATCGTCTGAAATGGTTCTATGAAACGGGGAATGCGATCGTTTCCTCTCCGGCGATCGGTTTGGACGGGACGATCTATACCGGTTCTTCCGATGGAAAGCTGTATGCGCTTCATCCGCATGCTGCAGGCGATGCTGATCGAGTGAAGTGGTCGTATCAAACGGAGGATGGCATACGTTCCTCGCCTGTCGTTGACGCAGACAGCACGATTTATGCCGGTTCGTATGACGGGAAGTTGTACGCGTTGAACCCGCATGCCGCGGATGAAGCGGAGCGCGTCAAGTGGTCTTATCAAACGGAAGGGGAAATCCGCTCGTCCCCGGCGATCGGCGCAGACGGCACGATCTATGTCGGTTCGTTGGATCGGAAATTGTATGCGCTTGGCGCAGCGGGGCTGTCGGTTCCGGATGAGGTCACAGCTATAGCCGGTGAGGGTGCCGTACAGTTGGAATGGAGAGGCGTTGACGGAGCTGCCGGCTATCGGATATACCTGTACCAAGGCAGCGCTGCTCCCGACGACCCTGCGGCTTGGGTCGTCGCGCATGAGGGGACGGTGACGGATACGGTCTATACTGTTCGCAGCCTGATTGTTGGGAAGACGTATTGGTTTACAATACAAGCCGTGAGCGCCGGAGGATCGGAGAGCGCCTTTTCGGAACCGGTGCGAGCCATTCCGTATGCTGCCGCGGATTCGGACGGCGATAAGGGCCGGGGCCCTATTGGCTGGAGCTTGTCTAGGAATGCCGACTTGCAGAGTTTGGAAGTATGGCAGCAGGACGGTACACCGATTCGATTCGATTTTAGCCCTGCCAAGCTTCATTACTATTTGCAAACGGATGCCAGTCAGATTGAACTGAGAGTTTCCGCGGCGCATGCGGCAGCCAAAGTGATGTGGGAAAAGCAAACTGTGAACGGAATCATCGCGGTCGAGCTGCATGAGGGAGTAAACGTCATTGAGCTTATCGTGCTTGCGGAGGATGGAACGGAGAAATTGTATACCGTTACCGTAGATCGTCAAACGGATGTACCCTATGAGCCGGAAAACCAGCCGGACGCCTTTGACGATATGGCAGGTCATTGGGCGGTACAGTTCATCGAGCGCGCTGCGGCCAAAAGCATCATCCACGGTTTTCCCGACGGCACATTCAAGCCCGACCAGCCGGTCACTCGCGCACAATTTACGGCGATGCTTGCAGGCGCGCTGCAATTGAAGGACGAAGAGATAGAACACGAATTTACCGATAAAGACCGAATTGGCGCATGGGCGAAGCAGGCCGTGGCACAAGCGGCGCAAGCCGGAATCGTCATCGGATACGAGGACGGCAGCTTCCGGCCGGACGCAACGATCACTCGGGCGGAGATGGCGGCGATGATCGCCCGTGCGCTGGGGATACAACCCGATCCGGTTGCGGCAACTTCATTTGCCGATGACGAAGCGATTCCGCGTTGGGCGAAGGGGGCCGTCGCCGCATTGCAAGCGAACGGCATTGTCTATGGGCGCGGCGGTAACAATTTCGCACCGAACGAGACGGCGACGAGAGCGGAAGCGGTCGTCATGCTGCTTCGGGCGTTGGAGACGGGAGGTGCGACTTCGTGAAGCGAAAAGACATCGTTAGAACGATGCTGATCGGGATCAGCGTGATGATTGCCGGAGTTAACGGGATGCCGCTTGACTCTCCATCCGTTGCGGCCCAATCTGTTGTAAAACAAGAAATGATCGTTCAGACATCCAGTTTGCCGCCCGGTTATCCCGGTGACTGCGATATTGAATGCCAATTGATTGAGGTTGCGCGGCAACGAGTGGCCAATCTGCAAAACCAGGTCGGGGAAAAAGTGAATGAAATCAGATTGAAATCAAATGAACAAAGCAAACTGTTGAGTTTGTTGAATACCGCCGACGAGCTGCATCGTTCTTTTGCAGCCGATTCGCCGTCTGCAACGCCTATTCCAAGTACAGCGGCAAGTTTGAAGGAAGACATGATTCGCGGCGCAGCCGGTTTGGACGAAGTCAACCGCGACTTAAGAAACAGGCTGATCAAAGTCCGTATGAAGCAGGATGTCGATCAAGCCATGGAACCGTTACAAACCAGGATTGACTTCTACACGACTGAAATTCAAGAGGATTTCATCGAGCTGCAAACGTTGAATGAGAAACTGCAAGAGGCGATGGACATTTTAAACAACCTGTTGAGGAAGTGAGAAACGGTGCTTAAATCGGCCCCCGTCTTGTGAAAGGCGGGGGCCGATTTATGTACAGCATCTTTGCATGATGAGCAGTTCTTGAATGGAAACGCGAACGTATATTTGCTGACAGATACATGTCTAAATGATGGTTTATAATTAGAAGTGGTATTGGAAAACAAGTGGGAGGAATCAGGAGTGATTTGGAGGCCATCGATGAACATCCAATCTGTTTTAAACTCGTTATCCCGAAAACGCCCGATCTTTCACAATGAGGCCGATTTTCAGCATGCGCTTGCCTGGGAGTTGAGAGAGCAATGCGATTGCAAGATTCGACTTGAACGGCGAATGGATCTTGACTCCAAGCGACGCGCCTATCTGGATATTTGGATCGAGTGGAACGGCAGAAGAATAGCAGTTGAGCTGAAATACAAAATGAGCGCCATCGAGCATTCATTTGAGGATGAGACGTTCTCTTTGTTAAACCAGGGGGCTCAAGACATTGGCCGTTATGATGTATTAAAGGACCTGCAGCGTCTCGAACAGATGGTGAGGCAGGGCTTGGCCGACGAAGGTCATCTGGTCTTTTTGACGAACGATGCCTCTTATTATTCAAACCCGGGCATAGAGAAAACGACAGCTGACCGCGAATTTCGCATTCATGAAGGACGTCATATTTCAGGGACATTGAGGTGGAGCGACAATACGGGAAAAGGTACGATGAAAGGGCGGGAAGAGCCTATTGTGCTTCAAGGCGAGTACATCTTCAGATGGCAGCCATACAGCCAATTAAACGATAGACCTTCAGGGATTATTAATGCTCTGGTTGTTGTTTACTGCCACATTGGTTGGCGGAGAAATCCTGGATTTTCGTCACTTCATCTGGCAGAGGAAATCGATCATTCTCACCGACAATAGCCTAATGCCTTCTGTACAATGACGGAGGATTAGGCTATTCT